>Ga0102590_1000223_pt1 | contig 148804 bp, 137 predicted proteins | sample AraplaMF_Col_mMF_FD_76859 | JGI IMG/M metagenome (GOLD analysis project Ga0102590, IMG submission 76859) | Arabidopsis root microbial communities from the University of North Carolina, USA - plate scrape MF_Col_mMF | ecosystem: Host-associated > Plants > Roots > Endosphere | place: USA...
ATCGAGGCCCGGAACCGCCGAAGCGACGAGGTGGCGGATGGACGAAGCAGCCTTGCGGCCGGTCGTGGAGGCGGCCCGGATCATCACCGATGCGGTCGGCTTCTGTTCGCCGCGGCGGAAATTGCCGACATCCGGCATGACGATATGGACGCGGGCGGCATTGACGCCGCTGATCTGCTGGATCGATCGGCCGATTTCACCCTCAAGGGCGCGAACGCGGGTGACTTCCTGCATGAAGGAGGTCAGGCCGAGAGAACCGACATTGTCGAAGAGTTCATAACCGGCATTGGCGCTGTTCGGCAGACCGCGCTCGGCCAGCAGAAGCCGGGCCTTGCTGGTGGATCCGGCCGGAACCTGAAGGCTCGAACCGTCCGTGCCGACCTGGAAAGGCATGTTTGCCTCTGCCAGCGCAATGCTCACCTGGTTGAGGTCGGCCTTGTCGAGGCCGACATAGAGCGTCTCGTAACCGGGCTTGTTAACGAAAAGGGCGGCCGCAATAACGATCGCAATTGATATGACGCCGACAGCGCCCAAAGCAATAAGTCGCGTCTGACCTAAACCGGCCAGATTTTTAAAGACTTGTGAAAATTGAGCCAACAGATTCATTCTGTTCCCACATCGCCAACTTGGTATTCGAGCCCATGCCCAGTCGCACCTTAGAAAGCGAAGCTTGTGCGAGCGTTTCGCTGGCGCATGGATTTGACGATTGTGGAAGGATTGGGAGGCTGGCGGTTTCAGACGGCCGTCATGGCCGAAACGCGGATGCCAGGCGGGCGATCAGAAGAAATCGAAATCGCCGGCTGCCTTGCTCAAAGGCTGGGAATGGCCGTGACGCATGCCGTTGGTCAGCGCCTTCTGCATGTCGGCAAGCTTGACGAGATTGAGTGCGGTCGAGACATCGACCATCCATTCATTGGGGATGCCGCCGGTGATCGTGTCGACGAATTCCGCAAGGCCGCGGGTCTTCTGCACCGCAAGGTCGATGCCCTGCAGGACTTTCACGCTGTCGGGCGATTGCAGGATGGATTCTCCGCCCAGTTCGAGAAGCTGCGGCTCGACCCGTTCGATCAGGTAGGCGACGTCATGAAGCTCCGAGACCAGGCGCATCAGGACTTCTGGCAGAGATTCCTCAAAGGGAGCGATTGGCATCTTGACGGTGTCGTTCATGGCTTTCTTCGCCCCGAGAAATGACTTTTTAAAAGAACTCGATCGAGTTCTCGACCGGCTTCGGCGGCATGCGTACCGGACGCTCCTCCATAGCCACGGTCCGCTGCGTTTCGGCACCCGTCAGCGGATACTGGCGAGCCCGGCCGCTCACAGGCCAGAACTCCAGCTTGCGCCCATGATCCCCACCCGTCGAGGAACCGACGACCGGAATGCCCTCGTCCTTGAGAAACTGCATGGCAAATGCCGCATTCTGCTCGCCGACATTCGAAAAACTGGCAATCGTCTTGGCGCCGCCGAATATCTTCGCTTCCAACCGGTCTCGCCGGGCTCCCTGCTTCAAAAGCCCGTTGATCAGCAGTTCCATCAGATGCACGCCGTAACGCGTCGCATCGCCGCCCGAGGCCATGGAACCCGCTGATCCGGGTAGCAGGAAGTGGTTCATGCCGCCGATACCGGCGACAGGATCGCGAAGACAAGCAGCCACGCATGAGCCCAGAATCGTGGAGAGAACGGCATTCGGGTCGTTTAAGACCTTATATTCCCCTTGAATGATATGGACACGCCTGACTGCAGCGGCGTCATTCATTTCAATGCTCCAAACACCGCTTCGATAGCGGCCTTCATCTTTTCGATCGTGAACGGCTTGGCGAGAACGTTGTTGGCGCCAAGCTGAGCCGCTTTCTGAACCAGGGCGCGATCACCTTGAGCCGTGAGGATGATGAAGGCGGCCTTCTTGGTGTTCGGATTGGCGCGAACGGCCTGCAGGAAACCGATACCGTCCATTTTCGGCATGTTGAAATCCGAAATGACCAGATGATGCGGCTGTTCGGCCATGATCTTCATGCCCTGCTCACCATCGCCGGCCGAAGTGATCTGCTTGAAGCCGAGCTGTGTCAGGGCGTCGCTGAGCAGCAGGCGGCTGGTGACCTGATCATCGACGATCAGAACTTTGATTTTTTCAGCGATAGACATTTATTCGGTACCTTCTTTTCGGGCGGCAGTTAACTTCAACACTTCTTCTCCAATGGCGCCTAGCGGCAGTTGCTGCTCGACGGCGCCAATCTCATGGGCGACCCTCGGCATGCCGTAGACCACACAAGTCTTTTCGTTCTGCCCGATCGTGCGTGCGCCCGCGCTACGCATTCTGAGCAAACCTGCAGCTCCGTCGCGCCCCATGCCGGTCAGGATGACCCCGACCGCATTGCGGCCTGCCAGGTCCGCGACCGAGTCGAAAAGGACATCCACCGAGGGCCTGTGGCCGTTGACCGGTTCCTTTTCGATCAGCCGGCAACATGGCGCCGACGGATTGACCACCTGCAGGTGCCGTTCGCCACCGGGCGCCAGATAGATCCTGCCGATCTCCAGCCGCGCGCCGTCGGTAGCTTCCTGCACCACAGGAGCGCAGATACGATTAAGCCGTTCAGCAAAACTTTTGGTAAACGTGGAAGGCATATGTTGAGTAATTACAGTCGGCGGGCAGTTTTGTGGAAACTTCTGCAGGACCGCGATCAGGGCTTCCACACCCCCGGTTGACGACCCTATGGCCACAACCTTCCTGCCGACCCGATATTCCGCCGCAGGAGAGGCCGCGATGACCGGCGCCGGGCCGTTCCGACGCGGTCCCGACCGGGCCGCCGCCTTTACCTTTTCGGCAAGATCCATGAAGGGGCGAACATCCCCGGGGGCCGGCTTGCCGACGCAATCGAAGGCGCCGATCTCGAGAGCGGCCAGCGTCGCATTGGCACCGTGATGGGTCATGGCGGAGACCATGATCACCGGCATCGGACGCAGGCGCATGATCTTTTCGAGGAATTCCAGCCCGTTCATATTGGGCATCTCGATATCGAGGGTGACGACATCGGGATTGAGCTGCTTGATCGCGACGCGCGCTTCCAGCGCGTCGCCGGCCTGGCCGACGACATTCACTTCCGGATCGGAATTCAGGACCGCCGTGATCAGGCCGCGCATGGTGGGTGAATCGTCAACGACAAGGACCCGTGCCGGAGCGCTCATGCTTTCCTCCCTGCGTTCTTACCGGCATGTCGATAGGTCGTGATGCCGATGTTGTCGAACAGGTTCTTGGCGTCGCCGGAGACGCGCTCGGAATGACCGATATAAAGGTGTCCGCCTTCGGGCAGCAGCGACGCGAAGCGCGACCAGATCTTCATCTGCGTCGGCTCGTCGAAATAGATGACGACGTTGCGGCAGAAGATGACGTCGAAATTGCCTTTGAAAGGCCACTGCGCCATCAGGTTCAGTTCGTTGAAGGTGATCAGCTTCTTGACGCGGTCATCGATCTGGAACCGGCGGCGACCACCGGCATCGACCTCCCGAAACCATTGCTTGCGCATGGCGGGCGTCATGGTTTCGAGCGCGTTCTCGTCGTAAACGCCGGCGCGGGCCGCGGCCAGGATCTTCGGGTCGATATCGGTCGCCAGGATGCGGAAATCCAGGTCGGCCACATTGGGAAGCAGCGACAGCACGGTCAGCGCAATCGAATAGGGTTCCTGCCCGTCCGAGCAGGCGGCAGACCAGATGCGCACGCGACCACCGCTCTTGGCGCGGTTGATGAGACCCGGCAGGACCTCGTCGCGCAGATGCTCGAAGTGGTGGTTCTCGCGGAAGAAGCGCGTGAAGTTGGTCGTCAGATGCGACAGCATCTCGCGGCGGGCAGCGGCACCTTCCGGCGACGCGACCAGCGCACAATAGTCCTTGAAGCCCCGCAGGCCGAGCGAGCGGATATGCTTGGAAAGACGGGAATAAACGAGCGAAGCCTTGGAATCGTTGAGATAGATCCCGGCATCCGAATAGATCATCGCCGAGATGTCGGTAAGGTCACGGCGCGTCAGCGGATATTCTCCGCTTGCGAGGACCTCATCCGGTGACTGTCGGCTTTCGATGGCGCCCAAAGGCTTCATGCAGCTTCGCTTTCCTGGTCTGGGAAGAGGGCGTCCAACTCGATCATGCAAATCATCCGCTTATCGACCGCGAGAATTCCCCGGGCGTACTGTCTCTCCAGGTCGGAGGAGACTTCCGGTACTGGCTGGATATTCTCCTCGGTAATCGTAAGGATATCGGAAACGGCTTCGACGAGGAGACCAACAACTTTGGTCTTCATCTGCGACACGATGATCACGTGGCGCGCCGTCGGCTCGGCGTCCTTCATGCCGAGCCGGGCGGAGAGGTCGATGATCGGCAGAACTGCGCCGCGCAGATTGATGACGCCCATGACGTAAGGGGGGGCATGCGGCAGCGGCGTTGCCTGGGTCCATCCGCGGATTTCGCGGACGGACATGATGTTCACGCAAAATTCCTGATCGCTGATGCGAAAAGCGATCAGCTCCTTGCTTCCCTCGATCAGGCTCTTCACGGCATACGACATGTTAGACTCAACCCGTAGCGGCTAAAGACATTTCAGGTTTCATGGACTGGCCCCGCGACGCCGCGACCACGGCATCGACATCGAGGATGAGCGCGACGCGGCCATCACCGAGAATGGTGGCTGCGGCGATACCCGGGACGTGGGTGTAGTTGGCCTCGAGCGACTTGATGACGACCTGGCGCTGACCCTGGATGGCATCGACCATCAGCGCGCGCTGGCCGCCGCCTTCCGACTCCACCAGCAGGGCGACGCCTTCGACCGGATTGGCCTGGGTGGAGCGATAGTTCAGCACCCGACCGACATCGACCAGCGGGCAGAACGAGTTGCGGATCGAAATCAGCCGCTGGTTGGCGCCGAAGGAATGGATGGCGGAAGCCTCCGGCTGCAGCGTCTCGACGATCGCCGTGAGCGGCACCACCAGCGTCTGGCCGGCGACTGTGACCACCATGCCGTCGAGAACGGCAAGCGTCAGCGGAAGGCTCATGGTGAAGGTCGAGCCATGACCCGGCCGCGAGGAGATCGAGATACGGCCGCCGAGTGCCTGGATCGACCGCTTGACCACGTCCATGCCGACGCCGCGGCCGGAAATGTCGGAGATCTTGTCGGCGGTCGAGAAGCCGGCCATGAAGATCAGGTTGTCGATTTCGTCGTCCGACAGGTTGGCGTCGGCGGCGATGATGTCGTTGTCGACCGCCTTCTGGCGGACCCGCTCGCGGTTGATGCCGGCGCCGTCGTCCTGAAGCTCGATCAGAATGCGGCCCGAACGATGTTTCGCCGTGAGCTTGATCGTGCCTTCCGGGTTCTTGCCGGCGGCCTCGCGCTTCTCGGGCGTTTCGATGCCGTGGTCGACGGCGTTGCGGATCATGTGGGTCAGCGGCTCGGCGAGCTTGTCGATGACCGTCTTGTCGACTTCGGTGTTTTCACCTTCGGTGACGAGGCGGATCGACTTGCCCACCATGTCGGCGACTTCGCGGACGATACGCGACATGCGCTGGAAGACCGGCTTCACCGGCTGTGCGCGGATCGCCATGACCGAGTCCTGGATCTCGCGGGTGAGCTGCTGCAGCTCTTCGAGGCCCATGTTGACCGCGGACGTGCCGGTCGCATCGTTTTCGATGACGCTCTGGGAGAGCATCGCCTGGTTGATGACGAGCTCGCCGACGAGGTTGATGAGGCGGTCGACGCGGTCGAGATCGACGCGGATCGTCTGGCCGGCGGCAGCCGCGGCGGCGGCGGCATTGTTCTGGGCAGCGGCTGCGGCAGCGGCGGCCGCAGATTCCTTCTTTTCCGAAGCGCGGGACGCAGCCTTGGTGACGCTCGTTGCGGTCTCGGCAGCGGATACGGCGGCGGCAACGGTCTCATCCGCCGACGACTGGACGGCCTTTTCGTCCTCATCGGACGCCGAGCTGTCATCGAGGATCGAAAGGTCGAAGGGAACCGGAACCATCGGCAGTTCCTCGTTGGAAGATGCCTCTTCGGCAAGCTTCACTTCGAGGTCGCAATCCCATTCCGCGAATTCGAAGACGGCGCGGATGTCGTCCTCGCTCTTGGTGGTCCGGATCGAAATCTTCCAGCTGAAGTAGGAGGCTTCCGGGTCCATCTTGTCGAGGGCCGGCAGGGCGTCCGTATCGCAATTGATGCTCATCTCGCCGAGACGGGACAGATCGCGCAGCAGGAGCGCTGCCTCATTGCCCTTGGAATAGAGTTCGCGGCGGGGCTTGAAGGAGACTTCGTAGACCGAACCTTCGATCGCCGGCTCTTCGTCCTCGCCGAAACCGTCGAACGAGAAGGGGATCGGCTGGAAGCCGCTGTCGTCGGTAGGCTTCGGAGTCTCCGCCTTCGCCGCGGGAGCCGGAGCAGCCTTTGGAGCGGGCGCGGCCTTGGCGGCCGGCTTCGGAGCCTCATGGGCGGAGGACGACGGCATCTCGCCGTGCGCAAGCGCCTCGAGTTCCTTGACGAGGCCGCGGCTTCTCGATTCATCGACGCCGCTGCCGTCACGGGATGCGCTGACGAGGTCGGCGAGCACGTCGGCCGATTTCAGCATCACCTTCAGGACGTCCTGCGTCGGTTCCAGCTTGTTGGAACGCACGCAATCGAGCGTCGTCTCGAAGACGTGAGCGAAGGAAACCAGGTCATCCAGACCGAAGGCGCCTGCGCCTCCCTTGATGGAATGAACGGCACGGAAAACGGCGTTCACCGTTTCGGGGTCGCGATCCCCGTCGTTCAGCTTGAGAAGACCCGACTCCAGTTCAGCGAGCTGCTCTTCGCATTCCTGAAAGAAGATCTCTTTGATTTCGTTCATATCCATCGGGGGAATTCCTGGCTCAGGCGGTTACACGCTCGATCGCATCAATCAGTTTGGCAGGATCGAAAGGCTTGACGATCCAGCCTGTCGCGCCAGCCTGGCGGGCGCGGTTCTTCTTTTCGGCGTCGCTTTCCGTCGTCAGGACGAGGATCGGAACGGCGCGATATTTTTCGTTGCGGCGAACGCCTTCGATGAAACCGAAGCCGTCGAGGCGCGGCATGTTGATATCCGTGACGATGACGTCCGGATTGCAGCCCTCGAGAACCTCGAGGCCTTCAACGCCGTCTTCCGCCTGAATTGTCTCAAAGCCTGCATTATTCAGGGTCACCAGAAGCATGTTCCGGATCGTCCGTGAGTCATCCACGGTCAGTACTTTCTTCTTCATTGCTAGATCTCCTTAGCAACCAAATTTTCGTGATTGATGCCGATGAGTTGCATCGTCTTCTGAAATGCATCCGAAGCCTTCTCGACGAGAAAGGACTTCTTGTCGTCTTCCCAAGCCTTGACGCCAGCAACCAGGACCTGGGCGCACTGGACACCGACCCGCTCGACGCCCGAGGCATCGATCACGATATCGCTGCCTCGCATGGAGACGAGCTTGCCATGCAGGTTCGAGGCCTCGTTGAGGTCCAGCACCGCGGCCAGCTTCACACTTGCAGGTCCAGCCTTCTTTGCTGCCATCAGCTTATTCCTTGTCGTTTCTGAAAGAGGTATTCACCGTCATCCTCCCGGGCGGCCGTCACCGGCGCGATCGAGACGAGGGTCGGCTGAGGTCTTGGCGCTGCGGGGCGACGTGCATCCGCATAGCGGTTCTGCCGTTCGATCCGGAACTCCCGGACCGTGCGGCCGAGTTCCAATATGACGGTGTGGAGTTCGTCGGCGCCTTCGCCTGCGCGGGACGCAAGGCCCGCGTTGGAGGCGACGTGTTCGCTGACCGAACCGATTTCCGCGCTGAGCCGGTCGAGGCCGACGGCCTGATCGCCGGTATCGCGGGCGATGCCGGCGATCGCGTCATTGATGTCGGAGACCTGGCGGACGATGCCGCCGATCGCTTCCTGCGTCCGGTGGACCATGTCGACCCCGGCATCCACCTGGGACTTGGTGCCGTTGACGAGCGTCTTGATCTCGCGCGCCGCATCGGCGGAGCGCTGGGCAAGAGCGCGCACTTCCTGGGCGACGACCGCAAAACCGCGGCCGGTTTCGCCGGCACGGGCAGCTTCGATACCGGCGTTGAGTGCGAGAAGATTGGTCTGGAAGGCGATGTCGTCGATGACGCCGATGATCTCGCCGATCTTTTCGGCAGACGATTCGATGTCGGCCATGGCGCTGATTGCGCGGCCGACCACCTCGCCGCTTGCCTCGACCGAACGGCGGGTCTCGGCGGCGGCCTTTTCGGCTGCAGCCGTCTCGGCGGCGCTGCCCTTGACCTTGGCGGTAACATCCAGCAGCACCCGCGCGGCATCGCGGAGGCGGGCGGACTGTTCTTCCGAAGCGGAGGCAAAGGTACGTGCACCTTCGGCAAGCGACTGCGTCAGCGCACCGGCCTTCTGGCCATGGGTATCGGCGGTCTCGACCGAGGAACGCATGCCGGCGACTGCCTGGTTAAGGAGATCAGCAAGCTCGCGATAGGCATCCGGCACGTCCGCCGGAAGAGAGGCCGTCAGGTCCCGCTCGGCAAGGGCCGCGATCACGTCGGTGAAGGTTTCGATCGCCTGGGAATGATCGGCCTCGCGCTGTTCGGCGAGCGCGCGCTGGTGCTTCTGGCGCTGTTCGTTGAAGCGGAGCGAAACGGCAATCTCAACATCGACCATCACCAGGCGGGTGACCGCGCCGACGAGATCGAGCAGTTCCTGTTCGCGCTTGCGGCCGCCCGGCAGCAGGGATTTCGGAGCGAGGTCGACGATCGCGCCGGCGATCAGGTGTTCGAGCATGACCGCGTGGCCGGCAACGTGCCAGCGCGGGTCGAGGCCCATGCGGCTCTCGGCATCGGACAGAACCTTGACCCGCTCGGCATAGAGCGCGTCGAAGCGGGCATCGGTCAGCACGCCCCAATGGGAGGCCTGCAGGTCGTGCAGCCGTTCGATCTGCTGCTCGCTCTCGAAATTGCGGGCGGCTTCGGGAAAGGATTGAAAGCGATGGAAGAGGTCGCGCAGGCCGGTCTTCAGGTGCCGTTCGAGCTGCGGGCGACAGCGGCGCAGCAGATCGCGCAGTTCGCCGTCGAGGCCGGCAAATGCCAGTCTCTCGCCCAGGCTGCCTGCCTGGCCACGTCGCGCCTGATCCGATGGCATTTCCTGCACCAAAACCCGTCCCCAAATAATCAAGCCAATCCTCGGAGAGAATCGGCGGCATGCGAGCTGCTGTCGGCCAGAGCCCTGGATGAACGGGGGATGCTCGCCAGACCGGATCAATATCCGTCGGGCATGGGCAACGCGGTCACCACGGGCTTTCCTGGATTTTCATGAGCGGATACCGGATTGGACCGGTACGGCTTTGCGGCTTCATGCCTGGTGGGGGACCGCAGTCATCCCATTTCGCCGTGGTTTCTAATATGTATGGTTAATTCCTTGCCCGAAGGTTAATAGAGCGTGCAAGAGAGCCTGTTTTGCTTCAAGCGGGCGCATATTACCCGTCATGCCTGCATTTGCTTCAGGATGCGCGGAACGCCTGGTCCCGTCAGTTCGCCGCCCCGACATCGGCCAGTCCGCGCAGGCCTGCCTTGTCGCCGGTATCGGCGAGCGCCTGGAAGATCCGCGTGGCATCGGCATATCTGCCGAGGTTGAGGTGCGCATACCCCCGCAGCGACATCAGGTCGGATTGTTCGGGGACGATCTGGGCCCGCTGGTCGAGCGCCAACAAGGTTTCACGATAACGGCCGGCCTTGAAGGCGTTGAGCGCGCGGTCGGAGAGGATCGCCGCCTGCAGCTCGACCGCACGCTGGTTCGTCTGGGCGGCATCGGCCGCGGCGACGGATGCCTTGTCGGTCAGGCCGGCGCGCAGGTAGGCAAGGCTCTTGCCGTAGGCGGCATCCGAACGGGCAGCGGCCGAGTTGCTCCCATAAGCCGCATCGAAAGACTGCGCGGCTTCCAGGGGGCGGTTGAGATCCATCAGGCACCAGCCCCTCGCCAGCGCCGCCTCCGGCGACATGTGGCGCGGATCCTGTGTGGTCGAGCATTGTCCACGGCGGGCTTGTGCTGGCGCTCTCGCAGTCCTCTGGACAGGCTGGGGTGCGACGTGCACCACGGGGGCCTCGGTCCGGACGATCGGATAGCTCTCCGCAGCGGGGGCTTCGGCTGCCAAGGCGTTCGTTCTCGCGCCGTCGACATTCTGCCTCGTCGCGATGACCGGCTGGCGGCGTGGTGCACCCCGCTCGGTCACCGGTTCGCCGACCCTCGTTATACGTTCCGATCGGCCGTTCCACGCCCTCTGGATCTGCGCGACACCTGCCTTGTCGCCAAGGTCGCTGCGAGTCAACGCGAGCCCATAAGCGGAAGGTTCGTCATCCCTCTTCCAGGAAAGGGCCGCCTGAAACCATTCGGCTGCCGTTTCGAGCTGTTGCATCGCGCGCGCATACCAACCGAACTGCTGGGCGGCATCGGCATTGCGGGCGGCTATCACCACGGGTGCCATGCGGCGCAGCACCTCGTCCTGCAGGACCGGCGGAGGATCGAGCGCCAGGAGATTGGCGACAGCGGCAAGATAAGCCTCTTTCGATCCGCTGGACGTGTCGCGCCAGCGATAAAGTACGGCCTCAGCTTCCACCGGCGATTTCTGGGCGACCAGCGTCAGGGCCAGACCTTCGGCGGCAGAAGCGCTCTCCTCCTTGTTGAAGGCGCGGCGGAACCAGCGCTCGGCACCGCCGAGATTGTCGCGGCGATAATAATACCAGCCGAGCAGCAGCGCATCGGAGGGCAGGCCATTCGCTTCCGCGAGCCGTTCCAGTCGGGTCAGATATTTTTCCGGCACGACGAGCTTTGCATCGGTATTGCCGCTCGCCACCAGCCGCCGGGCGATATCGTCGCGCAGCGGTTCGAATTCGGGCTGGCTGCCGGGAGGCGTCCGCTCTTTGGAGAGCAGGTTCTCCAGCATGTCCGGCGGCAGCAGCTCGCTCGCCTTCTGCGCGGTCGCGAACCGTTCCGAGGGATTGTCGCAGTTATTGAGTATGTAGGCGTAAGCGTCGCGTCCGCGGCCCTGCCGGTCGGTTCTTGCGAAGGCTTCCGCCACCCGCCACAGGATGTCGACTTCGCTACAGGTGAGCAGGCTGGCGTTTTCGGCCGCCATGCGGATCACCAGGTCGTAATTCTTGGCATCCGACGCCACCACCAGGCCGGCGCGTGCTTCGGCGAGCTTCAGGCGATCGAGAAGATCCGACGGGGGTTGCCAGCCAGGTTCGCCAAGCTGGCGCTCGGCGATTGCCTTGCGGACATCCGCATAGCGGGACTGCGCATAAAGCTGCCACATCATTTCGAGCTGGCGGTCAGTGGTGACCTGTACGGCCAACGGATCGGCCGGTGGCGTCCAGTTCGGGTAGAGCGTCCTGAGGCGGGAAATCTCCGCCTGCAGCCGGGCTGTGTCGCCCCTTGCCGCGAAATAACGCAACGCGCTTTCATCGACCGCCGGCTGCTGGCCGGAAGGTGGAGCGTTGGCAGGGACGGCCGGTTGCGGATCTGCAGGTGCTACCGGTGGAGCGGGTTGAGCCGTGGAAGGCGGGGCCTGGGCGATCACCAGCGATGAAGAGCCGGGCCTGGCCGCCGCAGGCGCGTCCTGATTCGGATAGAGGAGCTGGGCGACGGTGCGTTCGGTCTTCTCGGCAGGCGGCGGCGATGGGCGCGTCCCCTTTGTCGGCGCGGGAGCCGAGTTTACCGAACTCGTCAGCATGCCGACGTCGACCGTCGGCTGACGGCTCAAACCATACAACCCCACGGCGCCAATGCCCAAAACCGTCAATGAGATCAGCGAGAACCGCATACTCACTCCGCTATCGTCCTTACTCCCCGTCTACGCCTCATGCTGCGGGCTTCGGCTCTTTAAGCTTTCTGTTTCTAAAGAATGAACTCATATGGTTAACGAACAATTTAGATTTACCGCATCAAATGACCGAGTCGGTCCAGGCAATCCGTTCTGCAGCTCGCTCTGCAACGAACGGCCGTCCAGGGCCTCCGGCGGGCAATGAATGTCCGCGACCTATCGGTATTGCTCGGCATGGCGGAAAAGCATCTGGTTCGAAAACGGAAAATGAGCGGCCTTGGCCATCTGGGTGCAGCGGTTCTGTTTTGCGGGCTGCCGCTTCTGGCTGCCGGCTGCGCCGGCCAGCCCGTGCAGATGGGTACATTCGCCAAGAACGTCCCCGCCGAACAGGCAATGGTCCTGCCGCCCCCTGCCGGCCCCGGGATCGTCAGCGTCATCGAGCGGCGCTTCAACAACGCGATCGAGCAGGAGATCTTTCTTTATACCTCGGCCCTTACTCCGGGCCAGAATGTGCTGAAAGCGCAGTTCTTCGGCACCGCCAGCCCGTTCAAGCTCAGCGACAACACGCTCACCTCGACATCGATCACCGAAGCCGGGGTCGCTTCCGAAATGCGTCGATTGCTGCCGGGCGTGCGCATGGTGCGTTCCTCCTTCTTCGTCCAGAACAATTACGGCCCGTTCGGCTACGCTTTCGGTCACGGTTCCGCCGGCGACCTGTGCATGTATGGCTGGCAGCAGGTCCGCAGTCCCTCCGGCACCGTCTCGCCGCTTGCCAATCACGGTTCGATCCAGATCCGCGTGAGGATCTGCGAGGCGAACGCGACCGAGCAGAAGCTGCTGGCATTCATGTACAATTACACGATCACCGGCGCGGTGGATAACGGCGGCTGGAACCCTTACGGCGAACCTCAGCCGGTCTCCCCGAGCCTCGGCGGTGTCGGGGCGCCGATCTATCCTCGGCCGAGTTCCGCCGAGCCGATCGTCCCGGTCCTGCCGCAGAGAACCGTCGTTTACACACGTCCCGCGCCGGCACCTGTGGTCCGGCAGGTGCCGCCGGTTGGCGCCGCCCCGGCTGCAGCCACGCCGCTTGCCGGCGGTCCGACGGTCGCCGTGCCAAGACCGACGATGACGCAGACTGCCGCAAGCGCTCAACCGGTCGCAACCGCTCCGCCGGTCACGACCGCGCCGTCCGTTTCCCGCGCCCCGCTCGTTCCCTCGCCGTCAGGCCTTTCGGCAACCGGGCGAGCGAGCGTTCCGTCGCCTTCCTGCACCGATGCCACGAGCGGGGCCGCCAATGCGTGCCGTTAATCCGAACCATGCCGATCGACCGATGCCCGGCTCTTCCGGCCGCTGGAGATAGCCCCAGATGCGGACATTTCTTTCTGCGGTCATCTGGGCACTCGCCAGCGCGCTGATCATCACGCTCGTGACGCTGCCGATCAATACGCGCACCCAGCTCATCGCCAGCATTCTCGTCGTCGGCATCATGGCGATCATCCGGCTGCTCAAGGCGGGCGGCAAATGGCGACTGGTGGCGCTCGCTTTCGGCACCGCGATGGTGATGCGCTATGTGTATTGGCGCACGACGAGCACGCTGCCGCCGGTCAACCAGCTCGAGAACTTCATTCCCGGCCTGCTCGTCTATCTGGCGGAAATGTACAGCGTGCTGATGCTGTCGCTCAGCCTGTTCGTCGTCTCCATGCCGCTGCCGCCGCGCCCGCCCTATGGACGCCGCGACCGGGAGCTGCCGACCGTCGACGTTTTCGTGCCGAGCTATAACGAGGACGAGGTGCTGCTCGCCAATACGCTCGCCGCCGCCCGCAACATGGATTATCCGCCGGAAAAACTGACGGTCTGGCTGCTCGACGATGGCGGCACCGTGCAGAAGCGCAAATCAGCCAATGTCGCCGACGCCCGCGCCGCGGAAGCCCGCCACAAACTGCTGCAGAAGCTCTGCGAAGAGCTCGGCGTGCGCTATCTCACCCGCGAGCGCAACGAGCATGCAAAGGCCGGTAACCTCAACAACGGGCTCAAGCATTCGACCGGATCGCTGGTCGCGGTCTTCGATGCGGACCATGCGCCCGCCCGCGATTTCCTGCTGGAGACGGTGGGCTACTTCGACGAGGATCCGAAGCTCTTTCTTGTTCAGACGCCGCACTTCTTCCTCAACCCTGACCCAGTCGAGCGCAACCTGCGCACCTTCGAGAAGATGCCGAGCGAGAACGAGATGTTCTACGGCATCATCCAGCGCGGGCTGGACAAATGGGATGCGGCCTTCTTCTGCGGATCGGCGGCGGTGCTGAACCGCAAGGCGCTCGAAGTCTCCAACGGCTTTTCGGGCGTCAGCATCACCGAGGATTGCGAGACCGCGCTCGACCTGCACAGCCTCGGCTGGCACAGCCTCTATCTCGATCGGCCGCTGATCGCTGGCCTGCAGCCCGCCACTTTTGCAAGCTTCATCGGCCAGCGCAGCCGCTGGGCGCAAGGCATGATGCAGATCCTGCGCTTCCGCTTTCCGCCGCTCAAGCGCGGGCTCTCGCTGCCGCAGCGGTTCTGCTATATGTCGTCGACGCTGTTCTGGCTGTTTCCCTTCCCGCGCACGATCTTTCTCTTCGCGCCACTCTTTTACCTGTTCTTCGATCTGGAAATCTTCACCTCCTCAGGCGGTGAGTTCATGGTCTATTCGCTCGCCTACATGGTGGTGAACCTGATGATGCAGAACTATCTCTACGGATCGTTCCGCTGGCCGTGGATCTCGGAGCTCTACGAATATGTGCAGACGGTGCATCTTCTGCCCGCCGTCGTTTCGGTGATGCTCAATCCGCGCAAGCCGACCTTCAAGGTGACCGCCAAGGACGAATCCGTCGCGGTCAGCCGGCTGTCGGAAATCAGCCGGCCGTTCTTCGTCATCTTCTTCGTGCTGCTCGTCGCCTTTGCGATCAGCGTCTACCGCGTCTATGCCGAGCCTTACAAAGCCGACGTAACGCTGGTGGTCGGCGGCTGGAACCTGCTCAACATCATTCTTGCCGGTTGCGCGCTCGGCGTCGTGTCGGAGCGCGGCGAACGGCAGGCCTCGCGGCGCGTCAAAGTCAGCCGGCGCTGCGAATTCGGCATCGACGGTCGCTGGTTCACGGCCACCATAGAAGACGTCTCCGTGCACGGCGCCGCGGTGCAGATCTATACGGAAGGGTTCAGGGATATCGCGGTCGAGAAGAAGGGCTTTCTCCGCTTCCAGCCCTTCAGCGACCTGCCGGTCAGCGATCTGCCGGTGGAGATCCGCAACGTGGAGACAATCGGCGACGTCACCTCGATCGGCTGCCGTTATACGCCGGAAAAGGCGACCGACCACCGGCTGATCGCCGACCTGATCTTTGCAAATTCCTCTCAATGGACCCAGTTCCAGATCTCGCGCCGGCGCAATCCCGGGCTGGTGGCCGGGACATTGTGGTTTCTCGGACTTGCGATCTACCAGACCGCGCGCGGGCTTTCCTATCTCGTCCGCAATACCGGACGCGACAGCGCTGCAGACGCACAGAAATAGGAGGGCGTGATGAAAAAGGCTCTCGCAACCGCAGTTTTTCTTCTCTCGGCAGGCATCGCGCTGGCCCAGGCGATGGCCCAAGCGCCGGCGCCGTTCAACATGAACCCGGAGCGATCCTCGGAAAGCCAGCCGCCGGCCGCTCCCCCGGGCCAGCAGGCGCCTCCGCCGCGACCCGTGCAGCCGGCACCTGCCCCCGCCCCGCCCCCCGCTCCGGTGCAAACGCCGATCCCCCTGCCTCCGGCACCCGCGCCATTCCAGGCCGCCCCCGCCCCCGCGACGCGACCGGGGCCGGTTCCGACGGCACCGCGGGCGGCCACGCCGCCTTCGGCTACACCGGCGCCTGTCGCACAACCGCGGGCGCCGGCCCGGCAGCAACCCGCCGCCCCTGCGGCCCTCGCGGGCCGGCACTACCTCGTGCCCGAAAAGAGCCTGCGGCTGAACGGCGAGGTCGAGCAGCGCTCCTGGTCGATCTACCTGACACCGGAACAGGCAGCGGCACCGGCTCGGCTCAATATCGGTTACCAGAACTCGATCGTGGTCGCGCCGGAAGTCTCTCAGCTGGCGGTCACCATCAACGACGTGCCGGTCTACAACAATCCGATCACTTCTCCCGAACAGGTCAGCGATCGTGCCCTCGACATTCCGGCGGGCGTCTTGAAAGCCGGGATCAATCTCGTCCGCTTTCGCGCCGACCAGCGCCACCGCACCGACTGCACGATCGAGTCGACGTTCGAGCTCTGGACCGAGGTCGATCCGGCGCGGACCTTCCTGACCTTCGGCACGAACAGCATGAGACGGCTCTCGCGGCTCGACGATATCCGGGCCGTCGGCGTCGATGAAAAGGGTGGCACGCGCTTCCGGCTGATCGTGCCGGCTCTCGACCAGCTCGGTGCGACGGACGTACTGATGCGGCTGACCCAGGGTCTGGCGCTGATGGGCGGCATGCCAAACCAGTCCTTCACGTTCGAGAAGACGCCGAGCGGCCTGCCCAAGCCCGGCGAGCTTGCCATCTTCGTCGGCACCCGCGACGAATTGCGGCCGTTATTGCCGGCCCTGCCTGCCGCCGCCGCCAATGCCGCAGTTGCCAGTTTCCTCGATTATCCGGGCGCCGACGGCGCCTCGGCGCTCGTTCTTTCCGGCCCGAGCTGGCCATCGCTGGAAGGCCTGATCGAGAGCTTTGTCGCCGCCACCGACGGTTCGGCGACCCAGAGGCGGGAGACATTGTCGACCCAGGCCTGGCACGGCCTCGATACGGCCTTCCTGTTCTCCAACGCGGTGATCGATTTCGCGCAGCTCGGCATCGAAAGCCAGGAATTTGCCGGCCGGCTGTTTCGCACCCGCTTCACCATCGGCGTGCCCGCCGATTTCTATGCCAACGCCTATGGGGAGGCCCGCATCCTGCTTGATGCCGCCTATACGGCGGACGTCCTGCCGGGCAGCCATATCGACATCTTCGTCAACGGCGATATCGCCTCGACCGTGCCGATCACCTCGTCCGGCGGCGCGATCCTGCGCCATCTGCCGATCAAGCTGACGCTGCAGCATTTCAAGCCCGGCGTGAACACCATCACGGTGGAAGCGGCGCTCCTTACCCGCCAGGACGTCGCATGCGCCCCCGGCTCCACGGCCGACAACAAGGCAAGGTTCGCGCTGTTCGGCAGCTCGCAGTTCCAGATGCCCGATTTCGCCCGCATCGCCCAGGTGCCCAATCTCGCGGCAACAGCCGGGACCGGCTTTCCCTACCGGCTGGGCACCGACCCGGTTTCGCTCTTCCTCGGGCGGATCGACGAGCAGACGCTGTCGGCTGCGGCGACATTCATCGGCAAGATGTCGGTCGCCTCGCACCATATCATGCCCGTCGACGTGACCATATCGGCCGCACGGGTCGCCGGAGCGAACGCGCTCTTCGTCGGCTCCATCTCGGAATTCCCCGCCAATATCCTCACACAGCTGAAGATCGACCAGGAGAGCCGCAACACCTGGAATCCGGCGGGCATATCATCGAACACGTCGGCCCGAACCCCGCTCACGCTGCAGGACTGGCAGCAGCGCACCGGCAGCAACTTCTTTTCCCAGAAATTCACGGCGCTCGGCGCCTGGGCCAAGGACAATTTCGACCTGAGCCTTGCGATGCTGCGGTTTGCCCCATCGACCGATGAACTCTACAAACCGCCGCAGACGGCAAAACTGATCATCGCCCAGGAAAGCGATCCAACCCAACTCGGCACCTGGACGGCCATCATCTCCCCTGATTCCGCCTCGCTGGCGGAAGGCATGCGGGCATTTTCCGCGCGGGAGGAATGGGACAAGCTGAAGGGCCGCATCATGGTCTATGAAGGTGACGACAAGGAGCCGCACGACGTGCCGGTGAGCTGGTTCCGGTTCATGCCGACGCAACCCTTCTCGCCTGGAAATGCCCGGCTGATCGCGGCCAACTGGCTGTCGGACAACATCATGTCCTATGCGCTGCTGCTCGCCGCCGGCGGCGTTCTGCTCGGGCTTGCGACCGGCGGGCTGCTGTCACTGCTCGGCCGCAACAAATAATCCTCCGGCTCAAGGTGCCAGGCCACCCTTGCCGGAGAACTTCTTGCTGATATGCAACGAGCCGGAAAGACCGAAACGCCAGGGCAGATCGACCGCCTGCGAAATGCCGATCCGCCGCCCCGTGACGATCAGCGGCGACGTGTCCGGCAAGGTGAGCTCGAACGGCGGTGCAAACAGAGACAGGCCATTGTGTTCGATGGTGATGCCTAGCGCCTGGCAGAGGCGGCCGGGACCGGAACACAGGAGCAGCGGGTCTGAAAGGCCTCGTCTCGTTTCCATCTCCTCAATGCCCCTGACCGGTTGCAGCGCCCTGATCAGCACCGCGCTGCCCGGCCGGCACACGAAATTCAGGCACCAGTGAATGCCGTAGGAGCGATAGACATAGGCATGCCCCGGTGGGCCGAACATCACCGCATTTCTCTGCGTCACCCCGCGAAAACTGTGGGAAGCCGGCTCGTCGGGTTCATAGGCTTCGGTCTCGACGATCACGCCGCCTGCGCCGGAGACATCGAGTTCGGCACCGATCAGGTCACGCGCGACGTCCACGGAGCCTCTGTCAAAAAACTGCTGGTCCATAGAAACGCTCATCCTGGCTGCGCGTTATAACATTCATAGACGGCAAGCCCGGACTTGTCTTCCCGCCTCCAGATCGACGGAATTGGACGCGTTGCCGGATGAGGCCCGGTTCACTTGCTGTTTGCCAAGTCTTCACTGATTTGTGGACGCACATTTTCGTGCATTGCCATCAAAACGCTCCGGGTGTCGTATTAAGTTTAGAAACATATTGATTCTCAATGGATTGCCGCATCGTTTTCAATCTTTGCGACAGTCGAGCAGTAGCGCAACCTTGACTGGAGATGCCTATGCCGAGTGAATCCTTGTTCGAAGCCTTCACCAGGAACTACGAAGCCCGGCGCGAGACAGACATGTCGATCGCCGAGTACCTCGCGCTCTGCAAGAAAGATCCGATGGCTTATGCCAACGCGGCCGAGCGGCTGCTGGCTGCGATCGGCGAGCCGCAGATGGTCGATACCGCGAAGGACGCCCGGCTCGGCCGGATCTTCATGAACCGCACCATCCGGGCCTATCCGGCTTTTACCGGCTTCTTCGGCATGGAAGAGACGATCGAGCGGATCGTTTCATTTTTCCGGCATGCGGCGCAGGGCCTCGAAGAGCGAAAGCAGATTCTTTATCTGCTCGGCCCGGTCGGTGGCGGCAAGTCGTCGCTCGCCGAGCGGCTCAAACTCTTGATGGAGGCCAACCCCATCTATGTGCTGAAGGCCGGCGACGACATCAGTCCTGTCTTCGAAAGCCCCCTCAACCTCTTTGACCCCGTCACCATGGGGCCGATGCTGCTCAAGCAGTACGGCGTCCCGACCCGGCGTCTCAGCGGGCTGATGAGCCCGTGGTGCCTGAAGCGGCTCGATGAATTCGGCGGCGACATATCCCGCTTCCGGGTGGTGAGGCTGCAGCCGTCGCGGCTGCGCCAGATCGGCATCGCCAAGACCGAACCTGGCGACGAGAACAACCAGGACGTCTCGTCCCTGGTCGGCAAGGTCGATATCCGCAAACTCGAAAACTATTCCCAGAACGACTCGGATGCCTACAGCTATTCCGGCGGGCTCAACCGCGCCAACCAGGGCGTGCTCGAATTCGTCGAAATGTTCAAGGCGCCGATCAAGATGCTGCATCCGCTGCTGACGGCGACGCAGGAAGGCAACTACATGGGCACCGAGAATATCGGCGCCATTCCCTTCTCCGGCGTCATCCTGGCCCACTCGAACGAAGCCGAATGGCAGAGTTTCAAGGCCAACAAGAACAACGAGGCCTTCATCGACCGTATCTGCGTCATCAAGGTTCCCTATTGCCTGCGGGTGACGGAAGAACAGCATATTTATGAGAAGCTGATCGAAAGCTCGGAGCTTGCCGATGCTTCCTGCGCGCCGGCGACGCTTGAAATGCTGGCCCGGTTTTCGGTGCTTTCACGGCTGCGCAAGCACGAGAACTCGACCTTTTACTCCAAGATGCGGGCCTATGACGGCGAAAGCCTCAAGGAAACCGATCCCCGCGCCCGCAGCGTCCAGGAATACAGGGACGCGGCCGGGGTCGATGAAGGCATGGACGGAATATCGACACGTTTTGCCTTCAAGGTTCTCGCTTCGACATTCAACCACGACACCACGGATATTGGCGCGGATCCGGTCCACCTGATGTACGTGCTGGAACAGGCCATCCGCCGCGAGCAGTTCCAGGAGGAAACCGAAAAACGCTACATCGAGTTCATCAAGGCCGATCTTGCGCCGCGTTATGCGGAATTCATCGGCAACGAGATCCAGAAGGCCTATCTGGAATCCTATTCGGATTACGGACAGAACCTCTTCGATCGTTACGTCGATTATGCCGACGCCTGGATCGAGGACGTCGATTTCAAGGATCCCGACACCGGGCAGCTTCTCGATCGCGATCTGCTCAACCAGGAACTGACGAAGATCGAGAAGCCGGCGGGCATCGCCAATCCGAAGGATTTCCGCAACGAGATCGTCAAATTCTGCCTGCGCTCGCGCGCCAACAACGGCGGCAAGAACCCGTCATGGGCGAGCTACGAGAAAATCCGGGAAGTGATCGAGAAAAGAATGTTCTCCCAGGTGGAGGATCTTCTGCCGGTCATCTCCTTCGGATCGAAGAAGGACGGCGAAACAGAGAAAAAGCACAGCGAGTTCGTATCGCGCATGACGGCGCGCGGCTACACCGAAAGACAGGTTCGCCGTCTGGTAGAGTGGTACATGCGGGTTAAACAGGCAGGTTAGCGTCTGTACTCAATTAGGATTTGGAACGCGGCAGGTACGAAAGCCGTTGAGTTTCTAAAGCACACAATGGTGGATTTGATCTCCATCATTGTGTGTGACGACAGGACGTAGGATTGTGGCATACTCAGTTGTGCGGCGCCCGAACTCTAGTTGAGTACAGACCCTAAATGCTCACGCAGGAGCCAACATGCACATCATCGACCGGCGGCTGAACCCGCGCGGTAAAAGTTTGGAAAATCGGCAGCGGTTTCTTCGGCGTGCAAAAGACGCCGTGCAGCAAGCAGTCAGGCGCTCACTGCAAAGCCGCAGTATCCGTGATGTACTGGATGGGGGCGAAGTCAGCCTCCCGATCGGCGGCATGGATGAGCCGAGTTTTCGCCGGGCCGAGGGCGGCATCAGGGACAATGTCCTGCCCGGCAACCGGGCTTTCGTCGAAGGTGATATCATTCCCCGCCCTCCCGGCCAGGGTGCCGGCAGACCCAAGGAAGCCGGCCAGGGCGACGGTGAAGACGGCTTCCGCTTCGTGCTGACGCGCGAAGAATTCCTCTCGGTTTTCCTGGATGATCTGGAACTGCCCGAACTTGCCAAGCGGCGGCTCAGCGAAACCGAGGAAATGAGCCCGGTGCGGGCCGGCTATTCGATCTCCGGCTCCCCTTCCAATCTCTCCATCGACCGGACGACGCGGCTTGCGATGATGCGGCGCATCGCTCTCAAACGTCCCAAGCCCGAGGAGATCGAGGCGCTGCAACGCCAGATCGACGAAGCCGAGAACGAAGAAACCCGCCTGTTGCTGCAAGCCGAACTGAAGGCCCTGACCGACAGGGTCCGACGCATCCCCTATGTCGACCCCCTGGACGTGCGCTACCGTCGTTTCGAGAACGAGCCAAAGCCGGTTGCCAAGGCGGTGATGTTCTGCCTGATGGACGTGTCCGGATCGATGTCCGAACACATGAAGGATCTCGCCAAGCGCTTTTACCTGCTGCTCTATCTGTTTCTCTCGCAGCGTTACGAGAAGGTGGAAATCGTCTTCATCCGGCACACGGAAAAAGCCGAGGAGGTCGACGAGGAGACCTTCTTCTACGGCCAGGCAACCGGCGGCACGCTGGTCTCGAGCGCGCTGGTCGCCATGCGCTCCATCATCGCCGCGCGCTTCGACCCGACGGAATGGAACATCTACGCGGCACAGGCCTCGGACGGTGATAATTCCTACCGGGACGAGGGTCCGGCCGGCCATCTGCTGAAGGACGAGATCCTGCCGCTCTGCCAGTATTTCGCCTATATCGAGGTCGACGAAGAGAGCGGCGATTCCTCGGTGTCGAACTCCCCCCTCTGGCGCCTCTATGAAGGCATCCGGTCCGGCTCGGCCACCCTTGCAATGCGCAAGGTCTGCCGCAAGAACGAGATTTTCCCGGTCTTCCACGACCTTTTCCAGAAGCGCACGGCGCAGACGAAGGCGGTGCCATGAACCAGGCGGCGATGCAGAAGGATCGACTGCTTTTCCAGGGCGCGGATTGGGATTTCGCGACCTTGCAGCGCATCCACGACGCATGCGAGGAGATCGCGATCGGCGAACTCGGTCTCGACGTCTACCCGAACCAGATCGAGGTGATCACGGCCGAACAGATGCTGGATGCCTATTCATCGACGGGCATGCCGCTGTTCTACCGGCACTGGTCGTTCGGCAAACATTTCGCGCATCACGAAGCCTTCTACCGCCGCGGCATGCGGGATCTTGCCTATGAGATCGTCATCAATTCGTCGCCCTGCATCTCCTATCTGATGGAGGAAAACACCGCGACGATGCAGACCCTGGTCATCGCCCACGCGGCTTTCGGCCATAATCACTTCTTCAAGAACAACTACCTGTTCAAGCTGTGGACGGATGCCGAAGGCATTCTCGACTACCTCGATTTCGCCAAGGGTTATATTGCCCGCTGCGAGGAGCGGTACGGCGAAACGGCCGTGGAACGGACCCTCGATGCCGCGCATGCTCTGATGTCGCATGGCGTTCACCGTTATGCCGGCAAGACGAGGGTCGACCTGCGCCAGGAGGAAAAACGCCAGCAGGAACGGCGCGCCCACGAAGAACAGATGTTCAACGACCTGTGGCGCACGGTGCCGGCTGGCCGAAAGCGCGATGCGTCCGATGTCGACCTCGAGAGACGGCGCGCAGCCCTCGGCTTGCCGCAGGACAACCTGCTCTATTTCCTCGAAAAGTCCTCGCCCCGACTGCACCCGTGGCAACGGGAAATCCTGCGGATCGTCCGCCATGTCGCGCAGTATTTCCACCCGCAACGCCAGACCAAGGTGATGAACGAGGGAACAGCGACCTATGTCCACTACCAGATCATGGACCGGCTGCACGCGCGCGGGCAGATCAGCGACGGCAACTATTTCGAATTCCTGAAATCCCACACCAATGTCGTCTTCCAGCCGACGTTCGACGACCGGCGCTTCTCAGGCTTCAATCCCTATGCGCTCGGCTTTGCGATGATGCAGGATATCGAGCGGATCGTCACGGAGCCGACCGACGAGGATCGCGAATGGTTCCCCGATATCGCCGGCCGCGGCGACCCGATGCAGGTCCTGCGCGGCATCTGGGCCGATTACCGCGACGAGAGCTTCATAAGCCAGTTCCTGAGCCCGCACCTGATCCGCAAGTGGCGCCTTTTCCAGCTTTACGACGACCCGCAGATAAGTGAAGGAATCCTGGTTTCGGCGATCCACGACGAACGTGGCTACAAGCGGGTCCGCCGCCAGCTGGCGCGCGAATACGACATCGGCTGGACCGATCCGAGGATCGACATCGTCGATGTCGATCTCGCCGGCGACCGCCGTCTTCTTTTGCAGCATCGGGCACCGAACGACTGGGTTCTCGAGGACAGCGAGACCAGGCAGGTTCTGCAGCATCTGGCGGACCTATGGGGATACGATGTCATGCTGCAGGAGATTGATGGCAGCGAGCGGGTTGCCAAGGAACATGTGGCGCACCCCCGCGAGATCCTTCAAAGGCGCGATTCCTCTTCCTAATCGTGATTGGACATCAAAAGCGGTCTGGATCAGAATAAATTCGGGCGACGGGCATCTATTTCGTTCAAATAGGAGGCCGTAATGGAGCAACGTGCAGTCGATCAGCTCAAGACTATCGCCAGGATAAACCGCAGCTATCCCGACTTCCAGATGTCCAGCAGCGAACGGCTCGAACGGTGGGCCGAAATCCTGGAGCTTAACCCCGACCGAGCCCTTTCGACATTTCGGGAAACCGAATATCAGCCTGATGAAATACGGGCCGCCATGCGCGGCGACAGCACGGCGATCGCCGTCGCCTTTTCGGATCCTGTCCTTCGCGCAGCGGGGATGAGAGACGACACCTATGGGGAAGCCAGGCGGTTTTTTGAACTGTCCGATCGACAGCTCCACAAACTGGTCTGCTTCTGCCACTTCGGAGCGCATGTGAGCGCAAGCACGGTGGCCAATCAGGTCCGCGCCATCGCGACCCGCAGGTCCAGCGGCACGCTCGCATATCTGGCTTCTTTCTTCAGACGGTAACAATCCGCCATTGGAGCCGAACTGCCCGCGACGCGACAAGGCAGCATATCTCAAAACGGATGGCGACGTTGCCGCCACTGTGATATCCGGGCGAGATCACTCCGCATGGAGTACCGGATTTGAGCGGGATATGCTGCGTTGGCGAATTTTAGTCTGGATTTGTGTATAGTCGCAGGCAGAAGGCCCGACTTGCTTGAGGAGACTTTGAAGAGCTTCTCAAGGCGCAGCTTTTCTCATTTCCCCCTTTCCAACGTTCTGGTGAACATCGATCCGATATTCGGAACGGAAGAGGATGAAGCCGAGTGCATGCGGGTCGTCGAGAGCTACCTGCCCTCAGCCTCTTTTTTCAGGCCCGGGCAGCCGGGATTTGGCGCGGCAGTCAAGCGGCTCTGGTCCAATACCCGTTCCGATTACGTATTTCATCTGGAGGATGACTGGGTCGCGCTGACGGAGCTCGGCGAGGAAATTTTCAGCCCGTTTTCAGATCCAAGGGTGATGCAGGTATCCTTTCACACGGCCGACCAGAACTGGGATATCGCCAAACATGGCCATATTCACGAAAGAAACGAATATGCGCGGTTCCTCGGCATAAAGATCCCGTTGTTTCGAACCTTTCCGAAATTCACCACCTCGCCGTCCATTCTGCGCGGTTCCTTCGCCCGGCAGGCTGCAAGCCTGATGGACGAAGCCCGGGATCCGGAAAAGCAGTTCTATTCCGGCGTCAATGCAAAGCTGGAAGAGCTGGCGGCGCCGCACAAGAATTACATTTTCTCTCCCGAGCAGACGCCGGTCATCCGCGACACCGGAAGAGAATGGAGAGACAACCGCAAGATCAAGAAGGTCATCGAGAATACGACCTCGTACTGGATCAAGGAATAGGCCGGACGGCTTCCGCCCCGGCCTTACTCTCGTCATGCCGCGATGGTGGACGAGGATTTCGATGGTCTACTTCCCGTATTCAGGTAACGGCGACAAAACCTACCTCCGGTTTCAGCATTCGGTAACGCTCTGATTGTACATTAGGCTTCCATCAAATTGCGCGAGCACCGCGGGACGCCAGCGACATGAACCATTACTCCGCCATCGGCTCCGATCTGCAGATACCCCACCGTGAGCTTCTGGAAGATCTGTTCGAGGGCGCGCCCAGACCGACGATCATCAAGGACGAACAATCGCGGTTCCTGTTTCTCAACAGCAAGGCATGCGAGATGTTCGGCGTCCATCTCGACGACCTGCTCGGCCTCACGGACCATGACTTGTTGCCTGCGGCCGAAGCGGACCGGATCCAGGAGGTGGATGCGGGGGTGCTGGCTACCGGCGAGGAAAGGCTGTTCGAGGAGGACGTCACCGGACCGGACGGTACGACCCGGACGCTTCTTACGCACAAGCGACGGTCTTTCGTTCCCGTGCCCGGCGGCAAGAAACCGGTCGTCGTGGTCGTCATTTCCGACATCACCGAACTTCGCCACGCCGAGGAGGTCCTGCGGGCAAGCGAAGAACACTACCGCTCCCTCGTTGAACTGCATCCGCAAACACCGTGGGTAGCCGACGCGGAGGGGAACGTCATCGAAGTTGGTCCGGGCTGGCAGAACGCTTCCGGACGGGAGGTCGGCGAAGCCCTGGGGCGCGGCTGGGAAAAGACCTTGCATCCGAAGGACCTGGCCGAGGTGGTCGAGAAATGGGATGCTGCAGTCAGGACGGGCGCTCCCTTCGACATGACCTACCGGATCGGGACGGCGAAAGGGCGGTATCGGTGGTATCGCAACCGTGCGGCACCTCGGGTCGATGCAGGCGGCAGGGTCGTCCGCTGGTATGGCCTTCTTGAGGACGTCCACGACCGCCAGCTTGCCCTCAAGGCGCTCCAATCCAGCGAGCGCAGGCTGCGCCAGCATCGGGACGAGCTCGAAAAGGTGGTGCAGGCCCGAACGGCGGAAGTTCAGGAAAAGAATATCGAGCTGGATCGTCTTCTCCAGCATGAACGCGGGATCAACGCGCTGCAGCGCCGTTTCGTGGGGATGATCTCCCACGAATTCAGGACACCTTTGGCGGTGATCGACGGAGCAGCCCAGCGGCTCACGCGGACAAAGGCGGCCATCACTCCGCAATTCCTGGAAGGCAAGGCTCTGCAGATCAAGGGCGCAGTCGCCCGGATGGTCGAGCTGATGGAAAGCATCCTCGCCGCCGGAAGGCTCGAGACGGGGACCATCGCGATCAACAAGGAAGCGAGCTCGCTCAGCGAGATCCTTGGTCAATGCATCGCAAGCCGCGCTGAGATCAGCAAGACCCACACGATCAGCCACGATCTCGAAGCGCTTCCAGCGCTGCAGATGGTCGACCGGGCAGCAATAGAGCGGGTTTTCTCCAACCTGCTGTCAAACGCGGTCAAGTATTCACCCGCCGGCTCCAGGATCCGTGTCAATGGATGGAGGGACGGCCGGCGGGTGCTGGTCAGCGTCACCGATTCCGGTATCGGCATGGATGCGGACGACCTGCCGAAACTGTTCGAGCCCTATTTCCGCGCCCGAAGCGCCACCGGCATCGCCGGAACGGGGATCGGCCTCAATATCGTGAAAGAGATTGTCGAGTTGCATGGAGGGTCGATCTCGGTCCAGAGCGTTCTGGGACAGGGTACGACCTTCACCGTCGAGCTGCCGTTCGAGGAGATCAAACGGCAACAGTCCGCTTAGCGTATTATTGCCGCGAGAAGATCCTCAGGCGGCAATCGACGAAGCCAGCCAGGATGCGAGCTCCTCCCGCCCCATGGGCTTGCCGACCAGATAACCTTGCAGCTGATCGCAACCGGCAACCCGAAGTGCGTCGGCCTGATCGGCGGATTCGATGCCCTCGGCCGTGACCGGAATTCCGAGGGCCTTGGCCAGCGAGATGGTGGCCGCCAGAACGCTCCGCCCGGTGGTACCGTCATCCATGGCTTGAACCAGGGAGCGATCGATCTTCATCCGGTCGAAGCCGAACTCCCGAAGCGTGCCGATGCTGGCATAACCGGCACCGAAATCATCCAGCGCAAACCGGATCCCGGCGGACTTCAGCGCGGTGATGGAACGTCGCGCCTGTTCGGGGTTGGACATCAGAACGGCTTCAGTGATCTCCAGCGTCAGCTGAGAGGGATCAAAACCTTCCTCCTTCAAAACGGCAAGCACGTCCCCGGCGAAATTGGGGTTGCATAGCTGGATCGGAGAAACATTGACCGACAGGGAGAGCGGAGACCACGCCTTCGACGCCATGATGGACTTGCGAAGCATCTGGAGGCCCAGGATATCGATCAATCCGCATTTTTCGGCCAGAGGTATAAATAAATCCGGGCCGATTGTTCCTTGAGACCGTCTCCATCTTGCCAGCGCCTCCACGCCTGTGATGTCGCCCGAGGCTGCCGAAGCGAGAGGCTGGAAGACCGGCTGGATTTCGTCGTTCTGTAGCGCGCGCCGTAGTTCGCTTTCCAACGCGGCGATCTTCTCGCGCTGACGGTCAAGATCCGGATGATAGGTGACCGCGCATCCTCTGCCCGTTTCCTTCGCTTCATAAAGGGCCATGTCCGCCCGGCGAAGAAGCTCGTGCGCATCCTCCGCGTCGTCGTGGGAAGCAACACCGATGCTTGCCCCGATTTCGATCGTGCGGCCTCCGATGAAAAACGGTTTCTTGAGACGTTCAAGAAGCGGATTGTCAAGCTCGGCGGAATTTGCCGAACCAAGCTGGATCAGGGCGAATTCATCGCCGCCCAACCTCGCAACCCCGGCTACGCCCGGATGAATATCGCGCAAGGCTTCCGCGACCAGCCTGATCAGCTCATCCCCGATCGCATGCCCCCAGGCATCGTTGACCGCCTTGAAGCCGTCGAGATCGATCAGGTGCAATGTCAGCATTTGGCCACGGCTCGCCTGCATCAACCGGTCCAACCGTTCGAGGAGGCCAAGCCTGTTCAGCAGGCCGCTCAGACTGTCGTGGGTCGCCTCGTGTCGGGCGCGATCGGCTAGGTTCTTCAGGCGTCGCGTTTCCGACCAGCCGGCGAACAGGACCCCGACCAGATAGACGCCGAGGATTGCTATCGCGGCGGCGATAAAGGGGCGCACTTCGTCGAAAATCGTATTTCCCGGGGCGGCACTCGGCCAAGCCAAACGCGCGACCTCGATCCCATCGATATCCATCAGCGGCATGTTCAAGAGCTCGCCCACTGCGCCGCGGGTAATGTGAAGCTTTGGCAGCTGGTGGTCTCTGGCCATTTCGGCAACGACCGCGGAACTCAGGGTCTTGTAGAAGCTGAGCACAAAATATTCCGGATCCTGTACCTGTGACCCGAACGGCTGGATCGCCTCCGACGCCACTGCAATGATATCATTGCCGCTTCTGAAGAAGTTGACGGTCGGATCCATGCCGGGGCGAGCCGCGGCCTGCACCTGTGCAGGGAATCTCGCACCAAGATATTCGGTCGGATCCACTATGCCGCCCTTGAGATAGGCGATGCTCTTGCCGCCCGCCGGGGCCGTCAGCGCGATCCCGTCATAGAGCGCGTAGTCCTCGCTGGTCTTGCCCCAGTTTTCGTAAACCCAACTCTCGCTGTCGCCCTGGGTTATCGCCTTGTAGGCATCATCCCAAACAGCATTGTCTCGCACGGTCGCAGCAAGTTTCTCCTTGAACGAGGAAACCGCCGCCTCCGCCGCCAGTACGGCCCTGTTATCGTCGAGAGCGTTCGCCGAGTTGCGCATGCGGTCGACGACATGAGCGCCCATCCCGCCCAGGATAACGGCAACAAGAAGGAACAGCGAGGTGGCGATGAGAACGGAGTTGCCTTCACGGCTCTCCTTCGGTCGGCGTGCGAGCATGACGGATTCCAGCTATGTTGAGTTGCCCAAGGCTGCAGAAGACGTCATGTCCGCATTGCGCTGCATGCATCCGATAGCATGTACGAATATTAAAAATCACTAAAGTATTAAGTTAACGACCGGTTAAGCTCACAATTTCCTTGGAACAATTCTAAAGTCTGTGCAGGAATTCTTCGGTAGTCGGGAGGTCGAGCTGAACCGAGAAACGGTCACCCAGAAGTTCGAGTGACGCGTCATGGGTGTCGTCGGCCCCGCTGCATACGGCATCCTTCAGCACCACGACACGATAGCCAAGATCAACGGCGCCAAGCGCGGCGGAGAGGACGCAGACGTCGGTCTCGCCCCCGGTCATAACGGCGGTTCCAATACCCTGCTTCGAGAGCATTTCGTGCAGTTCCCCGCTCACCCAGGGAGAGTAGGTCATCTTGTCGAATATGCGGGCCGGCGGAACCAGTGTTTTCAATGAGGGGATCAGGTCGATGAGGCCGGGATCGAGGTGCTCGCGCGTCATCATCCGCCACTTTTCATAATATACCTGCCACATCCCCTCCATCATTTCGGGCCGCACCGGCGTGACGAACCTAGTGAAGATCGTTTTCTCGGGATAGCGGCCGGAAAGCTCCTCGATCGGTGCCGAGACTTCGCGCATCCAGGGAACATGCCATGGCGTGTCTTCTGCGAACATCCGCTGCATGTCGATACAAAGATGAACCCAGTCGCTGGTCATTTCATCCTCCGCGCCCTCAACGCCTGACCGGAAGCCGGGTTCCGGCCCAATCAGGCACGAGAGTTTGCCAAACAGCACACGATTGAGCACGACGCCGACGCCGCGTTCATCGCGATTGGCTGGAAGACGTTTTGACGAAATCAATGAAGGCCCGCAGCGGCGCCGGTACGAGCCGCCGTCCGGGATAATAAAGAAACGGACCGGAGAACTGCTGCCACCACGGCTCCAGCACCGGTTCGAGCTTGCCGCTGTCCAGATGGGGCCGCAACCAGCCCTCGAACAACGTTATGATGCCGGTGCCGGCAATTGCTGCGTCGACGGCGAGATCGGTCGCCCCGCCCACCTGCACGATCAGCGGCCCCGTCGGATCGATCCGCACCACTTCTCCGTCCCGCTCGAATTCCCAAAGCGTCATCGCGCCGCTTGCAAAACGGCTGCGAAGACAGGCGTGGCCAAGAAGATCACGGGGATGATCGGGGCGGCCATGGCGATCGAGATAGGCCGGGGCGGCGGCGGCCGCGAAACGCTGCACGCGGGGACCGATCGGCACGGCGATCATGTCCTGCTCCAGCCGTTCGTCATAGCGGATGCCGGCATCGCATCCGGCAGCCAGCACATCGACGAAATTGTCATCGGCGACAATCTCAAGACGAATGTCGGGATAGGCGGCAAGAAACCCCGGGATGATCGCCGGGAGCACCAGCCGGGCGGCGCTGACGGGGACATTGAGACGCAACGTGCCCGCGGGCTTGTCGCGAAACCCGTTGACCACGTCGAGTGCGGCGTCGACCTCGCCGAGCGCCGGGCTCAACCGGGCCAGCAGGCCGGCCCCCGCTTCGGTCGGCACCACGCTGCGCGTCGTTCGGTTGAGAAGCCTGACGCCGAGCTGCATCTCCACACGCCGCACCGCCTCGCTCAATCCCGATGCGCTGCTGCCCGTGGCCCGCGCGCCCTCGCGAAACCCGCCGGCGCGCGCCACCGCCACGAACGCACTCAGATCACCCAGGTCGATTTTCATTGTTCAAAATTCCGCACAGCCTGTGCCGACTGTACCCGATTTTCGTGCGAAGTCCCAATGTCTATATTCAAGCCATCTTGAAAAGGAGATATCCCATGTCGAATCTGGACAAGGCAGGCACATTCATTCTCGGCGACCGCAACGTGAACCGGCTCGGCTACGGCGCCATGCAGCTCGCAGGCAAAGGCGTTTTCGGGCCGCCGAAGGATCGCGATGCGGCAGTCGCCGTCCTGCGCGCAGCGGTCGAAGCCGGGGTCAACCATATCGACACCAGCGACTTTTACGGTCCGCATGTGACCAACCAGATTATCCGCGAAGCGCTCCACCCGTATTCGGATGACCTGGTGATCGTGACCAAGATCGGCGCGATGCGTGGTGCAGACGGCTCGTGGAACCCGGCATTTTCAGCCGAGCAGCTGGCACAGGCTGTTCATGACAACCTGCGCAACCTCGACCTCGACGTCCTGGACGTCGTCAACCTGCGTATCATGTTCGACGTCCACGGCCCGGCCGAAGGCTCGATCGAGGAGCCCCTGACGGTGCTCGCCGAACTGCAACGCAAGGGACTTGTCCGCCATATCGGGCTCAGCAACGTCACCCCGACACAGGTCGCCGAGGGTAGGCGGATCGCCAGGATCGTGTGCGTGCAGAACCAGTATAATCTTGCCCACCGGCAGGATGATGCCATGATCGACGATCTCGCCCGTGACGGCACCGCCTATGTGCCGTTCTTCCCCCTCGGGGGCTTCAGCCCGTTACAGTCCTCGACCCTGTCCGATGTCGCCCAGCGCCTGGGGGCGACGCCGATGCAGGTCGCGCTCGCCTGGCTGCTGCGTCGCGCGCCGAACGTTCTGCTCATCCCGGGAACCTCATCCGTCACCCACCTGCATGAAAATCTCGCCGCGGCTGAACTGCAGCTTTCGGATGCGGTGATGACGGAACTGGAAGGCGTCTCAGGCATAGGCATCGCCTGAGCACCCAGCCAGGCCCCGTCGCAGACACCGAAAAATCTGTTCACACCCTTTGCCTTCACGCGCACTTTCGCTAAAAGTGAAAGAAAAGCGAACCGAGGGGTCGGATGTTTATTACGGACCGCCAGACGAAGATTGTCGAGTTGGCGAAGTCGGCGGGCCGCGTGCTCGTCGACGACCTGGCGGCGCAATTCTCGGTGACTTCGCAGACCATCCGCAAGGATCTCAACGATCTGTGCGACAAGCAGATTCTGACGCGGATCCATGGTGGCGCCACCCTTCCCCGCAGCAACGAGAATGTCCGCTATGACGCGCGCCGGCAGATCGCCGCTGCGGAAAAACAGGCGATCGGGGTCGCGGCCGCCAACCTCATCCCGGACAATGCCTCGCTCTTCATCAATATCGGCACCACGACGGAGGCGGTGAGCGAAGCGCTGATCAATCATCGCGAACTCATGGTGATCACCAATAATATCAACGTTGCCAACAGGTTGCGCCTTCTCGACGAAGTCGAGGTGGTCATTGCCGGTGGCGTCGTCCGTCAGTCGGACGGCGGGATCGTGGGCGAAGCCGCGGTCGACTTCATCCGCCAGTTCAAGGTCGATTATGCGATCATCGGTGTTTCTGCGATCGATCCGGACGGCGCCCTCCTCGACTACGATTTTCGCGAGGTGAAGGTTGCCCAGGCGATCATCGCCAATGCCAGGCACGTGATCCTCGTCGCCGACTCGACAAAATTCGAGCGCACCGCTCCCGTGCGCATCGGCCAGATATCGCAGGTCCAGACCTTTATCACCGACCACTGCCCCTCTCCTTCGATCCGCGACGTGTGCCTTCAGAACGGCGTTGCGCTCGTCGAAACTTCGAAAGACGAGAACTTAAATTCATAGCCTTTGAGTTTCGTTTGACATTCGCAATATTTTCGATTTAATCCCTTTCAGGTTCACAATGGCTGTGAACTGCTGTCCGTTTCGGCTCAGCGAGGGAAATGATGGGGCAGGAAATCCACGACATCTTCGTGATCGGCGGCGGCATCAACGGCTGCGGCATTGCACGTGACGCGGTCGGGCGCGGTTATTCCGTTGCGCTCGCGGAGATGGACGATTTTGCCTCGGGCACGTCCTCCGGCGCCACCAAGCTCATCCATGGCGGCCTGCGCTATCTCGAACATTACGAATTCCGGCTCGTGCGGGAATCGCTGATGGAGCGCGAAACTCTCTGGGCGATGGCTCCGCACATCATCTGGCCGATGCGTTTCGTGCTGCCCTATCACAAGGGCGGGATCCGGCCCGCATGGCTGATCCGCCTCGGCCTGTTTCTCTACGACCATCTCGGCGGCCGAAAGCTGCTGCCTCCGACAGCCGTGCTCGACATGCGCACGGACCCGGCCGGAAAGCCTCTGAAGCCGCTTTTCACCAAGGCATTCGAATATTCCGACGGCTGGGTCGACGACGCCCGGATGGTGGTGCTCAACGCTCGCGACGCGGCCGATCGCGGCGCTCTGATCCTGCCGCGCACCCAAGTTGTTTCCGCCCGTCGGGAAAATGGCCTGTGGACGATCGGCACGCTCGATGCCCGCACCGGCCGGACCGCCACCTATCAGGCCCGCATGCTGGTGAATGCTGCCGGCCCCTGGGTGGACCAGGTGATCCGCGAGGCGTTCGGCAACAACGACGCCCGCCATGTGCGCCTGGTCCAGGGCAGCCATATCGTCGTGAAAAGGAAGTTCGAGGGCACCCGCGCCTATTTCTTCCAGAACCGGGACAATCGCATCATTTTCGCGATCCCCTACGAGAACGACTTCACCCTTATCGGCACGACGGACAGGGATTATTCCGGCAACCCCCGAGACGTGAAAATCTCCGAGGAGGAGACGACCTATCTCTGCAATGCGGCGAGCGAGTATTTCCGGGAGCCGGTGACCCCGGCGGACATCGTCTGGACCTATTCGGCGGTTCGCCCGCTTTTCGACGACGGCGCTTCCAAGGCGCAGGAAGCAACGCGCGACTACGTGCTGAAGCTCGATTACACGCAGGACGCGCCGGTGCTCAACGTCTTCGGCGGCAAGCTGACCACCTATCGGCGGCTTTCCGAACATGCGCTGGAGAAGATCGCCGAAGCGATCGGAGCCAAGGGCCAGCCCTGGACGGGGAAAAGCCACCTGCCCGGCGGCGATTTTGCAGCCCAGGGCTACGAAGAAGAAGTCGCAAAGCTCAGGGCCCGTTATTCCTTTCTGGAGGAAAGGCATGCGCGGCGCCTGGTTCGCCGATACGGAACATGCTCGGTTGCACTCCTCGACAGCGCAACCAAGATGGAGGATCTTGGTCATCACTTCGGCGGCGATCTCTACGAGGCCGAAGTCAAATATCTTGTCGACCGTGAATGGGCCATGAGCGCAGAGGATGTGCTGTGGCGGAGAACCAAGGACGGTTTGCGGCTGAGTGAGAAGCAAAAGGAATATCTGGAGGAGTACATGGCCGCTATACCGGCAAAAATGGCTGGATAAGCGGCATGTGTTCCCGGTGTGAGGAGGCACGGGAACCCGAATGCTGGAAATGCGCAACGTCGCCAAGATGGTGGGAGGTGAATATCATATTCATCCGACCAATCTTGCCCTGGATCGCGGCACGCTGAACGTATTGCTTGGCCCGACGCTGTCGGGCAAGACCTCGCTCATGCGGTTGATGGCCGGGCTGGACCGCCCGACCAGCGGCTCGGTGTTTTTCGACGGCGCCGACGTCACCGGCGTTGCCGTTCAGAAACGCAACGTCGCGATGGTCTACCAGCAGTTCATCAACTATCCGGCGCTGACCGTCTACGAAAACATCGCGTCCCCGATGCGGATCGCCGGCAAGGACGCCACGACGATCGACCGGGAAGTCCGCAAGGCTGCGGAACTGCTGCGGTTGACGCCCTATCTCGATCGGACGCCGCTCAACCTTTCCGGCGGACAGCAGCAGCGCACCGCGCTCGCCCGCGCGCTCGTCAAGAATGCGAGCCTTGTGCTCATGGACGAGCCGCTCGCCAATCTCGACTACAAGCTTCGCGAGGAATTGCGCGAGGAACTGCCGAAGATCTTCGCGCAATCCGGCGCGATCTTCGTTTATGCGACGACCGAACCATCCGAGGCCCTGCTGCTCGGCGGCAATACAGCGACGCTCTCGGAAGGAAGGATCACGCAATTCGGGCCGACGATCGACGTCTATCGCCGCCCGGCGGACCTCGTCACAGCCAAGACATTTGCCGATCCGCCCCTCAACTTCATCGAGGTGGTCAAAGCCGGCGGCTCGTTCCAGTACCAGGGAACGGACAGCCTTGCCGTACCGGCGCATCTGTCCGGCGTGCCGGACGGCCGGGTGACGATCGCCTTCCACCCCCATCACCTGGGGCTGACGGCGCAGACAGGCAGTGCAGCAAGGCTCAAGGCGCAAACCCAGATCTCGGAAATCACCGGCTCGGAGAGCTTCGTGCATATGCACTACAATGGCGTGCGCTGGGTCATGCTCGCTCCCGGCATCCACGACATCGATCCGGATACGGAAATCGAGCTGTTCCTGGATACCCGCCATCTGATGGCTTTCGGAACAGACGGCCGCGCCATCGCGGCGGCGGCTTGAAGGAGGCGGACATGGCACGCATAACGCTCGATCACATCCGCCACGCCTACGGCCCCAACCCCAAGTCCGACGCGGCCTACGCGCTGCGCGAGGTGGACCACGAATGGGCCGACGGCGGCGCCTATGCCCTGCTCGGCCCTTCCGGATGCGGCAAGACCACCCTTTTGAACATCATCTCGGGCCTGCTGCAGCCGTCCCACGGACGCATCCTCTTCGATGGAAACGACGTCACCAATCTTTCCACGCAGGAACGCAACATAGCCCAGGTTTTCCAGTTTCCGGTCATCTACGACACGATGACGGTTTACGACAATCTGGCATTTCCCCTGCGAAACCGGGGCATTGCGGAACCCGATGTCGATCGCCGTGTCCGGGAAATGCTCGATATCATCGACCTCGCCGACTGGTCGAAGCGCAAGGCCCAGCGGCTGACGGCCGACCAGAAACAGAAGATCTCGCTCGGGCGCGGTCTCGTCCGCAACGACGTCAACGCGATCCTTTTCGACGAGCCGCTGACGGTCATCGATCCGCATATGAAATGGGTGCTCCGTTCCCAGCTGAAGCGCTTCCACAAGCAGTTCGGCTTCACCATGGTCTACGTCACCCACGACCAGACGGAGGCACTCACCTTCGCGGACAAGGTCGTCGTCATGTACGACGGGCAGATCGTCCAGATCGGAACGCCGGCCGAGCTCTTCGAGAGGCCGAGCCATACATTCGTCGGGTATTTCATCGGCTCGCCCGGCATGAACGTGATGCCCGCCGAAGTCCATGGAAGCACGATCACGCTCGGGAGCGAGACGATCGCCCTCGACCATGCACCAAAGATCGCCGCGGGAGACAAGGTCGAGCTCGGCATCCGGCCGGAATTCATTCGCATCGGCCGCGAAGGCATGCCCGTGACGGTGACGAGCGTCGAGGATATCGGCCGGCGGAAGATCGTTCGCGCCAACCTCGCCGGTCAGCCGATCGCCATCGTCGCCTCCGAGGATACCGAGTTTCCGGCTGAACCTCGCGTCACATTCGATCCCGGCGCCTTGAATATCTATGCCAATTCGTGGCGTGTCGGCAGGGAGGCCTGAACCATGGAAAAGACCTGGAACAACAAGGCCTGGTTTCTGGTGCTGCCCGTGCTGCTGCTCGTCGCCTTTTCCGCGGTCATTCCGCTGATGACGGTGGTGAATTATTCGGTCCAGGATACGTTCGGCAACAACGAGTTCTTCTGGGCCGGCACCGACTGGTTCGACGACATCCTGCATTCAGCCCGGTTTTGGGAGGCCCTGCAGCGCAATCTGCTGTTCTCCTTCATCATCCTCATCCTGGAGATTCCGCTCGGCATCTTCATCGCGCTGAACATGCCGAAAAAGGGGATCGGCGTGCCGGTCTGCCTGGTGCTGATGGCGCTTCCGCTGCTTATCCCGTGGAATGTCGTCGGCACCATCTGGCAGGTGTTCGGGCGGGTCGATATCGGCCTTCTCGGTTACACCCTGGCGGCGCTCGGCGTTGACTACAACTACGTCCGCGATCCCGTGGACGCCTGGATCACCGTCATCATCATGGATGTCTGGCACTGGACGAGCCTCGTCGTGCTCCTGTGCTATGCCGGTCTCGTCTCCATTCCGGATGCCTATTACCAGGCGGCCAAGATCGATGGCGCCTCGCGATGGTCGGTGTTCCGCTACATCCAGCTGCCGAAGATGAAGCGGGTGCTGCTGATCGCCGTCCTCCTGCGCTTCATGGACAGTTTCATGATCTATACCGAGCCTTTCGTGGTCACCGGCGGGGGGCCCGGCAACTCCACGACCTTCCTGTCGATCGATCTCGTCAAGACGGCCGTCGGTCAGTTCGACCTCGGGCCGGCGGCGGCCATGTCGATCATCTACTTCCTGATCATCCTGCTGCTGTCATGGATCTTCTACACCGTGATGACCAGCAGTGACGCAGACGCCTGACGGGAGGAGAGGAACAATGGCGAAAACAATCAAATACAAGCCCGCAGGCAATCTCTCCTGGCTGGTCTCGACGATCTACATCGTCTTCCTGCTGCTGCCGATCTACTGGCTCGCCAACATGAGCTTCAAGGAGAATGCGGAGATCACCGGTGCGTTCTCCCTCTGGCCGCAGAACCCGACATTCAGGAACTACATGGTGATCTTCACCGATCCTTCCTGGTACAACGGCTATATCAATTCCATCATCTATGTGGTGCTGAACACGCTGATTTCAGTGCTGGCGGCGTTGCCGGCCGCCTACGCTTTTTCGCGCTACCGGTTCCTCGGCGACAAGCACCTGTTCTTCTGGCTGCTCACCAACCGCATGGCGCCGCCGGCCGTCTTCGCCCTGCCGTTCTTCCAGCTCTATTCCGCCTTCGGTCTCATCGACACGCATATCGCCGTCGCCCTTGCCCATTGCCTGTTCAACGTGCCGCTTGCGGTGTGGATCCTGGAAGGTTTCATGTCGGGCGTGCCGAAGGAAATCGACGAGACGGCCTATATCGACGGCTATTCCTTCCCCCGGTTCTTCGTGAAGATCTTCATGCCGCTGGTCGCGTCCGGCATCGGGGTCGCCGCCTTCTTCTGCTTCATGTTTTCCTGGGTGGAACTGCTGCTCGCGCGCACGCTGACCACGACCGATGCCAAGCCGATTTCCGCCATCATGACACGCACGGTCTCGGCCTCGGGCATGGACTGGGGCGTGCTGGCGGCGGCCGGCGTGCTGACCATCGTTCCCGGCGCGCTCGTCATCTATTTCGTTCGAAACTACATCGCCAAGGGCTTCGCCCTCGGCCGCGTCTGACGCGGAGGAACCAAGCATGAGCTTTTCGTGGATGGCCTGGACACTGCCGACGGCCATGTTCTTTCTGACGATCCTGGTCCTGCTCATCGGCATGAGCATATGGGAATATTTCGCACCGGGCGGTTCTCCCCGGATCGGCATCCTGCGCTTCGAGACGACACGGGGGGATCGGCTGTTCATCTCGCTGCTCGGGGCGGCATTCATTCATCTCGCATGGCTGGGGTTCATCGGCCCCAACCTGTGGTGGGCTCTTGCCCTGGCAGTGGTCTACGCCATCGGCGTCTTCCGCTTCGTCTGAAGGCAAGCTGAAAAGGCGGCGGGAGGACCGTCGCTCGATACGAACTCGCAATCGCAAAACTCTGGGAGGATAAAATGCGACGGCATCTTATGACAACGACGGCAGCGGCGTTGCTGGCTCTGGCCGGCTCCGCCTATGCCGGCATGGACGAGGCAAAACAGTTCCTGGACAAGGAAGTCGGCGAACTCTCGACGCTTTCCCGCGCCGAGCAGGAAAAGGAAATGCAGTGGTTCATCGATGCGGCGAAGCCTTTTGCCGGCATGGATATCAAGGTCGTTTCCGAAACGCTGACCACGCACGAGTATGAATCGAAGGTTCTGGCGCAGGCATTCGCCGCGATCACCGGCATCAAGGTCACCCACGACCTGATCGGCGAAGGCGATGTCGTCGAAAAGCTGCAGACGCAGATGCAGTCGGGCGAGAACATCTACGACGCCTATGTCAACGACTCCGACCTGATCGGCACGCATTGGCGTTACCAGCAGGCCCGCTCGCTCACCGACTGGATGGCCGGCGAAGGCAAGGACGTCACCAATCCCGGCCTCGACCTTGAGGACTTCATCGGCCTCAAGTTCACGACGGCACCGGACAAGAAGCTCTACCAGCTGCCCGACCAGCAGTTCGCCAACCTCTACTGGTTCCGCTACGACTGGTTCAACGACGAGAAGAACAAGGCCGATTTCAAGGCGAAATACGGCTACGATCTCGGTGTTCCGGTGAACTGGTCCGCCTATGAGGACATTGCCGCCTTCTTCACCGGCCGCGATGTCGGAGGCAAGAAGGTCTATGGCCACATGGACTACGGCAAAAAGGACCCCTCGCTCGGCTGGCGTTTCACCGACGCCTGGCTGTCGATGGCGGGCAACGGCGACAAGGGACTGCCGAATGGCCTGCCCGTCGACGAATGGGGTATCAAGGTCGACGAAAAGTCCCGTCCGGTCGGCTCCTGCGTCGCGCGCGGCGGCGATACGAACGGCCCGGCAGCCGTCTACTCGATCCAGAAATACCTCGACTGGCTGAAGGCCTATGCGCCGGCCGCCGCCCAGGGCATGACCTTCTCCGAATCCGGACCGGTGCCGGCTCAGGGCGAGATCGCCCAGCAGATGTTCATGTACACGGCGTTCACCGCCGACATGGTCAAGCCCGGCCTGCCGGTCATGAACCAGGACGGCACGCCGAAATGGCGTTTCGCCCCGTCTCCGCATGGCGTCTACTGGAAGGACGGCATGAAGCTCGGCTATCAGGACGTCGGCTCCTGGACGCTGATGAAGTCGACACCCACCAATCGCGCCAAGGCGGCCTGGCTCTACGCCCAGTTCGTCACCTCGAAGACGGTGGACGTCAAGAAGAGCCATGTCGGCCTGACATTGATCCGCGAGAGCACCATCCGGCACAAGAGCTTCACGGACCGCGCGCCGAAGCTCGGCGGTCTGATCGAGTTCTATCGTTCCCCGGCCCGCGTCCAGTGGTCGCCGACCGGCACGAACGTGCCTGACTATCCGAAGCTCGCACAGCTCTGGTGGCAGGCGATCGGCGACGCGTCCTCGGGCGCCAAGACCGCGCAGGCGGCCATGGACTCGCTTTGCTCCGAGCAGGAAAAGGTCCTGCAGCGCCTGGAGCGCGCCAAGGTCCAGGGCGACATCGGGCCGAAGCTCGCCGAGGAACACGATCTCGCATACTGGAACAAGGATGCCGTCGCGAAAGGCAACCTTGCTCCGCAGCTCAAGATCGGCAACGAAAAGGAAAAGCCGGTCACCGTCAACTACGACGAGCTCGTAAAGAGCTGGGCTGACGCCAAGAAATAAGCCGGTTCGCCGGGCGCTCAATGCGCCCGGCGGCCACCGACTGCGCAATCTCATTCACAGCGGTCCCACGGGCAAAATGGGCAACGGAGCAGCCAGCTGCCTCGCCTTGCCGGGTGTGCGTCCGATGTCTGCGGGATCACAGCGGCTCGCGTCGGCAATCAACGTTGCAGGACATCAGTGGAAAGGTGGCTGGAGCGGGTGAAGGGAATCGAACCCTCGTATTCAGCTTGGGAAGCTGCTGCTCTACCATTGAGCTACACCCGCGTCGGTTTTCAGACTTCTAACAGACGGCCCCGCGTGTCAAGCCGGAGGTGGCGTCAGGCGCGAAAATGCTTGGAGAGCTTCAAGCCCTGCGCCTGGTAGTTCGAGCCGAGGCCGGTGCCGTACATGCCTTCGGGTCTTTCCAGCATATGCTCGTAAACCAGCCGGCCGACGATCTGGCCGTCCTCGAGGATGAAGGGCACCTCATGGCTGCGCACTTCGAGCACCGCGCGGCTGCCGCGCCCGCCCGCCGCCTCGTGGCCAAAACCCGGATCGAAGAAACCGGCATAGTGGACCCGGAATTCGCCGACCAACGGGTCGAAGGGCGTCATCTCGGCCGCATAGAGCGGCGGCACGTGCACCGCCTCGCGCGAGACGAGGATGTAGAACTCGTCCGGATCGAGGATCAGTTCGTTGCGGCCGCGGCTGTAAAGCGGCTCCCAGAAATCGAAGATGTCGTGCTGGGCCTTCTTGTCGACATCGACGACGGCCGTGTGATGCTTGCCGCGATAACCGATCAGGCCGGCGCTGTCGCCGGACAAGTCGATCGACAGCGCGATACCGCCGCCCGAGACATTTGGCTTGGCGGATGCCACCAGGGTTTCGTCATTGTGGAGCTGCAGGAGGTCCGGCTCGCCGAGCAGCGCATTGCCGACCCGGAAGCGGATCTGCGACAGGCGCGAACCGCGGCGCACGACGATCGGGAAAGTGCGCGGCGAGATTTCGAGATAGAGCGGGCCGGAATAACCCGCGGGGATCTTGTCGAATTCCTGGGCGTAGTCGGTGATCACACGCGTGAAGATGTCGAGGCGGCCGGTGGAGCTTTTCGGGTTGGCCGAGGCCGACATATTGGCCGGCAGATCGAGCCGCTCCATCAGTGGCACGATGTAGACGCAGCCGGTTTCCAGCACCGCGCCTTCGGAAAGGTCGATGACATGAAGCTTGAGGCGATCGAGCTTGTCGGAGACCAGGCTCGCCGGCCCCGGCATGAAGCTGGCCCGGACCCGGAAGGCCTTGGCGCCCAGACGCAGGTCCAGGCTCGCCGGCTGGATCTGGTCCCGATCGAGCTCGCGCTCGGAGATCAGCCGTCCACTGTCGAAAAGCGCCGCGATTGCGCGGTCCGCCAGAATTCCTGTTTCGCGAGCCATCATGTCTCTCTTAAAGTTTTCGAGGCGACAAAACCAAATGCCGGCCATTGACGCAAGCGGGACGCGGCGCTATGCCAGTCTTATCCCGTGGTGATTTGGCCGGTCGGCTTGCAGCCACGTTAAATAAGTGGCTAAAAAGACCGGGTGCGAAACCGGTCTGCTTATGCGACCGGTTTTTTTGTTCTGAAAGAGGACACGCATGACCAAGAAATGGCGCCCGGCAACTCAGCTCGTACACGGCGGCACGCTGCGCTCGCAATATGGCGAAACATCGGAAGCGATCTTCCTGACGCAAGGGTTCGTCTATGACACGTCGGAAGCGGCCGAAGCCCGCTTCAAGGGCGAGACCGACGGCTTCATCTACGCCCGTTACGGCAGCCCCACCAACGACATGTTCGAAAAGCGCATGTGTGCCCTCGAAGGCGCCGAAGATGCGCGCGCCACCGCCTCGGGCATGGCCGCCGTCACCGCCGCGATCCTCTGCCAGCTGAAGGCCGGCGACCATATCGTCGCGGCCCGCGCCCTGTTCGGCTCCTGCCGCTGGGTGGTCGAGACGCTCGCCCCGAAATACGGGATCGAATGCACGCTGGTCGACGGGCGTTTCCTTGAAAACTGGGAAAAGGCGATCACGCCGAAGACCAAGGTGTTCTTCCTGGAAAGCCCGACCAACCCGACGCTCGAAGTGGTCGATATTGCCGGAGTCGCCAGGCTCGCCAACCAGATCGGCGCCAAGGTCGTGGTCGACAACGTGTTTGCGACCCCTCTCTTCCAGAAGCCGCTCGAACTCGGCGCTCATATCGTCGTCTATTCGGCCACCAAGCATATCGACGGCCAGGGTCGCTGCCTCGGCGGCGTCGTGCTGTCCGACAAGGCCTGGATCGACGAGAACCTGCATGACTATTTCCGCCATACCGGCCCGGCGATGTCGCCGTTCAACGCCTGGACGCTGCTGAAGGGCATCGAGACCCTGCCGCTGCGCGTCAAACAGCAGACGGAGAGCGCTTCGAGGATCGCCGACTTCCTCGCCGATCAAAAGCAGGTGGCGCGTGTCATCTATCCCGGCCGCAAGGATCATCCGCAGGCCGATATCATCGCCAGACAGATGACGGGGGGCTCGACGCTGGTGTGCTTCGAGCTGAAGGGCGGCAAGGAAGCGGCCTTCAAGCTGCAGAACGCGCTGGAGATCGTGCGGATCTCCAACAATCTCGGCGATTCCAAGAGCCTGATCACCCATCCGGCGACCACGACGCACAAGAACCTGACGGACGAGGCCCGTGCGGAACTCGGCATATCGCCGGGCACGGTGCGCCTGTCGGCCGGCATCGAGGATACCGACGACCTGATCGAGGATTTCGTCCGCGCGCTTGCCCAAGCGGGCGTATAAATCCCGGCTTTTCCGGGATGGTGGATCGATCAAGAGATTCACCATCCCGATTATCCTTAACTTCAACAAATGCCGACACTCGGCCGTCCAAAACGCGAGAATTCTTGACCTCGCCGTCCCCCTGTACAATATCGAAGCAGTGAGAATTGTTGAGGTGTCGCATGTATCGCGCCCGGACAAGAGATATCGACGTCGCCGTCGAGCCCTACTACCTGGAGGAGCAATCCAATCCGGAAGAGAGCCGCTATGTCTGGGGTTATCGCATCGTCATCGAAAACCATTCGACGCTCACCGTGCAGCTCGTCCATCGCTACTGGCACATCACCGATCAGAACGGCATCGTCGATGAAGTCGACGGGCCGGGGGTCGTCGGCGAACAGCCTCGGCTGAAGCCGGGCGACAGTTACGAATATTCCTCGGGCTGCCCTCTCGACACCCCATCCGGGCTGATGTTCGGCCATTACGACATGCAGACCGACGAAGGCGAGACCTTCGAGGTGACGATCCCGGCCTTTTCGCTGGATTCACCGGGCCTGATGCGCGTCCTCAACTAGACCGGGCGCCACCGACGACAACCTGAAGGTTATGGGTGACGGCGGTTTATCTATTTGTTCCCCCCTCCCTCCTGCGGCATCCTGGTTCCGTCAAACGGTCTTTGGGAGGAGAACTTGATGACGAAACCCGATCAATTGGGCCTTCTGCTGGCGTCCTGCGCCTTGGTGACGTTTGCCGCGTTTACTCCAGCGCTCGCGCAGAACAAAAGCAGTTTCATCGACCAGAAGGACAGGCCGGATTTCGCATCCGCCACCGTCTCGCCGCAGATCGCCTGCGGCATGCTGAACAGCCAATCCTTCGCCGACGTCACCACCCTGAAAGCCACTCATGTGGCGGGTGTCGGAAACGTGCCCGGCCATTGCCAGGTGACCGGCTATATCCGGCCGCAGGTGCGTTTCGAGATCACCCTGCCCGACAATTGGAACCGGCGGCTCTACATGTTCGGCAACGGCGGTTATGCCGGCGAGGATCTTGCTGCGGCTTCACGGATCGCGACCCGCAATGCGGCGCTTTCGAAGGGCTTCCTCACCGTCCAGCAGAATACCGGCCATGATGCGGTCACCTACAAGCTCGGGGATTTCGCGCAGGATCTCGACCTTCTGATCGATTACGGCTCGCGAGCCGTGCATGTCACCGTCGATACCGCCAAGGCGATCGCGGCACGCTATTACGATCGGCATCCGTCCTTCTCCTATTGGGATGGCTGCTCGACGGGCGGGCGCCAGGGACTGATGGCGGCGCAGCGTTATCCGGGCGATTTCGACGGCATTCTTGCCGGAGCGCCGGTTCTCGACCTCACCAATACGCAGATCTGGGGTGTGTGGAATGCGCGAGCACTGCTCAAGGCGCCAATCAGCCGGGCGCAGCTTCCCGTGCTTGCCAAGGCGGTGATGGACAAGTGCGATGCGATCGACGGCGCCAGGGATGGGCTGATTGCCGATCCGCGGCAATGCAATTTCGATCCGGCCAAGGACCTCAAGATCTGCGAGGCTGGCGGCTCCGACTGCTTCACGCCGGCGCAGGCCGAAACGCTGAAGACGCTGGCAGGCGGCGTGAAGATCAAGGGCGAGACGATTTTTCCCGGCGTGCAGTTCGGCACCGAGGGCGTCGATCCGACCGGGGTGAGCGGCTGGGACATGTGGATGGTATCCGATCCGGGGCCGAGCCGGCAGCTCGCCTACGGCGAGACCTTCGTCAAGAACATGGCGATGCTGCCCGCCTCCGGAAAGGCGATCGACTGGAAGACCTTCGATTTCGACGCCGAATATCCGAAGATCGGCGCGATCCGCGAGATCGTCGATGCGACCAATCCGGACCTCAGCGAGTTCCGGAAGCGCGGCGGGCGGATGATCACCTATTTCGGCTGGTCTGACCCGGCGCTCAACCCGATGATGGGCGTGAACTACTATGAAGCTGTCCGCAAGCAGATGGGCGCCGAGCGGACGGCGGAATTCTACCGCCTGTTCATGGTGCCCGGCATGTTCCATTGCACCGCGGGCTACGGCACGGATGTCTTCGACGCCTTCACGCCGCTGATGGACTGGGTGGAGAACGGCAAGGCGCCGGAAATGATCCGGGCGAGCCAGATAAAGGACGGCAAGCCGGCGATGACACGGCCACTTTGCCCCTATCCGCAATCGGCCAGGTATTCAGGCAACGGCGATCTGAAAGACGGCGCGAACTTCGAGTGCAAGATGCCTTGAAACGAATACGGCGGGAGTTTTCTCCCGCCGTTTAACCGTCAAGCAACGGCGAATTCGTCCGTCTTGTAACGATACGTGGTCGAGCAGAACTCGCAGGTGACGGCGATTTCGCCATCCTCCTCGCTTGCCTCGATCTCCTCGGCGCTGAAGCCCGACAGGACGCCCTTGATCTTGTCGCGCGAGCAGCTGCAGCGGTCGAATACAGTCTGGGGCGTGTAGACCCGGACGCCGCGCTCGTGGAAAAGGCGAAACAACAGCCGCTCTATCGCGACCTGCGGGTCGGTCAGTTCGTCCGTGTCGATCGTCTCCACCAGCGTGCGGGCCTCTGCCCAGGCATCGTCGTCGGCGAAATCGATATCGCGCTCATCGCCATCGCCGCCATGCAGGTCCGGCTGCCGCATGCGCTCGGGCGCCTGCGGCAGGAACTGCGCGACGAGCCCGCCTGCCCGCCAGTTGTGGCGCGGCTTGCCCTCGGCATCGCGATCGAACAATTCGGCGACACCCAGGCGCACCTTGGTCGGGATCTGCTCCGACTGGCGGAAATAGACGCCGGCGATCTCCTCCAGCGACGAGCCGTCGAGCGGCACGATGCCCTGATAGGGCTGCATGCCGCGGCCCTGGTCGATGGTGAAGGCGAGCACTCCCTGGCCGAGAAGTTCCGGTGGCGAGGTCCTGCCTTCCCTGACTGCCGCGGCCAGGGCTTCCTCGTCGTAACGGGCATAGGCGCGAAGGCTGTCGGGCGTCGAGAAGTCCGCGACCAGCAGGTCGACGGGCCCGTCGCCCTTGGTCTGCACCGTGAACTTGCCGTCGAATTTCAGCGAGGTGCCGAGCAGGGCCGTCAGCACGATCGCTTCGGCAAGCAGCCGCGCGACCGGCCCCGGATAATCGTGACGTCCGAGGATGGAGTTCAGCAGCGGCCCGAGCTGGACCGCACGGCCGCGCACGTCGAGCCCCTCCACCTGGAAGGGAACGACCCGGTCGTCTCCGGCAAAGTCGAGTTCGTTGAGTTCCACAGTCGCTTCCGCCATGACTTCACTCCTTCGCGCCGACCCAAAAACCTTTACACAAGCGCCAGCCCGAGCGGAACCGCTGGCCGGAGGAAAAGACGTCGACGATGTGTGTTGAAACGCCAGTCCAGAAGACGGCGTATTGTTGAAAGCCGACAGATGGGGGATCGCGGAGCGGAAATCAAGGTTCGATCACCGCCGCCAGCTCTCCGCACCCGTGCAGGGAGTTTGCGCTCAGACGGCGCCGAAGCACCATGCCAGAATGGATTTCTGCGCATGCAGGCGGTTCTCAGCCTCGTCGAAAACGACCGACTGCGGACCGTCGATCACCTCGTCGGTCACCTCCTCGCCGCGATGGGCCGGCAGGCAGTGCATGAACACCGCTTCCTTGTCGGCCCGCTGCATCAGGTCCGCATTGACCTGGAAGGGCTGGAAGACGTTGTGGCCGCGGGCCTTGTGCTCCTGGTTCATCGAGACCCAGGTGTCGGTGACGACGCAGTCGGCGCCAGCCACGGCCCGCTCCGCATCATGGCAGAGCATGATGCTGCCACCATTGTTGCGGGCCCAGTTGAGGAACTTGTCGTGCGGCTCCGAGCCCATCGGTACCGCCATGTTCATGCGGTAACCGAAACGGGCGGCGCCTTCGACGAAGGAATGCAGCACGTTGTTGCCATCGCCCGTCCAGGCGATCGTCTTGCCGGCGATCGGGCCGCGATGTTCTTCGAAGGTCATGATGTCGGCCATGATCTGGCAGGGATGGGTGTCGTCCGTCAGGGCGTTGATGACGGGCACGGTCGCGTGTTCGGCAAGTTCCAGCATGCGGGCATGATCGGTGGTGCGGATCATGATCGCATCGACATAACGCGACAGAACCTTGGCGGTGTCGCCGATCGTCTCGGCGCGACCGAGCTGCATTTCGGTGCCCGACAGAAACAGCGTCTCGCCGCCGAGCTGGCGCATGCCGACATCGAAGGAGACACGGGTGCGAGTGGAGGGTTTTTCGAAGATCATCGCCAGCATCTTGCCGGCGAGAGGCTTTTCCGCCGTGCCGGCCTTGGTCGCCTGCTTGCGGATCTTCGCGTCGTCGAGAATTGCCCTGAGATCCGCCGAGGAAACGGCAGAAAGATCGAGAAAATGCTTGGGAGATGCCATGTGATGTTCCCTGTGAAGAGGGAAACCTTCAACGGCGTCCCCTTTTTGCCCGCTCAGGCCGATTTCTTCATCTCGGAGGCGGAAAGCGTTTCCGCCGCCTTTTCGATGCGGGAAAGCCCCTCGCGGGCCTCCTCCGCGGTGACTGTGAGCGGTGGCAGGAGACGCACCACGTTGTCGCCGGCGGGAACCGCCAGCATGTGTTCGCCCCGCAGGGCGGCAACCAGATCGCCAGCCGGCACCTTCGCCTTCACGCCAAGCAGCAGGCCCTCGCCACGGATGTCTTCGATGACGTTGGGGAAACGATCCTTGAGGCTCGCGAGACCCTGGCGGAGAACCAGGGCTACGTCGCGGACGTTTTCCAGGAAGCCGTCGCCCAGGATCACGTCGAGCACTGCGTTGCCGACCGCCATGGCAAGCGGATTGCCGCCATAGGTCGTGCCATGCGTGCCGGCCGTCATGCCGGAAGCCGCTTCCGCCGTCGCAAGGCATGCGCCGAGCGGGAAACCGCCGCCGATGCCCTTGGCAAGAGCCATGATGTCCGGTGCCACACCCGTCCATTCATAGGCGAACAGCTTGCCCGTGCGGCCGACGCCGGTCTGGACCTCGTCGAAGATCAGCAGCAGGCCGTTGTCGTCGCAGATCTGGCGCAGCGCAGCCAGGAATTCCTTCGGGACCGGCCGGATGCCGCCCTCGCCCTGGATGGGCTCGATGAGGATCGCCGCCGTCTTTTCGGTGATCGCAGCCTTCAGGGCCTCCATGTCGCCGAACGGCACCTGGTCGAAGCCTTCGACCTTGGGACCGAACCCCTCGAGATATTTCGCCTGGCCGCCGGCCGCGATGGTCGCCAGCGTGCGGCCGTGGAAGGCGCCTTCGAAGGTGACGATGTGGAAGCGCTCCGGATGCCCCTTCACGAACTGGTAGCGGCGCGCCGTCTTGATGGCGCATTCCAGCGCCTCGGCACCGGAATTGGTGAAGAACACCTTATCCGCGAAAGAGTTGTCGGCGAGACGACGCGACAGCGTCTCCTGGCCCGGCTGCTCGAAGAGATTGGACGTGTGCCAGACCTTGTCGGCCTGCGCCTTCAGCGCGCCGACGAGATGCGGGTGGGCGTAGCCAAGCGAGTTGACGGCGATGCCCGCACCGAAGTCGAGATATCGCTCGCCACTCTCCGTCACAAGCCATACGCCCTCGCCGCGTTCGAAACGCAGCGGAGCCCGGGCAAACGTGTCGAAAAGCGCGGCTTCAGCCATGGCGACATCACTCCTCTAGGCAGTCTCGAAAAAGCCCGCAGAACGGGCCGAAAAATCAAAAATGCCGCCCACTGGGCGGCGGGGGCACTATCGTGGTTTAGGCCGTCAATGTCAACAAAGCTCGGCATTTTAGGCAGGTTTCGGCCGGAAAGCACGAGCCCGGGCTTATGTGACAAAAATGACTCTCCAGGACAGCAAGTTGGGGAAAACCACGAAATCGAATCCCGCAGATTCGCCCGACTCTTGCCACGGAGTCAGCCTCACACTAGGTTAAAGATCAATTACTAGACTGCATGCGGCGGAACTAGTCACCTCAAGCATAGATATAGTGGGTGCTGCGAAATGATTTTCGCAGCAAAGGTGGAAGGATTCTGCATGCCAGCAACGTTCAAAGGCGGAGAACGGGCATGAACTGGACAGACGAGCGTGTCGAGAAGCTCAAAAGATTGTGGTCGGAGGGCCTGAGTGCCAGCCAGATCGCAGCACAACTCGGAGGCGTAAGCCGGAATGCGGTGATCGGCAAGGTGCATCGCCTCAGCCTTCCCGGCCGGGCGAAAGCCGGCGGTACGGTCGCGACCGGTCGCACATCGGCGGCCAAACGCACGACATCGGCGCCGCGGGCTCCGAACTATGCATCGCGCGTTACCACCACCACCCGGACTGTAGCCCGCGCCGTGGGCGCGACGATGGTGAAGGAAGAGATCGAGGTCGAACCTTACGAGGAGATGGAATACCGTCCCGCCTCGAACGTGGTGGTGCCGATCTCGCGTCGCCTGGCACTGACCGAACTGACCGAGCGCACCTGCAAGTGGCCTGTCGGCGATCCGCTCAAGGAAGATTTCCACTTCTGCGGCTGTGAATCCCCGGACGCCTCGCCCTATTGCAGCTATCACGCAAAGCTCGCCTACCAGCCGGTGAACGAGCGCCGCAAGGTTGCCGTTCGCGTCTGAGCGGCGGCGCGACACGAGGACAAGATCGAAAGCGGGCTTCGGCCCGCTTTTTTTGTTGCAGATGGCGGATCTGCCGGTCAGGCCTTGCTCCGGATCGGCATTGCGCCTATCTGAAGGATAGCGAGGACGACCTCCCCCATCCGGACAAGAACTCCGGGACGACCCGGAATAGCACCCAGGAGGTCATCATGCGCTCCACACGCGACCGTATCCGCCATGCCATCAGTTTCGAGCTGATCGGGCTCGCCATCATCACGCCGCTCGGCGCCATCGCCTTCGGCATGCCGGCCACCGATATCGGCGTGGTCGGTATCGGCAGTGCGACGATCGCCACCGGCTGGAACTATCTTTACAATCTCGGCTTCGACCATCTGATGCAGCGCTTCACCGGCAGCACGCAGAAAAACACCGCAATACGCGTGGCGCATGCGGTGCTGTTCGAACTTGGCCTGCTCATCGCGCTTCTGCCGCTGATCGCCTGGTATCTCGGCGTCAGCATTCTCCATGCGCTGATGATGGATGTGTCTTTTGCGGTCTTCTACGTGGTCTATGCCTTCGTCTTCAACTGGGCCTATGACCGGATCTTCCCGCTGCCGGAATGGCAGCGGAAGATCGAGGCGGCGTAAACCGCCTCAGGATTCCATCGAATAACCCGCGCCGCGGACGGTGCGGATGACATCCTGCATGTTGGAGAAGTTGAGCGCCTTCCTGAGGCGCCCGACATGCACGTCGACGGTACGTTCGTCGACATAAATGTCGTGACCCCAGACGCCATCCAGAAGCTGCGACCGCGAAAACACACGGCCAGGCGAGGCCATCAGGAATTCCAGAAGACGGAATTCGGTCGGGCCCAGACGCACCTCACGGCTCTTGCGGTGAACGCGATGGGTTTCCCGATCGAGTTCGATATCGCCGCAGCGGAGCACGCTGGAGAGCACTTCGGGACGGGCGCGACGGAGCATCGCCTTGACGCGGGCCATCAGTTCCGGCGTCGAGAAAGGCTTCACCACATAATCGTCGGCGCCGGTGGCGAGGCCGCGAACACGTTCGCTCTCCTCGCCTCGGGCCGTCAGCATGATGATCGGCAAGCGCTCCGTTTCCGGACGCATGCGCAGCCGGCGGCAGAGTTCGATGCCGGAAACGCCGGGCAGCATCCAGTCGAGTATCAGAAGATCCGGCGTACGCTCCTGAAGCCGGATCTCGGCTTCATCCCCCCGCAAGATCGTCTCGACCTCATAACCTTCCGCTTCGAGATTGTAGCGAAGAAGCACGCTGAGTGCTTCTTCATCCTCGACCACCGCGATTTTAGGCAGCATTTCAGCTCTGCTCCGTCAGCATTCCATCATTATTCGGTGATCGCACCGAGCGTGTTCGACGAGTCGTCCTTCGGGCGATCGCCTTCAGGCTGCGCGCCCGTCGTCATGTAGTAGATGGTCTCGGCGATGTTGGTGGCGTGGTCGCCGATACGCTCGATGTTCTTGGCGCAGAACAGCAGATGCGTGCAGGTGGTGATGTTGCGCGGATCTTCCATCATGTAGGTGAGGAGTTCGCGGAACAGCGAGGTGTACATCGCGTCGATTTCCTCGTCGCGGATGCGGATCGCCTCGGCCTTTTCCGCCGAACGCGTCGCATAGACGTCGAGGACGTCCTTCAGCTGCACGAGGGCGAGATCGGAGAGATGTTCGAGGCCGCGGGCGAGCTTACGCGGAACGCCGGTGCCCTGAACCGCGATGACGCGCTTGGCAGTGTTCTTGCCAAGGTCGCCGACGCGCTCCAGATCGGAAGCGATGCGCAACGAACCGACGATCTCGCGAAGGTCGGCTGCGACCGGCTGGCGACGGGCGATCGTGACGATCGCCTTGTCGCCGATCTCGCGCTCGGCGTGATCGAGGATCACGTCGTCGGAGATGACCTTCTGGGCGAGTGCGGCGTCGGAATTGACCAGCGCGCGCACGGCGTCCGAGCACATCTGCTCGGCAAGACCGCCCATCTCGGAGATGCGGCGGCTCAGATATTTCAGTTCGTCGTCATAGGCCGACAGGATATGGGTCGATGCCATCTTCTAGTCCTCAAAATTGATTTTCAGGCGGCACGGTCGGCTGGATCAGCCGAAACGACCCATGATGTAGTCCTGGGTGCGCTGGTCGTCGGGGTTGGTGAACATCTTGTCCGTATCGTTCTCCTCGACGAGCTGGCCGAGATGGAACATGGCGGTGCGCTGCGACACGCGGGCGGCCTGCTGCATCGAGTGCGTCACGATGACGATCGTGTAGTTGGCGCGCAGCTCGTGGATGAGCTCCTCGACCTTGGCGGTCGCGATCGGGTCGAGAGCCGAGCAGGGTTCGTCCATCAGGATGACTTCCGGGGACACGGCGATCGCGCGGGCGATGCACAGACGCTGCTGCTGACCGCCGGAAAGGCCGGTGCCGGATTCATGCAGACGATCCTTGACCTCGGTCCAGAGGCCGGCGCGCTGCAGGCTCGCTTCGACGATCTGGTCCATGTCGGCCTTGTTCCTGGAAAGACCGTGGATGCGCGGACCGTAGGAAATGTTCTCGTAAATGGTCTTCGGGAACGGGTTCGGCTTCTGGAAGACCATGCCGACGCGGGCGCGAAGTTCCACGACGTCGATATTCTGGTCGTAGATATCGTCCGTGTCGAGGGTGATCTTGCCGGTGACGCGGCAGTTCTCGATCGTGTCGTTCATGCGGTTGAGGCAGCGCAGGAAGGTGGACTTGCCGCAACCGGAAGGACCGATGAGAGCCGTCACAGTGTTTTCGCGGACGTTGAGGTTCACGTCGAAAAGCGCGCGCTTCTCGCCGTAATACACCGAAACGTCCTTGCCGATCATCTTGTGGGATGCATCACTCATCTTTTGGTCCAGCGCCTTTTCAACTGCTGATTCTGACATCATATTCATTGTCATACTCCTTCTACCAACGCCGCTCGAAGCGACGCCGCAAGAGAATTGCGCCAACATTCATTAGGATGAGGAACAGGAGCAGGATGATGATCGCTCCCGAGGTACGCTCGACGAACGCGCGCTCCGCTTCGTTCGCCCACATGTAGATCTGCACCGGCAGCGCCGTCGACGGGTCGAGAGGCGTGGTCGGATAGTTGGCGACGAAGGCCACCATGCCGATCAGAAGCAGCGGTGCGGTTTCGCCGAGTGCGTGGGCCAGACCGATGATGGTGCCGGTCAGAATGCCCGGCATCGCGAGCGGCAGGACATGGTGGAAGATCGTCTGCATCTTGGATGCACCGAGGCCGAGGGCCGCTGCGCGGATCGAAGGCGGCACGGCCTTCAATGCCGCGCGGGTCGCGATGATGATCGTCGGCAGCGTCATGAGGGTGAGCACCAGGCCGCCGACGAAGGAGGCGGAACGCGGCAGGCCCATGAAGTTGACGAAGACAGCCAGGCCGAGCAGACCGTAGACGATCGAGGGAACGGCCGCGAGGTTGTTGATGTTCACCTCGATCAGGTCGGTGAACCTGTTCTTCGGCGCGAACTCCTCGAGATAGATCGAGGCCGCGACGCCGATCGGCAGAGACAGCGCCAGTACGATCAGCATCATGTAGAACGAGCCGATCAGAGCGACGCCGACGCCGGCTGCTTCCGGACGGCTCGATGCGCCATTGACGAAAATGCCGCCGTTGAAGTGCTTGGCAAGCGCGCCGCTGTCGGAGAGCTGCTTCATCCAGCCGAGCTGCTGGTCGTTGATCTTGCGGTTCTCCTGGCTGACCGTGAGGTCGACCTGCCCCTTGAAGGCCGAGTCGATATCGCCGGAAGCGAGCAGGGTTACCGTCTGCGTCGTGCCGATGATCGCCGGATTGGCGACGACCAGGTCACGCAGCTGAACACGGACGCCATCCGACAGCATCTGGCCGATCGCACGGGCAGCGACGCGGTCGTCCACACTGACATTGAGCAGCTTGGCGAGAGCGTTGCGGGCGACGACCGGATAGTTCGCCGTCATCAGCTTCTGCGGATTGGTGGCACGTTCGTTCTGCGGGTCGATGATCTGCTGCGAGAACTCGACCGGCATGGTGATCATGGTCTGCTGGAAGGCGGTATAGCCCTTGGAGACCACCGACCAGAGAAGAAGCATCAGGAAGATGATGCCGAAGGAAAGCGCGGCGATGCCATAGGCACGGAAGCGGCGTTCGGCGGCGTAGCGGCGCTTGATGCCGATATCGCGACGGACGGACTTGGCCTTGGGGATGCCGGCGGCGGGAGAAACCACATCGGTCATTCGTACTGCTCCCGGTATTTGCGCACGATATAAAGCGCGTAGATGTTGAGGCAAAGCGTGATGGCGAAAAGCGTGATGCCCAGCGCGAAGGCAACCAGCGTCTGCGGCGAGGTGAACTCAAGGTCACCCGTCAGCTGGTTGACGATCTTGACGGTCACGGTCGTCATCGGCTCGAAGGGGTTGATCTGCAGGCGGGCGGCGACACCGGCCGCAAGCACGACGATCATGGTTTCGCCGACGGCGCGCGATGCAGTCATCAGAAGCGCGCCGACGATGCCCGGCAGAGCCGCCGGCAGGACAACCTTCTTGATGGTTTCCGAGCGGGTGGCGCCGAGGCCGAGCGAGCCGTCACGCAGGGCACGCGGCACTGCGGTGATGATATCGTCCGACAGCGAGGAAACGTAAGGGATCAGCATGATGCCCATGACGAAACCGGCGGTCAGAACGCTCTGCGCCTGGATGAAGTTGGAATAATCGCCGGTGACGAGGCCGTTCAGCTGCGAGGAGAGATCGCGCAGGAATGGGCCGACGGTCGTCAGTGCGAAGAAGCCGTAGACGATGGTCGGAATGCCGGCGAGCACTTCGAGCAGGGGCTTGGCGACCGAGCGGACCTTCGGCGATGCATATTCCGACATGTAGATTGCCGAAAAAAGGCCGATCGGAACCGCGAAGAGCATCGCAACGAAGCCGATATAAAGGGTGCCGAGCAGCAGCGGAATGAGGCCGAACTGACCTTCCGAGCCGCCGGAACCGGCAGCGGCGAAACGCGGATCCCAGACCGTGCCGAAGAAGAATTCCCAGGCCGGAATAGCCGCGAAGAAGTGGGCCGCTTCGGTGAGCATCGAGGCGACGATGCCGACCGTGGTCAGAATGGCGATCGAAGACGCGACGACGAGGCTGCCCAGGATGACCTTTTCCACCCGGTTGCGGGCGCGGAAGCGCGGCGCAATCTGGCGATAGGCGGAGAATGCACCGCCGATGGAAGCCGCCAGCACGACGATCGTCATCAGCATGCGGCTGACGAAGGTCATCGTGTTCAGGTCGGCAGCGGCCTTGACCATATAAGGCTTCGGGTCGCCGGCAAGCGGTACGCCCTTCGCGCCGAGGGCGGTGCGCAGCTCGATCGGATTGTTCTCGACGCGAGCAATCTCGTCCCGGGTCAGCGCGTTCATGCCACGGGCGATCGAGGTGATCATGCCGTAACTCAGGCCTTGCTCGGCCTGAGACTGCGCCTTCACGTCTTCGGGAAACGCGCCGCGCACGGACGAGCTGATGTAGATCGGGCTGGCGACCAGCCAGACAAAAAGAATGACGACGGCCGGCACAATCGCCCAAACGGCGACAAAAGAACCATAATAGCCCGGCCGCGAATGAAGTTTGGAGGAAACCCCTCCGACCAGTGCCATCGCGTGGCGGGCACCGGCGACGTAACCGGCTATGCCGATTATCGCCAAAATCAACAATATGAGTGATGTGTTCATCATAATCCCCCGGCGTACCGCCTTCGGCGGCAACCCATCACCGCCCAGTTCCGTTCATCGGAACCGATCGCATTCGCCGTCGCGCCTTGCGCAACACCATCGCCGTAAACCGACGATCCCCACCGAGACGAAAAGCCTCGGCCAGAAGAGAAACGGCGCCGCCTCACCAGCGGCGCCGGACTTTCAATTACATGGTCTTGCCGGCGGCGAAGTCCTTGCGGACCTGGACGCGCTGGGCTTCCGGAGCAGCAACGAGGCCGTACTCGACGAGCGGCGACTCGGGGCCGACCATGTCGTCGGAGGTGAAGAACTCGACGTATTCCTTGAGGCCCGGAACAACGCCCAGGTGGGCCTTCTTGACGTAGAAGAACAGCGGGCGGGAAACCGGGTAGGTGCCGTCAGCAATGGTGGCCGAGGTCGGCTTGATGCCGCGCATGGTGGCGACCTTCAGCTTGTCAGCGTTGTTTTCGTAGAAAGCGAGGCCGAATACGCCGACGCCGGTCTTGTTGGCGGCGATGCGAGCGAGCGTCTCGGTGTAGTCGCCGTCGATGTCGACAGCAACGCCGTCCTTGCGGACAGCAACGCAAGCCTTGGCCTGGGCAGCCTTGTCAGCGATTTCCTTGGCGATGACGTCGGTTGCGCCGGCGTCCTTGCAGCCTGCTGCGAGAACGTTAAGTTCGAAAACTTCGCGGGTGCCGTGCTTTTCGCCCGGGATGTAGGCAGCGATCGGGCCCTTCGGAAGCGTCGGGTTGATGTCCGACCAGTTCTTGTAAGGGTTGGCGACGAGCTTGCCGTCAACAACGACCTGAGCGGCGAGCGCCTTGTAGATGTCCTTCGGCTCGAGCTTCATGTCGCCGTTGCTGCTGGCAGTCGCGAAAACGATGCCGTCGTAACCGATGCGGATTTCCTGGATGTCGGTGACGCCGGCTGCCTTGCAGGCATCGGCTTCAGACTTGTTGATCGGGCGGGAAGCGTTTGCAATGTCGATCGTGGCTTCGCCGACGCCCTTGCAGAATTCCTTGAGGCCAGCGCCGGTGCCGCCGGACTCAACGACCGGGGTCTTGAACTTCGGGAAGGCTTCACCGAAAGATTCGGCAACGATCTTCGCGTAGGGAAGAACGGTGGACGAACCAGCAACCTGAACCTGGTCGCGTGCGGCGGCAGCGCCGGCAAACGCAACGGAGGCCACCAGGGCAGCTGCTGAAAGTTTGAGGATGTTCATGAGGAATCTCCCGTCATGGGCTTGTGTGAATGCGGACGGCGCTGGCTCTCGCTCTCGCCAACGCTCGGCCCGCTTGTCTTAGCCGCTGTTGCCCCTCTCTTTTATGTCAATTCAATGAAACATTTGTGACATATCAAGCCATTGATATGTCATCAAAAAACCATTGCACAGGATTGCAATGCGAGGGTTTTATGTCAGAACCTGACGGTAAACTCGCTTCCCTTCCCCACTTCCGACTTCACGATCAGACGCGCCCTGTGGCGGGTGAGGATGTGCTTGACGATTGCAAGGCCAAGGCCCGTCCCTTTCTTGGAACGACTGTCGGCCACGCTGACGCGGTAGAAGCGCTCGGTCAGCCGCGGAACGTGCTCGGCCGGGATGCCCGGCCCCTGGTCGACGACGGTGACTTCCACCGGATCCGAGGCGCCGTTCCTGAGATAGACGTCCACGAACTTGCCTTCCTGGCCGTATTTGCAGGCGTTCTCGATCAGGTTTTCAAAAACCTGGACAAGCTCGTCGCGATCACCCAGCACCTCCACCTTGCCTTCAGGCAGATGCGTGCGGATCTCCACGCCGAGATCATCGGCGAGCGGCACCAGTGCATCGCGCACATGGCCGATCAGCGGCTTCAGGTCGATCGTCTGGTCGGGAGCTATATGGGACTTGAGCTCCAGGCGCGACAGCGACATCAGGTCGTCGACGAGACGGCTCATGCGCGTCGCCTGGTCGAACATGATGGCCAGGAACCGTTCATGCGCGGCAGGGTCGGAGCGGGCCGGCCCCTGCAGGGTCTCGATGAACCCTCTCAGGGACGCAAGCGGCGTGCGCAGCTCATGGCTGGCATTGGCCACGAAATCCGAGCGCATCCGGTCGATCCGGCGCAGTTCGGAAATATCCCGGAATGACAGGAGATAGAGTTTTTGCGCCACCCCGTCCAAGCGATGCGGCACCGTCTCGCCGAGATCGATCGGGGCGATGCGCAGGGTATAGACACGCTCGGAGGGCAGGCGCTCAGAATGCTCGATCTGGTTCGGCTCGTCGGTGGCAATGGTTTCCCGCACCATGTCGAGAATGCCCGGCGAACGCAGCCGTGCCGAAAGATGTGATCCAGGCGGCAGGATTCCGAAGGCCTTTTCGGCCGCCTTGTTCTGGTAGAGGACCGTGACATCCTCGCCCAGCACGAAAGCCGGAATATCGAGCGCACCGAGTGTCGCCGCCACCTGCGGCAGCGGCTGAAAGTCCGGCTCCTCTTCCCGGACAGGCTCGGGCACCGGTGGCGGAAGGGCGGCGGGCTTGCGCCCGACGACGACCAGAACCAGGAGGAGCCAGCCCACCAGCACGCCCACCCAATCCATCCCGATCACGAACGCGATCATCCCCAGAAGGGTGAGAAGCAGCAACAGAGGCCGTTCCTGGCGGGCTCTCGCAGCGAGCGTGCCCAGACCCCGACGCCATTTCTCCAGTACCGACTCCACAGATCCCACTCGCAGCTTTCACAGGTTGAACACGCGCTCATATATCCCTTGCATGACAGATATACATCGCTTCCGATGGGCTATCGCGAAAATAGGCGCTATCCACATGGTAGCGGAATTTCGAACTTGCTTTACATATCGGATACCGTCCCGCATGGCGGATCGATCGGAGGAAACAGTATCATGGCGGATGAAACCGAAAGCCGGGCAGTCACCATCGACATCAACGGCAAGCTCAGGCGGTTCGATATCGACGACCCGGAACTGCCGGGCTGGATCGAGGAACATGCTCTCGGCTCAGGCGGATATCCCCATGACGACAAGCTGAACAAGGACAAATACGCGAAACATCTGGAGAAGCTGCAGGTCGAACTCGTCAAGGTGCAGTTCTGGCTGAAGGCCACCGGCAAGCGGATGATGGCCCTGTTCGAGGGTCGCGACGCCGCCGGCAAGGGCGGGACGATCTTTTCGATCAATGCCTACCTCAATCCGCGTTCGGCCCGCGTGGTGGCCCTCAACAAGCCGACCGAGACCGAGGCCGGCCAATGGTATTTCCAGCGCTACATCTCGCATTTCCCGACAGCCGGGGAGATCGTGCTCTTCGACCGCTCCTGGTACAACCGGGCCGGGGTGGAACCGGTCATGGGTTTCTGCACGCCGGAGCAATACAAGGCGTTCATGAAGGCGGTGCCGCGCTTCGAGGATACGATTTCCGACGAGGGCATCATCTTCTTCAAGTTCTGGCTGGATATCGGCCGCGAAATGCAGCTCAAGCGGTTCCACGACCGGCGGCATGATCCGCTCAAGATCTGGAAACTGTCGCCGATGGACATCGCCGCACTCCACAAGTGGGACGACTACACGGAGAAGCGCGACGCGATGCTCGAAAAGACCCACAACAAGGAGACGCCCTGGGCCGTCGTTCGTGCCAACGACAAGCGCCGCGCCCGCCTCAACGTCATCCGCCATATCCTGCTGTCGCTGGACTACGAGGGCAAGGACAAGGACGCAATCGGCGAAATCGACGACAAGATCTTCGGTTTCGGCCCGAAATTCCTGAAATAGAGCTTATTGACCGGGCAGGATACGCACCGAATAAAGCAGCACCGCCCGGTCGGCGCCGTCGATCCCGCTGTTGAAGACCAGGCGGCCGGGCCGGTTGGGGGCGAGCGACCGTTCGAAGGTCACCCGGAAAAGCGCCTCCAGCTTTTCCTGGGTTGCCGTGAAGCGGTGACGGCTGCAGCTGCCGAGACTTCCGAAATCGCAGCGCACCGAGAGCTGGACGGAACTGTTCTGCCCGGACTGCAGGGTCAGCGCCACCGTCGAGCTCTTGCCAGCCATTTCGCGCAGGACTTCCGGTGGCACATCGACCGAAACATCGCCGCCTTCACTTGGCGTAGCGGACACGATGCGGACGGCCTGTCCTTCCGAAGCGGCGACCGCCTCGACCTTTGCCTGGCCGCCGGCTTTCATCTCTGCCGCCTTGGAAGGCACGAAAATCTCCACCCATTCATCCGAGAAACCACGGCGCGGATCGAAGGCGGTCGGCCCCTGCCCCGCCCCCTGGCCGGCGACCGAGCGGTCCGCGGACTTCATCGCCTCCTCGATGATCGACTGCACGAGACCGGATTGATAGAACCACCAGCAGGCCCCGCCGACCACGCCAAGGGTGATGATCCAGGTCAGGAGATGTGACAGGAAACCGCGACGCTTCCGGGGTTTGGCGGCCCGTTCCGGAGGGACGTCCAGTCCGCCGTCGGATGACGAACGGGCGGCCTTGTTTGCTTTGTTCGCCTTGCCCGGCTTTGCCGCTTTTGCCTGGGGTGCCGTCTGGGATTGCTCGGCCTCGATCCGCTCGCCGCGCGCGGGGCTGACGCCGCCGAGATCGCCGGACGACATAGCCGCAGCCGCGGAAGCGGTAGAACGCATCTCGCCGGAAACGGTATCGATGGCCGGCGCTACGGATGGCGGGGCCGCGGACCGTTGGGGTGCGTCCGGCCGCGGGCGAGCCTCCATGACCGGAGACTCCACCGCCATGGATCCCGCGGCATATGGCAGTTCCGCATCGAGCTCGACGACGGGTTCGGCTGCCGGTTCGGCCAGACGCTGGACCTCCGCCATCTCGATCTCGTGGATCTTCCGCTCCAGGAGCTCATGCTGCTGCATGATGATCAGCCGGTCGCTGACGCCCTGCTTGCGAAGGCCGGCATCCAGCGCCTGGCGCGCCGACTGATAAATACGTGCCCTGATCTCCCGGTCCGCCCGGTTCGAGCGATCCAGTGCGTTCCTGATGGCCGTTTCCAAACCGCTCACTGCCGGTCCTTCTTCATACTCTTTCCCCTGTGCGGGAGTTTACGTTTCGGTAACCTCTCCGCTGCGGAACTGCAAGCACCGCCTTCGACTGCACCATGGCCAAAAATAAGGACAGGATATGTCGGCAGCCTTCGCCGGGCGTCGCGAAGTTCCGCTGCGAAAATCTTTCCACCGGCTTTTCGCGCCGCGGATGATCTGATAGACCGACTTACGTTTGCGTAAAGGTCAATCGGGAGGTTTTTGATCCATGCTTCCAGCAGTCCTCAAGGACAGGCTCCGCCTGCCCGTGGTCGCATCGCCGCTGTTCATCATTTCCCATCCGGAACTGACGCTGGCGCAATGCAAGGCCGGCGTCATCGGCGCTTTCCCTGCCCTCAATGCGCGGCCTGAAAGCCAGCTCGACGAATGGCTGGCCATGATCACCGAGGATCTCGCCGCCCATGACGCCGCCAATCCGGATCGGCCCGCCGCGCCCTTTGCCGTCAACCAGATCGTCCACACCTCCAACAAGCGGCTGGAGCACGACCTGATGATGTGCGTGAAATACAAGGTGCCGATCGTCATCTCCTCGCTCGGGGCTGTGCCGGAGGTGAATGCCGCGGTGCATTCCTATGGCGGCATCGTGCTGCATGACATCATCAACAATCGCCACGCCAATTCGGCGATCCGCAAGGGTGCCGACGGTCTGATCGCCGTCGCCGCCGGCGCCGGCGGGCATGCCGGCACGCTGTCACCTTTCGCGCTGGTGCAGGAGATCCGGGAATGGTTCGACGGCCCGCTGCTGCTCGCCGGCGCGATCGCCACCGGCGGCGGCATCCTCGCGGCCCAGGCCATGGGCGCCGACATGGCCTATATCGGCTCGCCCTTCATCGCCACGAGAGAGGCGCGCGCCGTCGAGGGCTACAAGCAGATGATCGTCGATTCGAATGCCGCCGACGTCGTCTATTCCAACTATTTTACCGGCATTCACGGCAACTATCTCAAGGGTTCGATCACCGCCACCGGCATGGACCCGGATGCGCTTCCGGTCGCCGATCCGTCCAAGATGGATTTCGACCAGGCCGTCAGCGGGCCGAAGGCCTGGAAGGAGATCTGGGGCGCAGGCCAGGGTGTCGGAGCGGTCAAGGCGGTGGTTCCGGTCGCAGAACTCGTCGACCGGCTGGAAAGCGAATACCGGGCGGCCCGCCAGCGCCTCGCACTTTGAACTAAAGGCCGGATAATAACCGTCTTTTCAGGAAAATTGTCGAGAAGCCAAAAAGCCGGCTTGAAATCGCAGGTCATTGCCTGTATCAGCCGCATCACTCGCAGCCCGGCTAAACCGGTCGCTGCACGTGCCGCTTTAGCTCAGGTGGTAGAGCACATCATTCGTAATGATGGGGTCGCAGGTTCGAGTCCTGCAAGCGGCACCAGTTACTTTCAACATTTAAACAGCTGGTGCTCCGCAGATATCGCTCTGTGATCGGCAGAAGCAGATCAGCCGGCCACGGCGCTCGTTCCGTCATCGATGCAGCTGTTCTGCAGCTCCATCTGGACCGCGTGCATGAACAGGCCGGCCTGCCGGGAGACTTCCGCATCCGCGACGCCCTGGGATCTCAGGGCTGCCGCAAACCCTGCCATTTCCGACCGCCAGAAGCGGTTGGCCTGTTCACCGTGAAGCCGCAGAAGAGCCTCGGCGCAACGTTTCACATCAGCGGTGCGCCGGTCGGCCGGGAATTGCAGCAGTGTCATGTACTCTCCGTACTGTCAGGCGAATCGCCCAGGAATTGCAACACATTGGCTGCCAGTCCTTCACAAAGACTGAACGGCTGCGACGATCTTCCCGATGAAGCGAGCCGAACAGCAAAAGGCGACGCCATCCTGGGATGGATGGCGTCGCCTTTTCTGATGCTGGTCCCCGAAAGGCGGGGTGTTAGCTATTCTTTCGCGGGGTCATCGGGTCGCTGATGCGGGCTGCCTGGAATGCGTCCGGCAGCCGGGTCAGTTCGATCGACGCGACGATCCCGGCGCGATTGAAGGGATCGCCTTCGGCAAAGGCGCGCGCTTCCTCAAGGCTCGCAGCTTCGAGAATACCAAAATTGCCGATCGAGGAACCGCCGTCGTCGACGAGGGCGGAGCCGATCAGAACCGCGGCAAGTCCATCTCCACCCGACTGGACCCAAGCGCGGTGCGACGGGCGATGGGTATCGCGGGCGACGTCCTGGCCTTTGTGGTGCAGGCAGCGCATCAGGAAGAACATCGGGTCAGGCCGCATTTTCCAGCACGACCATGCCGGCGCCCGTCATCGAGGCCGGCGCGTGGTAGTGCTTGTGGACGAGGTTGACGTCGCTGTTCATCGCGGCGCGCATGACGAGCCACATGATCAGCTCGGCGCCTTCGGAACCGAACTGTTCGACATAATCCTCGCGGCTCATGGCGCGGTAGGGTTCCGGATTGTTGGCGATGCCGTCGAGCCAGGCGCGGTCGGCCGCCTGATTGATGAAACCGGCGCGGGCGCCCTGGAGCTGGTGCGACAGGCCGCCGGTGCCGAGAATGACGACGCGCTCGTCGCCGGGCCAGCTTTCGATCGCTTCGCGCAGAACCTTGCCCATGTCCCAGCAGCGCTGCGGGGTCGGGATCGGATACTGGATGGTGTTGACCCAGATCGGCAGGACCTTCACCGGCCATGCATCCGGACGGCCGAAGAACAGTTCCATCGGCACCTGCAGGCCGTGATCCACCTCGATCTCGCGGCAGACCATCGGGTCGAAATGGCGGTCGACCAGCTTGTCGACGAAATGCCAGGAAAAATCCACCGCACCTTCGAATGCCGGGATGGCTCGCGGACCCCAGCCTTCGTCGACCGGATTGTAGGTTTCGGCGACGCCGACGGCGAACGTCGGCACGCGGTCGAGGAAGAAGGTATTGCCGTGGTCGTTGAAGACGACGACCGCGATATCGGGCTTGGCGTCCCGCATCCACTGCTTGCCGGCCTCATAACCGTCGAAGAACGGCTTCCAGTCCGGCGTGTCGCGCAGTCCCTTGTCGAGCGCAGCACCAATCGAAGGAACGTGGCTCGTTCCGAGCCCACCGATGATCTTAGCCATTGCGCTTTTTTCCCAATCTCAGATGCAGGAAGTCTTCGTGTTCCATGCTGGCCTGAGCCGCGCCGATGCGGGTGATCGGGGTGGGGTCGACCGCGGAAATCTTCAGTATGAAGAAGAGATTGCCGCCGAGGCGGACCATCTCGTGCCAGTCGCGGCCCATCACGGCGGATTTTTCCTCGGCGCTCAGCCCGAAACTGTCGAGATAGGCTTCCTCGTCGGCCTTGAAGGCGGCTCGGTTGGCGGGCTGACCAAGCGCCATCGCCATCTTGTTGATCCGGTAGCCGCGGATCGAACCCGCCCGGTCGAAAAGCGGGGTATCCGGTATCGTAGCTGCTGCACTCATTGCGTTTCTCCAAATCTGCGCGCCAGCCATTCGGTGATGGCGGCGGTCGTTTCCGCGGGCCTTTCGACGGGAGCGAAATGCCCTGCATTTTCAATAATAACGAGTTCGGCATCAGGTGCCGCGTCGGCGATTTCCTGATGTTGCCCGATTGGGCTCCAGCCATCCTGGCGGGCCGCGACAAGCAGGATCGGGCAGGTAATATCGGTGATATACGCGCTGGCATCCGGCCGGCCGATCAGCGCGCGGATATGGCGCTCATGCACCTCCGAGCCTGCGCGCAGCACCATGGCCTGCAGGCTGTCGATCAAGTCTCGGTCACCGACTCGGGCCGGGTCGAGCATCGGCGGCAGCCATTGACGCGCCAGTTCCTCGATGCTGCGGTTGCCGAGATCGATCATCTGCTGACGCTTGACCTCCTCGCCTTCACGCTTCGGATGATGGCCGGTATTCGCCAGCACCAGGCCGCGGATCCGATCCGGCGCAATGTGCGCCATTTCCATGGCAACGCGCCCGCCCATTGAGTGCCCGACGGCAATGATGTCCCCTGGCGTATCGTCGAGAAGCTTCCGGGCCATTCCGGTAATCGACGCGCCGTCGGAGAGATCGGCGTGCCGAACGGAGGTGAAGCCAGAAGCCGCTTCGGCCAGGGGTGCCCAGACGATCGAGTCCGATACAAGCCCGGGTATGAGAACAAGTGTCGCCGCCATGATCTTCCTATCGAGCCGGCCCGGCGTGCGGGGCAGACGCCCCAACCACAAACCGACGCCGTCACTGAATTGAGGAAGAGATCATCGGCCCATCCCGCCGGAAATATCCTCCCACATAAATGTATACATGATATTTCATTGGGATACAATATCGAGATTTATAGGATGTAAACGCCCCAATATCGACAATTCAGGATACTAAATTACAATCCTCGTGCACATTATGCCGGTGACGGGAGACGCAAAAGCCAAAATAAAAGGGCGATTGCCGGCAGCAATCGCCCTTTTATCAGGCATCTGATGGAAATCAGGCGGCTTCGCCGAATTCGCGGCGCATGATCTTGGCGCCCTCGACCATCGCCCTCATCTTGCCGAACGCAACCTCGCGCGGCAGATATTTCATGCCGCAATCCGGCGCCACAATGATGTTTTTGGCTTCGACATAAGGCAGTGCGCGGCGGATCCGGTTTGCCACGGTTTCCGGCGTCTCGACATTCATGTCCGACAGGTCGATGACGCCGAGCATCAGCGTCTTGCCGGAAAGGCCGGTCAGCGTCGAGCAATCAAGGTTCGACTGCGCGGTTTCGAGCGACACCTGATGGCAGGAGCAGCCGGAGAGCTGATTGAGGAACGAGTAGCCGGTCGGGCGCTCGTGGATGATCGCCGCATAACCGAAGCAGATATGCACCGCGGTGGTGCCCGTGATGCCGTCCAGCGCGCGGTTGAGCGCGGCAAGGCCGTACTGCTCGGCCTTTTGCGGTCGGGCCTGCATGTAGGGCTCGTCGATCTGCACCACGTCGGCGCCCGCGGAGAAGAGATCGCGGATTTCGGCGTTCACCGCATCGGCGTAATCGTATGCCGCCTCTTCCTCCGACTTGTAGAAGTCGTTCTGGGCCTGTTGCGACATGGTGAAGGGGCCGGGAACCGTGATCTTGATCTTACGGTCCGTGTGGCTGCGCAGGAATTTGACGTCCTCGGCTTCGACGGCGTGCATGCGGCGAATCTTGCCGGTGATGCGCGGCACGGGGTTCGGATGGCCGGAGCGGTCGAGCGCCGAGCCCGGATTGTCGAGATCGACCCCTTCCAGCGCGGTTGCGAAGCGGTTGGAATAGCTCTCGCGGCGAATTTCGCCATCGGTGATGATGTCGAGGCCGGCCTCCTCCTGGGCCTTGATCGCCATGATCGTCGCATCGTTCTGCGCTTCGGCGAGATATTCCTGAGGAATGCGCCAGAGCTCCCTGGCGCGGACGCGTGGCGGGAAACGGCCCGCGAGCTTGGCGCGGTCGATCAGCCATTCAGGCTGCGGATAACTGCCGACAAGTGTCGTTGGAAAAAGCAATGTCTCATCCTCCCATGTGCCATTGTTGAAATCCATTATACCTTGACAGATCGCCGTCATGTCAACAACGACGGCTACGTTGTTTCCTTGACGAACGGAAAGCCGCGAACGAATATCGCCCGCCGCCCGCCAGGACGGCACCTAATATTCGCGAGGAGAATTCATGCCGCTGGACCCCAAGATCATCGAGACGCTGAAAGGCGTCTCCACCGCCACGCTGACCACGGTGCTTTTGAAAAAGGGCCTGCGCAATGTCTGGATGCGCGGAACGAAGCCGCTGAAGCCCGGCCAGGGCCGCGTCGTCGGCCCGGCCTTTACCCTGCGTTTCGTCGCTGCGCGCGAGGACCTCGCGACGCCGGAAAGCTGGGCCTCGCCGATCTCCACGCGCGCGGCGATCGAGGCGATGCCGGAAGGCTGCATCGCGGTCGCGGATGCGCTCGGCGTCACCGATGCCGGCATTTTCGGAGACATTCTCTGCGCACGGATGGCGAAGCGCGGCGTTGCCGGGCTTGTGACCGATGGCGTGATGCGCGACGCCGAAGGCGTGCTTGGCAGCGGCATGAAGGTCTGGTGTGCCGGGATTGCCGCGCCGCCTTCCGTCGCGGGCCTCACCTTCGTCGGCTGGCAGGAGCCGATTACCTGCGGCGGCGTTGCCGTTTTTCCCGATGATATCGTCGTCGTCGACGAGGACGGCGCGGTGCTGATCCCGGCCAAGCTGCTCGATGCGGTCGTCGCCGAAGCGCCGGAACAGGAGCGCATGGAAGGCTGGATCATGACCGAGGTGGACCGGGGCGTGCCCCTGCCCGGCCTCTACCCGATGAACGCAGAAACCAAGGCCCGCTACCAAGCCTGGAAGGATGCCCAGTAATGACATTCGGAATTCAGTCCAAGGGCGTCTACGCCATCGCCACGACGCCGTTCTTCGAAGACGGATCGATCGATTTCGCCTCGATCGACCGGCTGACGGATTTCTACGAGGAGAGCGGCTGCACCGGCATCACCATTCTGGGCATCATGGGGGAAGCACCGAAGATGGAGCCGGACGAAAGCCGGGCCATCATCAAGCGCGTGGTGTCGCGGGCGAAAGTGCCGATCATCGTTGGCGTCTCGGCGCCCGGCTTTGCCGGCATGCGCTCGCTCGCCCGCGATGCGATGGACATGGGGGCAGCCGGCGTGATGATTGCGCCGACCCCGGCGCTGCGTACCGACGACCAGATCGTCAATTATTTTGCCGGCGCCGTGGAAGCGGTCGGCGAGGATGTGCCTTGGGTGCTGCAGGATTATCCGCTGACGCTGACGGTCGTGATGTCGCCGGGCGTGATCGCCAGGATCATCACCAACCACCCGTCCTGCCTGATGCTGAAGCACGAGGATTGGCCTGGGCTTGAGAAGGTCTCGAGGCTGCGCGCCCTGCAGAAAGCGGGCGAACTGCGCCCCTTCTCGATCCTCTGCGGCAATGGCGGCCTGTTCCTCGATTTCGAACCGGAACGCGGTGCCGACGGCGCGATGACCGGTTACGGTTTTCCGGACATGCTGACGGAACTGGTCAATCTCTTCGCGGCAGGCAAGCGCGACGAGGCGCATGATCTGTTCGACGCGCATCTGCCGCTGATGCGCTACGAACAGCAGGCCGGCATCGGCCTTGCGATCCGCAAGCACGTGCTGAAACGGCGCGGCGTCATCACCTCGGATGCGCAGCGCAAGCCGGCGCAGATGCTTTCGGCGACCGCCAAGGCCGAGGTGGACTACTTGCTCGGCCGGCTCGCAAGGCACGACAAGCGCGCGGCATTCTGAGATCGGCGCGCCTCAGAGCGTGAGGCGCGCCACTCTTTCGGCGATCGCCATGGAGGCGGTCAGGCCGGGAGATTCGATGCCATAAAGCGCGGCATAGGCCGGGTGGCCGGTCGTTTCAGGCCCCTGGATAACGAAATCGCCGCCCCCGCCGCCACCCGGGCCGGCCACCTTGGGCCTGACGCCGGAATAGGCGGGCTGCAGGGCGCCGTCCGGCAAGTGCGGCCAATAACGGCGGATGGCTCCGTAGAACGTGTCGGCGCGGCGCGGATCGACGTCGTAGCCGATCGTTTCCACCCATTCGACATCCGGGCCGAAACGGGCCTGCCCCGCAAGATCGAGCGTCAGGTGGACGCCGAGCCCGCCGGGTTCCGGCACCGGGTAGATCAGCCGCTCCGCCGGCGCGCGACCGGTCAGCGAAAAATAGCAGCCTTTCGCATAGTGGCGCTCGGGCATCGTCTTTCGGTCGAGACCGGCCATGTCTTCGGAAATCGTCCAGGCATCCAACCCTGCGGCGTTCACGACCAGCCTCGCCTCGATCTCCACGGGATCGACGCCGCCGATTGAAAGCCGCACGGTGTCGCCCAGAAGCTCGCCGGCGAGGACGGGCGAGTTCAGCACGACGCTGCCGCCATGGGATTCGATATCGGCGACATAGGCTTCCATCAGCCGATGGCTGTCGATGATCCCGGTCGAAGGAGAGACGAGCGCGGCAAAACCGGTGATCTGCGGCTCAAGGCGAAAGAGTTCCGTGCTGTCGATCAGCCGGCAGTCGTCGACGCCATTGGCTTCCGCCTGTTTCAGCAGTTTTTCGAGATAGGCGACCTCGGCCTCGTTCGAGGCGACGACCAGTTTGCCGCAGCGCTTGTGCGGGATGTGGCGATCGCGGCAATAGTCGTAGAGCTTCTGCTTGCCGGCGACGCAGAGTTCGGCCTTGAGACTGCCGGTCGGATAATAAAGCCCCGCATGAATGACCTCGCTGTTGCGGGAAGACGTGATGCTGCCGGTGAGCGGTTCAGCCTCCAGAAGCACGACCTCACGGCCGGCCATTGCCAGTTCTCGAGCCACCGCGAGCCCCACTACGCCGCCGCCGATGACGACGCAATCAAGGCTCAGCGTTTCGCCCAATACCATTCTCCGTTACTTTTGCCTTCCGGATCTCAGGCGGGATGATATACGAGAAATCCATTCCGGCCAGCGTCCAGGTCGGCATGGTTTTGGGGAGGAATTTCAAATCATGCAGGAATTTTCGCGATGAAGGTTGTATTTCTGGACCGCGACACGATCGGCCCTTCGGTGACGATCACCCGGCCCGCTTTTGCGCATGAATGGATAGAATACGGCAAGACGGCGCCGGAGGATGTGGCTGCCCGCATCGCAGACGCGGATATCGTCATCACCAACAAGGCGCCGGTGCGCGAACAATCCATCGCCAATGCCCCGAAGCTGAAGATGGTCGCAGTCGCCGCCACCGGCTATGACGTGATCGATCTCGCCTTTGCCAAGGAACGCGGCATAACCGTCTCCAACGTGCGCGGTTATGCGGTCAACACCGTTCCGGAACACACATTCGGCCTGATCTTCGCGCTCCGCCGCTCGATCGTCGGCTTCCGCCAGGACGTGATCGCCGGCGAATGGCAGCGCGCCAACCAGTTCTGCTTCTTCAACCACCCGATCAAGGACCTGGCCGGCTCGACGCTCGGCATTTTCGGCCGCGGTACGCTCGGCAAGTCGGTGGCGAAGATCGCCGAGGCCTTCGGGATGAAGGTGATCTTCGCGGCCCGCAAGGATGCGGAAAAGGTCGAACCCGGTTACACCGCCTTCGACGAGGTGCTGGAAACCGCCGACATCATCACCTTCCACATGCCGTTGACGCCGGCGACCCGCAACCTGATCGGCCTGCCCGAATTCCGCAAGATGAAGCGGCGCCCGCTGATCATCAACACCGCCCGCGGCGGGCTGGTCAACGAGGCGGACCTCGTGACCGCGCTCAACCAAGGCCTGATCGGCGGCGCCGGCTTTGACGTGCTGACCAAGGAACCGCCGGCGCCGGACAATCCGTTGCTGACGATCCTCGACCGGCCGAACTTCATCCTCACCCCGCATGTGGCCTGGGCGAGCGACGAAGCGATGCAGACGCTCTGGGCGCAGGTCATCACCCATGTCGAAAATTTCGAAAAGGGTTCGCCGTCCAACGTGCTCTGAAGCGACAAACTCGGGAGAGAGGTCATGACATCCGCCATTTCCCATCGCCGGTTGTCGGAATGCAGCCTGGAAGACGCGGCCGAGGCCTTCACGGTCGGCTTCTCGGGGTATGTGGTGCCGATGAACGTGACAGTTCCGTCGCTGCGGTTGCGCATCGAGCGCGATCATGTCGACCTCGACGAGAGCCGCGTCTATTTCGAGGGTGGAAAACCCGCCGGCATCCTGCTGATCGGCCGGCGGGGTGATGTTTCCCGGGTCGGCGCAATCGGCATGGGGCCGACCATCCGCGGCAAGGGTTTCGGGCGCAGCGTGATGCTGGAGGCCATCGAGGCGGCGAAGGCGCGTGGCGATCGCAGGCTTGTTCTTGAAGTGATCAACACCAATGAGCGGGCGCGCGATCTTTACCTGTCGCTCGGCTTCGCCATCACCCGCACACTGGTCGGCTTCGACCGCAGCCTCCGGCGAGCAGCGCCGGATGTGGCGCCCGCGGAGGAATGCGAGGCAACGAGGGCCGCGGCCATGCTCGCGAAGTTCGCGGATGCCGGTCTTTCCTGGCAAACCGATCCGCGCAGCTTCGAAAGACTGGGGCCTCCGCTCAAGGGGTTCGCGCTCGATGGCAAGGCGGCGGTGCTTCTGGACGACGCGCTCAAGGATATCCGGATCTTTGGCCTCGCCGTCGACCCCGACCATCGCAGGCAGGGGCTCGGCCGATCGATGACCGACGCGCTCGCCGCCCGCTATCCGGGCCGAAAGCTCTTCATCGTCGAGACCGTGCCCGAGGGCCTGCTCAATGATTTCATGCGGCGGGTCGGCTGGCGGAAGAGGAGACTGACCCAGTCCGAAATGGCGATCGATCTCACCTAGCCGGCGAGTTCGATCCAGGCCGGCGCGTGATCGCTGGCATGCTCGCGGCCGCGGACGTGGCGGTCGACGTCGGCTGCCTGCAACCGGTCCGCTATCGACGGGCTGAGCAACAGGTGGTCGAGCCTGAGACCCGCATCGCGGCCCCAGGCATTCCGGAAATAGTCCCAGAAGGTGTAGATGCGTTCGCCCGGGTGCAGCTTGCGGACTGCATCCGTCCAGCCTTGCTCCCGCAGCCGGGAAAAGGCCTCCCTTATCTCGGGTCGAAACAAAGCGTCATCCCGCCAGCGTTCCGGCTTGTAGACATCGAGGTCGGTGGGCATGACGTTATAGTCGCCGGCAAGGACAACAGGCACCCCGGTATCCAGCAATGCCTGCGCATGCGTCAGGAACCGCTCATACCAGGCGAGCTTGTAGGCGAACTTCGGGCCGGGAGCGGGGTTGCCGTTCGGGGCATAGAGGCAGGCGATGAGGACACCCTGCACCGCGGCTTCGATATAGCGGCTGTGAAGGTCCTCCGGGTCACCCGGCAGGCCACGGCGGGTTTCGACCGGATCGGCGTCGCGCGCCAGGATGGCGACGCCGTTCCAGCTCTTCTGGCCATGCCAGACCGCACCGTAACCGGCCTTTTCGATTGCGCGGGCAGGAAACTTTTCCTGCGGGGCCTTCAGCTCCTGCAGGCAGACGACATCGGGTCTCGCCTCTTCGAGCCACTCGAGCAGGAGGCCGAGCCGACCGTTGACGCCGTTCACATTGAAGGTCGCGATCTTCATGGACGCATCAACGCCCGGGCGGTAATTTGGATGCGGTTAAGCTTATGGACAAAAGCCATTTAGAAATTAGCAAAACGTTCAGGGATAGGCCGGAAGATGCCGTTTCAATCGACCGCGCCTCATCCGCGCGGCAAATCTGCTTGTGGAGAGGGCCGGCGATGGCGGAAGCATTCGAAAACAGCGTGCGAGAATTCATTGCCGAGAACTTCCTGTTCCGCGCCGACGCGGAGGTTTCGAACAATCAGTCGCTGCTCGAAAGCGGCGTGATCGATTCCACCGGCGTGCTCGAGCTGATCGCATTCCTGGAACAGACCTACGGCATTACCGTCGCCGACGAGGAGATCGTCCCGGAAAACCTGGACAGTATCGACAACATGACCAGCTACCTGTCGACCAAGCTGGCGGCGGCCTGAGGCTGCGCCGATGCGCATAGAGGCAAGGCTGCGCGACAGCGCCAGACGGTTCGGGACGAAGACCGCGCTCATCGCGGGCGACGCCCGGCTGACCTATGCGGAACTCGACATGCTGTCCGACCGGCTGGCGACCAGCCTTGCCCGCGGCGGCGTCAAACCAGGCGACCGGGTGCTGATGGTGCTGGACAACGGCCATCAGGCCGTCATCAGCTTCTTCGGTATCTGGAAGGCGGGCGCCGTGCCCTGCCCGCTCTATCCGTCGATCAAGGCCGAGAAGCTTTCCGGCATCCTGACCAGCACCGGTGCTTCGGTTATCATCACCCAGACCCGTCAGCGGATGACGGTCGACGCCGCAGTTTCGATGTCGGCGGCCCAGCCTCTGGTAATCGTCGCCCAAGCGGATGCCGGTAACGATCTCGGCCGGGCGTTGCGGTTCGAAGACCTGATCGGCTCCGAGGTTCCGGCTGCCTCAAGGACGTTCGAGAATAGCGAAGCGCTGGCACTGCTGCTCCATACGTCGGGTTCCACCGGCCAGCCGAAAGGCGTGATGCTGACCCACGCCAATGTCGAAGCCGCCTGCGGAGCGATCGTCGCCTATCTCGGCAGCACGGCCGACGACATCGTGCTCAGCGTCCTGCCTCTCTCCTTCGGCTACGGCATCACCCAGGTGGTCACGATGGTGATGACCGGCGGCACGCTGGTGCTTGAAAAAAGCTTCGCCTTCCCGCGCAAGATCCTCGAACGGCTGGCCGAAGTGAAGGCGACCGGTTTCCCGCTGGTGCCGCCGATGGCGGCTCTGATGACCGGCATCAAGGATCTTGAGCCAGGTTTCCTGCCGCATTTGCGCACCATCACCAGCGCCGCCGCGGCCATGCCGCCGGCCATTGCCGAGCGGCTGCAGCAGCTCTTTCCCGACACACGGCTTTTCCTGATGTACGGCCAGACGGAATGCCTGCGCGCCACCTATCTGCCGCCAGAAGAAGTTTCCCGGCGGCCGCTCTCGGTCGGCCGCGCCATTCCCGGCACGAGGGCTTTCGTGATCGACGAGGACGGGCGTCCCGCCCCGGCAGGCACGATCGGCGAACTGGTCATCGAAGGGCCGCATGTGATGTCCGGCTACTGGGGCAACGCGCTGACTTCGGTCCGCGCGCTTTCGCCCGTTGCGGGCGGACGGCGCCTGCACACCGGCGATCTTTTCCGTACAGACGCCGACGGTTTTCTCTATTTCATCAGCCGCCGCGACGACATCATCAAGACACGCGGCGAAAAGGTCAGTCCGCAGGAAGTCGAGCGCGCGCTCTATGCGCTGCCCGGCATCAGGGAAGCGGCGGTCGCCGGCATCGACGATCCGATCTTCGGCCAGGTGATCCGCGCGTATGTGGTGCCGGAAGATGGCGTGACGCTCACGGAGCGCGAGATCATCCGCCACTGCGCGCAATTGCTCGAAGACTACATGGTACCGAAAAGCGTCGAGTTCCGTGACGCGCTGCCGCGCACGGCGACCGGCAAGATCCGGCTCGGCGCGGATGAAACGAACACCGCCACACAGGGGAATGTCGCATGAACCAGAGCCTGAAGCGCATTCAGAAGACGGAGAAATTTTCGGCCGAAACGCTGAAGCTCGATGCGGAGGCCGAGATCGAACGCATCGGCAGCTGGCTGCGCGAGACGGTGCTCAAGGACCTGCGCAAGCGCGGCGCGGTACTGGGCTTGTCAGGCGGCATCGATTCCAGCGTCACGGCGGCTCTGTGCGCCCGCGCGCTCGGGGCCGGCAAGGTGACGGGCATCTTCATGCCGGAGCATGATTCCGATCCGGACAGCCTGAAGCTCGGCCGGGCGCTTGCCGAAGCGGTCGGCATCGAGACGGTGCTCGAAGACATCGGCCCGGCGCTTGCCGCCGCCGGCTGCTATAACCGCCGCGACGGCTTCATCCGCCAGATCGTGCCCGAATTCGGGGAAGGCTGGGGCTGCAAGGTGGTGCTGGAAAATGCGCTGACCGGCCGCGGCTACAACATTTCCTGGCTGGTGGTCGCCAACCCGGCCGGCGAGCAGAGCCGCCACCGCATGCCGCTCGAGGTCTATCTCGGCATGATCGCTGCCGCCAACATGAAGCAGCGCACCCGCAAGCAAATCGAATATTATCACGCCGACCGGCTGAACTTCGCGGTTGCCGGCACGCCGAACCGGCTCGAATACGACCAGGGCTTCTTCGTCAAGAACGGCGATGGCGCCGCCGACTTCAAGCCGATCGCGCATCTCTACAAGAGCCAGGTCTACCAGCTTGCCGAAGCACTCGGCGTTCCCGCCGAGATCCGCCGCCGACCACCGACGACGGACACCTGGTCGCTGCCGCAGGGCCAGGACGAGTATTATTTCTCGCTGCCCTACGACCGGATGGATCTCTGCCTCTACGGTCTCGACAACGGGATTGCGCGGGAAGCAGTCGGCGAGGCTGCCGGGCTGACGCCGGACGAAGTCGATGCCGTCTGGCGCAATATCGCCTCGAAACGCAAGGTGGCGGAATATCTGCATGCCGAGCCGGTGACCATGCTCGGGTGAACGAGGTCCGATTGGGTGGATTCGACTGAAAAAGCTCAGTCGAACCGGTCGCCGATCAGGCGCGTCCAGCTTTCGCCGCCGAGGCCGCTGATCAGGGCCTGGCCGGACCTGATGGGCTCCAGCAGGCTCTTGTCACGTGCCTGCGCGACATAAAACGAGCGGCCGTAGAACACCGTCTTGCGGCTCATCAGTGCCGGGATCAACCACGGATGCGCCGCGCCGCGGATGCCCGAGCATCCCAACTCGTAAGCATGCGCGAACAGATCGTCGACGAGGTCCGTGGTGGCATTCGGCACCGACAGCGCCTGCAGCAGCCAGCCGATCTCGCCAGGGCTGGCGAAGTAGACGTAGGCCGCCACCGGCCGGCCGTCCGGGGCCGAGCCGACCCGCCATTCGGGATAACCAAAGTTCCGCTTGTTTTCCGCCTGTTCCAGAAACCATGACAACGAGCCGTCGTCCCAGCGCGGACGAAGCGGGTAGTTCGAGGCGAGTATCGGAAGAACATCGCCGAATTCCGCGCGGGTGACATCGCGGAAGGTGATTTTCGAGGCGCCGCGCTCCATCGGGCGCAAAGGCGTCATGCGGGCAAGGGCGGCTCCTCGGTCGGCGATACGACCGAAGGGGCGCAGGAGCGTCGCGGGACGCAGCCGTCGCGCCAATACTTCTATCGCGGCGGAAGCGGGGCGCAGGACGCGCAGCCAGTTCATGCTGTAGCCGGGATCGAGCGGATGGCCTGCCTTCTGCCACATGCCGAGCGCGGTTGAATTGGCGGTTTCGGTGAGTGAGATATCCTGCGGACCGGCGAGGAAGGAGCGAAGCAGACGGGCGCCGGCAAGCGGATTTTCCTTGGGGTTCGCGACCATCATCGATCCGGCGAAGGCGGCGCGGAGCGGACGTCCGTCGAGTTCCAGCCGCGAAGGGAAAACGCCGATGAACCCGGAAACCCTTCCATCAGCTTGCGCAAAGACTTTGGAGCGAACCTCCGGATCGGCCCAGGGATGATCGAAGAAGGCTTCCTCCAGATAAGCGATCAACGAAGGAGACGGCGTCTTGGACTTGCGGAACGTCTCCTGGAAAAGCTGCGCCACAGCCTCGATATCGCCGCGCTCGAAATCGCGGACCGTGCCCGCTTCCGTCTTTTCCGCCATCGTCATCCCCTTATCGCGAGGACCTTGCATGAGGAGGATTAAATAAACGAAAAGAGGCCCCGCAAAGCGGAGCCTCCCGAGTGTCGGTGCCTGATGGGTCACATCCAGTACGGCGGAACGCCGTAATAATCGTAGATCGTCCGGCCCTTGTCGTTGTACCAGGCATCGTCGTCGAGATCGCGATAGCGCGGAGCGCCGGTGATCTGGTCCTTGGTCAGGTCGATGCGATACCCGTCGAGCTGTTCGTCGTAGCGAAGCTTTTCCCAGGGAAGCGGATAATAATCATCGCCGATGCCGAGAAAACCGCCGAAGCTCAGCACCGCATATCCGACACGGCCGCCGCGTTTCTCGAGGAGCACGCGGGCAATGGAGCCTATATGCTTGCCGTCGGCACCATAAACCTTGGTCCCTTCAACCTTGTCGCTGGCGATCAGCGACGGAGTGTCCTTGACATACGGGTCCTGTCCGGCGCGTGGTTCTTGATGCAACATCTGGCACCTCCTCTGTGAGTCCTCATGCATTTCGTTACGCTTGGAAAACGCCCGACGCTTTGCGATGTTCCGCTCCAGGTCCGAATACACCGGGATATCGGCTTCAGCCTCTCGTTGACGTTTACGTCAAAGTTAGATAGCTGTTTAAATCTGCGGTCGTGGCTTGATGCTGCCGCGGCATGGCATAATCTGTTGTTCGCGGGAAGGTGGAGGACCTGGCTCGCACGCGCCGGGAAAGCGCGGGACAACGAGAAAAACGATAGAGGAGGTCCAGCATGAACGAAGTCACCGCACGTACCGGTGCCAATCCGCCCAAGATCTGGCTTGCCTCCTATCCCCCGACGGTGCCGGCCGAAATCCCGCCATTGCAGCATCATTCACTCGGGGAGCTCTTCGAGGAAAGCTGCGCGCGCTACGCCGACCGCCCCGCGTTTTCGAGCATGGGCAAATCGTTGACCTTCCGTCAGCTGGAAGCCGAAAGCCGCAAGATCGGGACCTGGCTGCAAGCCCAGGGTCTTGCGAAAGGTGACCGGGTGGCGGTGATGCTGCCCAACATTCTCCAGAACCCGGTGATCGTCTACGGCATCCTTCGCGTCGGCATGGTGGTCGTCAACGTCAACCCGCTCTACACCCCACGCGAACTGGCCTACCAGCTCAAGGATGCCGGCGCCAAGGCGATCTTCGTGCTCGAAAACTTCGCCCACACCGTGCAGCAGGCTTTGCCGCAGACCGAGATCAAGCACGTGGTCGTCGCCACGATGGGCGACATGCTGGGATTGAAGGGCCATATCGTCAATCTGGTCGTGCGCAAGGTGAAGAAGCTGGTGCCGGAATGGTCGCTGCCATCGGCCCGCAGCTTCAAGCAGGTGATCGCCGAAGGCGCCCGCCAGACGATGAATGCCGTCGAGGTCTCGGCGCGCGATATCGCCTTCCTGCAATATACCGGTGGCACGACCGGCGTCTCCAAGGGAGCCATCCTCACGCATGCGAACCTGCTCGCCAACAAGGAGCAGATGGGCCTGTGGCTGGAAACCGCCTTCCTCAACAAACCGCGCCCGGAGCAGATCCAGTTCCTCTGCGCGCTGCCGCTCTATCACATCTTCGCATTGACGGTGAATTCGCTGATGGGCGTCGCGACCGGCAGCCACAATATCCTGATTGCCAATCCTCGCGACATACCGGCTTTCGTCCAGGAACTGCAGAAATACAAGGTCCATGTCTTCCCCGGCCTCAACACGCTGTTCAATGCGCTGATGAACAATGCCGACTTCCAGAAGCTCGACTTCTCGTCGCTTCTGCTCGTCTTCGGCGGCGGCATGTCGGTGCAGCGGCCGGTCGCCGAGCGCTGGCTGAAGATGACCCATTGCCAGATCACGGAGGGTTACGGCCTTTCGGAAACCTCGCCGGTCGCCACCGCCAACCGGCTGGACGCCACCGAATTCAGTGGCATGATCGGGCTTCCCATCTCGTCGACGGAAATCTCCATCCGCGACGACGACGGTTCGGAGGTGGAACTCGGCGATGTCGGCGAGATCTGCATCCGCGGCCCGCAGGTGATGGCCGGTTACTGGAACCGTCCGGACGAGACCGCCAAGGTAATGACCACGGACGGCTACTTCCGCACCGGCGACATGGGCTATATGGACCGACAGGGCTACACGAAGATCGTCGACCGCAAGAAGGACATGATCCTGGTTTCCGGCTTCAACGTCTATCCGAACGAGGTCGAGGAAGTGGTGGCGACACATCCGGGCGTGCTCGAATGCGCCGCGATCGGCGTGCCGGACGAACACTCGGGCGAGGCGGTGAAGCTCTTCGTGGTCAAGAAGGATCCGAACCTGACGGAGGCCGACGTCAAGGCCCACTGCGTCGCCAACCTGACCGGCTACAAACGCCCGCGCTTCATCGAATTCCGCACGGAACTGCCGAAATCGAATGTCGGCAAGATCCTGAGGCGGGAGCTGCGTGGCTAACCCACCGTTGCATCGCAGCGACAGGGGGCGGCCAAGCGTGCGTCACAAAGGCGAAATTCCGGCGTTAGCGGTGGACGATCCGGCAGTACGCGATTAGCCCTCTCTCAAGGGGCAGGGCAAAGCATGTTGGAGTTCGCTTGGAGAGCCACGCCGGATTTTCGTTTCGCATGATTGCCGTCTTCACGGTGCTGAGCGTCCTTGCGGGCTGTGCGGGGCGTCCCGAAGGCGTGCTCATTCCGACGCAGGCGCAGGCAGCCGGGGCCTCGAAGGTCGATGTGCTGGTGGCGACCACCCGCCGGTCTTCCGAAACCCCGGGCGTCCTCTTCTCCGGCGAGCGCGGCAAGGAACCGCAAATCACGGAAATTGCCGTCTCCATTCCGCCCAGCAAGGCCCGTGAGGTCGGACAGGTGCAGTGGCCTTCGAAGCTGCCTGCCAATCCGGCCAAGGAATTCGCAACGGTTTCCGTGACGCCGCTCGCCACGCCCGCGGCTCAATCCTGGCTCAAGGGCCATCTTGGCAAGAGCCGGCGCGTGCTCGTGTTCGTGCATGGCTTCAATAACCGCTACGAGGACGCGGTTTATCGCTTCGCCCAGATCGTTCATGACTCCAATGCCGATGTGGCCCCGGTGCTGTTCACCTGGCCATCGCGCGGCAGCGTCTTCGCCTACAACTACGACAAGGAAAGCACCAACTATTCCCGCGACGCGCTGGAAGATATGCTGCGCCGGCTGGCGAAGGAGCCAAGCGTCGGCGAACTCACCGTGATGGCCCATTCGATGGGGTCCTGGCTGACCGTCGAGGCGCTGCGCCAGATGGCGATCCGCGACGGCCGTGTGGCGCCGAAGATCCAGAACGTCATCCTCGCCTCCCCCGATCTCGATGTCGACGTCTTCGGCCGGCAGCTCGCCGAGCTTGGAGCGAAGCGGCCGAATTTCACGCTGTTCGTTTCGCGCGACGACCGGGCGCTCAGCCTCTCCCGACGGATTTCCGGCAATATCGACCGGCTCGGCCAGGTGGATCCGACCGTCGAACCTTATCGCACCGAGTTCGAGAAGGCCGGAATCGCCGTACTTGATCTCACCGCGCTGAAGACCGGCGACCGCCTGAACCACGGCAAATTCGCCGAAAGCCCGGAAGTGGTGAAACTGATCGGCAACCGGCTGATCGCCGGCCAAGCCGTGAGCGATTCGGATGTCGGCCTGGGCGACCGGATCGGCGCTGTCGCATTGGGTGCCGCCCAGACCGTCGGCGGTGCCGCGAGCGTCGCCGTCAGCACACCGATCGCGATCTTCGATCCGGCCACGCGGCGTACCTACAACGAGCAGGTCGATCGGCTCGGCAATGCCGTTGGCAATACGGTGACGACAGCCGCCGGGCAATAAACGCCCATCGGCTTCCGACTGTGCTTGATTTGACATGGAAACGGAATAGGTTCCCGAGCATCCCATTTCGAGTGCCGAGGAATCACCATGCAGGCCATCGTCCAAGACCTGAAATCCGCCGTCGCGAAAGCAAACGCCACGGATATTCGCGCCGCCTTCGCAGCCGATGCCGGCCGTTTCGCGAAATTCAGCGCCGTTTTCGAAGACCTCCTGATGGATTATTCCAAGACGGCCGTGAACGACGAGATCATGATGCTGCTCGAAAAGCTGGCGGATGCCGGCGGCGTCGCGGCCAAGCGCGACGAGATGTTCTCCGGTGTGGCGATCAACTTCACCGAAGGCCGTGCCGTGCTGCACACCGCATTGCGCAACCGCGCCAATACGCCCGTGTTGGTAGACGGCAAGGACGTGATGCCGGATGTCAACGGCGTGCTCGCCGCCATGGGCAAGTTCGCCGACGGCATCCGTTCGGGCACGCTCACGGGCGCGACCGGCAAAAAGATCACCGATGTCGTCAATATCGGCATCGGCGGCTCCGATCTTGGCCCGGTCATGGTCACGCTGGCGCTGGCGCCTTTCCATGACGGTCCGCGGGCGCATTTCGTGTCCAACGTCGATGGCGCCCATATCGCCGACACGCTGAAGCTGCTCGATGCGGAAACGACGCTGTTCATCGTCGCCTCCAAGACCTTCACCACCATCGAGACGATGACCAATGCGGCCTCGGCGCGTGCCTTCATCGCCGACAGGCTCGGGGAAGCGGCCGTCGGGCATCATTTCTGCGCCGTCTCCACAGCGCTCGACAAGGTTGCCGCCTTCGGCATCGAGAGCGAGCGCGTGTTCGGATTCTGGGACTGGGTCGGCGGGCGTTATTCGATCTGGTCGGCGATCGGCCTGCCGCTGATGATCGCCGTCGGGCCTGAGAATTTCGGCAAATTCCTCGACGGCGCGCACGCGATGGACACTCATTTCCGCACCGCGCCGGTGCGCCAGAACCTGCCGATGCTGCTCGGCCTGATCGGCTTCTATCACCGCAACGTGCTCGGTTATCCGTCGCGCGCCATCCTGCCCTACGACCAGCGGCTGCTGCGCTTCCCGGCCTATCTGCAGCAGCTCGACATGGAATCCAACGGCAAGGGTGTGACGATCGACGGCACGCCGGTCGAGGGCAATTCCGGCCCGGTCGTCTGGGGCGAGCCGGGCACCAACGGCCAGCACGCCTTCTACCAGCTCATCCACCAGGGCACGAGCATCATCCCGGCCGAGTTCATGATCGCTGCGAACGGTTTCGAGCCGCATCTGCGCCACCAGCACGAGCTGCTGATCGCCAACGTTCTGGCACAGTCGGAAGCGCTGATGAAGGGCCGCACTTTCGAAGAGGCCAAGAAGCAGCTGACCGACAAGGGCATGGACGACAAGAAGGCCGATTTCATCGCGCCGCACCGCGTCTTCGCCGGCAACCGCCCGTCGATCACCTTCGTCTACGACAAGCTGACACCGTTCGCGCTCGGCCGGCTGATCGCGCTTTACGAACATCGTGTCTTCGTCGAAGGGGTGCTGTTCCGCATCAATTCCTTCGACCAGTGGGGCGTCGAACTCGGCAAGGAACTGGCTACCGGCCTGCTGCCCGTCGTCGAAGGCAAGGAAAGTGCTGCCGGCCACGACGCCTCGACGCAGGGGCTGGTGAAGGCATTGCTCGCCGCCCGAAAATGACGCCTCGGCTCTTCCCGTGAGGCCGAGATATTTCCTTTGCGAGGGAGAGTTTCATGGAAGGCAAGGAACCCAGTCGAACGGCCCGCACAGTCGCGGGCCATCGCGCCGCCCATCAGATTGCCGACAAGGCCTTCGTTTTCCAGGATCCTTATGCCCGGCTGATCCTCGACGACGAGGCGCTGGCCGAGGCCGATACGCGGGCGCTCGACCCGTCCGCACGGACGTTCCGGCTGTTCATTGCAGCGCGCAGCCGTTTCGCGGATGATTGTCTGGCGGCCGAGGTCGAACGCGGCGTGAGGCAGGTCGTCGTCCTCGGCGCCGGGCTCGACACGCTCGGGCTGCGCAATCCCTATCGCGATCTGGGTGTGTCGGTCTTCGAGGTCGACCATCCGGCAACCCAGGCCTGGAAACGGGAGAGGCTGTCGGCCGCAGGCCTTGCAGCCGACCTGACCTTTGTCCCCGTCGACTTCGAGCGCGAGGATCTCTCCGAACGGCTGGCAGCGGAGGGGTTCCGCCACGACAAGCCCGCTCTTTATATCTGGCTCGGCGTCGTTCCTTATCTCGAGCGGGAGACCGTTTTCTCATTGCTGCGCTTCGTCGCCAGCGGCACCGGAACGGGTGTCGTCTTCGACTATTCCGAGCCGCTTGAAAACTATGCGCCAGAACGGCGCGCACGCGCCGAAGCCATGAAGGCAAAGGTCGCCGCGAGCGGCGAACCCTGGATCACTTTGCTCGATCCCGCCGAACTCTCGGTGGAACTGACGGCAACGGGCTTCCAGTATATCGAGGATCTCGGTCCTTCGGGCATAGCGGCACGTTATTTCGGCGCCGCACCGCAATCGGGCAAGGGCGATGCCGGCCCCCATATCCTGTTTGCGCGCCAGATACCGCCGGTCTGAACCGGCGGCCGCTCATCAAATCAGGGACTCAGAGGCCGATTTCATGGGCGAAGGGCGGATTGGCGCCGGCGCGCGATACGGTGACGGCGGCAGCCTTTGCGCCCAGCGCCAAGGCATTGGCAACCTGAGCCTCGGCGAGATTGGCAACCTGCGGCTTGGTCAGCAACCCCTGCATCCTCAGCGAGGCCAAAATGCCCGCGTCGAACGTGTCGCCGGCGCCGACCGTATCGACCACCGTGACGCGCTCGCTCGGCACCGAGACCTTGAAGTTTTTGGTATAGCCGGTCGCGCCTTCCGCTCCACGCGTGAGAACCACCAGCTTGGCGCCCTGATCCAGCCAATGCGCCGCCAGCGTATCGTGGTCGCCCTGCATGCCGAACCAGTCCAGGTCTTCATCGGAGAACTTGATGATATCGGACATGGCGGCCATCCGGCGGACGCGGTCCATGTGCTTCGGCTTGTCCGTGATGAAGCCCGGGCGGATGTTCGGATCGAACGAGATGACCCGCTTCCCATGTTCGCGGGCCATCAGCGCTTCATAGGTGCCGCCGCACGGTTCGGGGATCAGGCTGATCGCACCGAAATGCATGGCCTCGCAGTCATCGCCGAGCACCGGCAGGTCTGCTTCGGTGATCATCCGGCCGGCGGTGCCTTCGTCGTAGAAGGCATAGGTCGCCTGTCCGTTGACGAGTTTCACGAAGGCGATGGTGGTCGGGCGGGAGGAGACCGCCGCTAGGCTGTAATCCACGCCGCTCTTTGCCAGCGTGTCCCGCAGCACGTCGCCCATCATGTCGTCGGAAATGCCGGTGAAGAACGCGGTCGGCTGGCCAAGCCGGCCGAGCGCGATCGCGGTATTGAAGATCGCGCCCCCGGCATAGGGCGCAAAACCCTTTTCACCCAGCGTGGTGTCACGCGGGAGCATATCGATCAGGGCTTCGCCGCAGCACAAAATCATAAAATCCTCCCGCGCGCTTCTTCAGCAGTTTTTCAATCGATTAAGCGAGCTTTTGCCAAAAGGCCAGAGCAAAAAATCACAACGCGATCTCGCTGACGCCGCCATTGCGACCCGACCAGGCCAGCGGCGCATCGAGGAAGGACTCGACTTCCGACAAAGTCTTCTCATCGAAAAGCTTCTGCTCCCGCGCGGCGGCCAGCACGTTGCGCCAGGTGGCGATATGATGGAACTGGACTTTGCCCCTTGCAAACCGTTCCCAGACTTCCGGGTACATATCGTAGAAGAACAACGCCATGCCGTGATCGACGACACCGCCGGCCGCCCGGATGGCATCGATGAAGGTGAACATGCCGCCGCCAACCGTGGTCAGATCCTCGATGACCAGAACACGCGCGCCTTCAGGCATATGGCCCTCGATCTGGGCATTGCGGCCATGGCCCTTCGGCTTCTTGCGGACATAGATCATCGGCAGACCGAGGCGCTCCGACAGGAACGCAGCAAACGGGATGCCCGCCGTCTCGCCGCCTGCGATACAGTCGAACTTCTCGAAGCCGGCGTCGCGCAGGACGGTGGCTGCTGCGAAATCCATGATCGCCGAGCGGATTCGCGGGTAGGAGATCAGCTTGCGGCAGTCGATATAGACCGGGCTCATCATCCCGGAGGAGAGCTTGTAGGGCTTGTCGGCGCTGAAATGAACCGCTCCGATCTCCCAGAGCATCTTTGCCATCAGTTCGGCCATTACGCCGCGGTCCGGAAATGTGGTTTGAATCATGCGCCCGCTCCTTTTGTCAAAACCACGCGCCGCAATAGCAGCATGCGGCCGAGTATGCCAGACGACGGAGAAAATAAGAGCGAATCAGGCGATGGTACGTGTTTCGTTCGTATCGACGGGACGCAGGTAACCTGCAACCTCGACCCGATTACGGCCGGCCCGCTTTGCCTCGTAGAGTGCGTTGTCGGCAAGGTTAAGCACGGTTTCAAAAGGCTGGCCCGCAGGGGCACCCACGGCGACGCCGGCGCTGACCGTGCATCTCAACACCATCTCGCCGATAGAGATTTCCCGGGCAGCGAAGCGACGGGAAATGTCATTGGCGATCCGCTCGGCGCGTCCGGGAAGGGCGCCGTCGAGGATCATCACGAATTCCTCGCCGCCCAGTCGGGCAACGGTATTGCGCACTTTCATGCCGCTCAGGAGATCTTCGGCAAACAATTTCAGCACCTGATCGCCGGCTGCATGGCCGTGCTGGTCGTTGATGGACTTGAACCGGTCGATATCGAAAACGATGATGGCGGTCGACGAATTGAGGTTGCGATGGCCATGCTGCTCGAAGAGAGCGCGACGGTTGAGAAGCCCCGTCAGCGCATCGGTCATCGCCTCATGACGATGATGGGCCGCCATGCGCCACTGATGAAGCGCCAAAGAAAGCGCACCGATGCCGGTCATGCCGGCAATGCAGACGGCGATATTGAGGTTTTCCGCCCAGTTGTCCGGCGCGTGACCCAGCACCCATTGCTGTCCGTCGATCAGAACAAGAGCGCACAAGACAAACGAAGCGGAGGTGGCGGCATAAAGCACCGCCATTCCGATCAACGGTCCTGGCGCTTCCTCACGGGCCCGCCAATATTGGCGGGCCGTTTCGAGAAGCAGTGCCGCCGTCGCGAGGTTCATGACGATGAAACCGAGGCCATCGAGGCCGGTTATCATCAGCGGCAGGCCGAAGGTGACTGCGGCTGCGGTGATGGCAACCGCCGTGATCCAGGGCTGCGTACCGCTGCGAAATTGCACGGATGCCGCATAGATCGTGCTGAACCCGGCCATCAGGAAGGTATAGGCGATCGAGGCTCCGACGGCGCCGGCTTCGACGGTATAGGAACTATAGGCGAAAATGCCGGAAACGGTCAGGCAGAGCGCCACGACGAGGGTGAGCAGGAAGGAATCGGTACGGCGCGAATACCATGTGCCGAACAGCGTCACCATCAGGCACGCCGCCGAGACGCCCAGCGCGAGCAGAAGAGAATGATAGTCCAGCATCATGCCTAGCTTTCTCTTCGGGTAGATCCCGGCGGGAAAATCTTGGGCGCCAAGCTAAACCCGGATCGTCTCCAAAAGGTTACCGGGCCAGTCCAAATACCATCAATCCGATCAGGGCTAGATCTTACTTCTCGGCCACCTGCCAGTGCAGCGGGAACATGGGGTCAAAGACCGTGATCGGCCCCGCGCCACTGTCGCGCTTGCCGGGAAATTTCACCGGCTCGTCATGCTTCTCAAGCGTGATCGTCTCTTCGTTCGGCTTCAGGCCGTACCAGGTCGGGCCGTTGAGGGAGGTAAACGCCTCCAGCTTGTCGAGCGCATTTTCATCCTCGAACACATGGGCGAGGCAGCTCATCGTATTGACCGACGTATAGATGCCGGCGCAGCCGCAGGCGCATTCCTTCAACGGATCGACGTGAGGGGCGGAATCGGTGCCGAGGAAAAAGCGCGCATCGCCCGATGTCGCTGCCGCCCGGAGCGCCAGGCGATGGTTCTCGCGCTTTGCGACCGGCAGGCAGTAATAGTGCGGCCGAATGCCACCGACGAGGATGGCATTGCGGTTGATGATCAGGTGATGGGTGGTGATCGAGCCGGCGAGATTACCCTTCGACGACTTGATGTAGTCGATGCCGTCGGCGGTCGTCACGTGCTCCATGGTGACCTTCAGTTCCGGCAGACGCTTGCGCAGCGGGTCGAGGACGGTTTCGATGAAGACGGCCTCACGGTCGAAAATATCGACCTCCGGGGTGGTGACCTCACCATGCACGCAGAGCGGCAGACCGATCTTCGCCATGCGCTCCAGGACCGGCATCGCCTTGTTGAAATCGCGCACGCCGCCATGGGAATTGGTCGTCGCACCGGCGGGATAAAGCTTTACGGCCGAGATCAGGCCGCTCTTTGCGCCCTCTTCCACATCGTCCGGATCGGTATGTTCCGTGAGGTAGAGCGTCATCAGCGGCTCGAAGCGGTCGCCGGCCGGAAGGGCTGCGAGAATGCGCTCGCGATAGGCCTTCGCATCGCTGGTCGTTACCACCGGCGGCACCAGGTTGGGCATGATGATCGCACGCGCGAAATGCCGGCTCGTATCGCCGATCACCGCCTTCAGGACATCGCCGTCGCGCAGGTGCAGGTGCCAGTCATCAGGGCGGCGAAGCGTGAGCGTTTTCATGAGAGGCTTCCGAACGTGATCGATCCGTCCGCCATAACATCAAAGACGCCGACAAAACAATCCGACGACACCAGGAACCTGAAATTCCGCGGGGCCTGACGGAGACTGGTTTTCACGCGAATGTGCGAGATCCAAAGGCTTCCGGCGCACGAATAGTGTCAGGCGCACGGAACCGGCATCCGCCTGCGGCGTTCGTTAAGCTATCTGAAGAATCAGTAAATCGGAGCGAACAATGAAATCCCGCTTCTCCAAAGTCAACAGGGGTTTTGCGATTGCCACAGGTACTGCCGTCGCGCTCTGCGCGCTGACGGTTTCGCCCGGCGCCGAGGAACGGGCCAACCTCCAGCTCGCCTCGGCGATGCAGACGGAATGCGACCGTCTCGCCGGCAGCCCCTACGATCAGCAGCGTAACGGCGAGTTTGCGCCGGTCGGGATTTCCGATATCGACGGCACCGCAGTCGACGCCTGCCGGGTAGCCTACGGTGCAACGGGAAATCCGCGTTATGCCTACCAGCTTGGCCGCGCTCTGAACAAGATCCAGCAGGCCGACCAGGCCATGAATGCCTACGATATCGCGGTCCAGGCGGGTTATGCCGCGGCCAAGGTCAATTTCGGCATGCTGATGGGCCGGCTTGGCGACGAGCGGTCGGAATTCCAGTTCTATACGGAAGCTGCCGATAGCGGCAACGTGCTTGCGGCCTACAATCTCGGCGTCGCCTATCGCGACGGCCTCGGCACTCAGCCCGATGTCCAGCGTGCGCTGACATGGTTCGAAAAAGCGGCGGCGGAAGGCGATGATACCGCCGCCTTCAACATCGGTGCCATCTATGACGAGGGCCAGCTCGTGGAGCAGGACGACCAGACGGCGATTGCCTGGTACGATCTGGCGGCTCAGCGCGGCAATACCGACGCGATGATCAATCTCGGCCTGATGTACGAGGCTGGCGAAGGCATCGAGGCAAATGCCCTGAAGGCCGCAGAAATGTATGGCAAGGCCGCCGAGAAGGGCGACGTTTTCGGCGCATACAAATTCCTGCAGATGCAGGAACTGGGCGTGGTTCCGGGCCCGAGCGATCCGGCGACGACCGAAGGCGTCAATTCGCTGGTGCTGAAGCCGGGCGACATGGAACAGCCGGCCGGCGTCGGCAAGGACATCTGATCTCAGATATCCCCGGCCGACGGTCCCCAGACGTCGGTCATCGCAAAACCGTCCGACAGCGGGTCGAATGGGTCGAGCGCGACCTGATGCAGGCCGAAGGTAAAGCCGCGACCGGTGATCGTCGGGATGATCGCCGGCTTTCCTGCGACCTCCGTCTCCGATGCCAGTCCCACTTCGAATTGCGAACCGATGATCGAGCGTGACTTGAAAACATCCCCTGTCTTCACCCTGCCGCGCGCATGCAGCGCTGCCAGGTTGGCCGAATTGCCGGTGCCGCAGGGCGAACGGTCCGCCCTCCCCGGCCACATCGTGGTGCACGTGCGCACGGTGCCGTCGGCTTCGGTATCGCGGAACATCACGTAAGCGACACCGGAGATTGCCGGGATTTCCGGATGCACGACCTCGACCTGCTTGTTGATCAGGTCCTTCAGCACCATGCCGGCCTGCACAAGTGCGGCGGCATTGCCCTTCTCGATGGTCAGGCCGATCTGGCCGACATCGACCAGTCCGTAAAAAATTCCGCCGTAACAAAGATCCAGCGTTATCTCGCCCCATGACGGGGTCTGAACCTTCACGTCGAGCTGATGCACGAAGGACGGCACCATGGTGAGCTTCACCTTCTCGCAGCGCCCGTCGCGGCAGGTGGCGGTCGCCCTGACCAGGCCGGCCGCGGTTTCGAGGGTCACGACGGTTTCGGGCTCCTTCATCTCGACGATGCCGGATTCCAGAAGCGCGGTTGTCACGCAAATGGAGTTCGAGCCGGAGCTCGCATGGGCCTGGTCGGGCTGCAGGATGATGAAGGCCGCATCGGCATCCGGATGTTTCGGCGGCAGCAGCAGATTGACCGAGCCGATCGGCGCGCCGCGTGGTTCGAGGCAGAGGAAGCGGCGAAGCTCGTTGCCCTTCGGATCGGTATTCAGCCAGTGCAGCTGGGCGGCAACCGTTTCGCCCGGGATCTTCGGCACGCCGCCGATCGCGACCTTGCCAATCTCGCCCTCGCAATGAACGTCCAGCAACTGGATCGTGCGTTTCCATCTCATTCTACATACTCCGATCAGACGTGACGGGTGACGCCGCCATCGACGCGGATGTTCTGGCCGGTGATGTAGCCGGCGCCATCCGACAGCAGGAAGGCGGTCGTCTTGGCGATCTCCTTCACTTGGCCAAGGCGCTTCATCGGCACCTTCTCCGCCGTCCCCGGCTTGTGGTCGAGGCTGTCGATGTAGCCCGGAAGAACGCAATTCATGCGGATATTGTCGGCCGCGTAGCGATCCGAATAAAGTTTCGCGAATGCACCCGCGGCGGCACGATAGGTGCAGGAGACCGGGAAGACCAGCGAGGGCTCATAGGCGGCGAACGTGGTGATGTTGACGAAGGCGCCCTTGCCCTGTTTCAGCATGACGGGCGTCACCAACCGCGCCATGCGCACCAGAGACAGGATCATCATGTCCGAACCGAGCGCCCAGTCCTCGTCGGTGATGTCGAGCAGATCGCCCTTCGGGGGATGGCCCGTGAGATTGACCACCGCATCGATGCGGCCATAGGTCTTCATGGTGAGATCGAAGATCGCCTGGATGTCTTCGGCCTTTTCGGCGACGCCGCGGGAGGCGACGCCGCCGAGCTCGGCGGCCAGTTTCTCGCAGCTTTCCGAGGGCGACATCAGCGCGAGCTTGTAACCCTGCGCATGCAGTTCGCGGGCGATCGCTTCGCCCATGCCGCGACCACCGCCGGTGATCAGCGCGACCTTTTCCGTCTCAGCCATCGGAATCTCCTCTCAATCTCTCTTCGCCCGCGGGGCAGGCTTTGCGAACAGATATATCAGCCCCGCAGCTTTGCCTATCGTCTTTAACGAAGCCAGCGATAACCGAGATTGAGCCGCGTTTTGCCGTCGCCGTAATAATAGGGCAACGACAGGGATTTCACAGGCGATGCGGTCAAAGCGAGCCTGTCGATGGAGGAAAGATCGATGGGCGGCGGCGGTCCCGCCCCGCCCCTGTCATCGGCCCAGATCGCCAGGACCGGGCCTTTCATGGCGCCCGGAGCCGGGAAGCCGGCGACCGGCTGTTCGGAATTGATGACCGGGACATCGGCGAACTGCAGCCGCATATTACCGGCCAGGTGCATGCCAGCCGCGACGATGACCGCCGGCCGGCCTTCGGCCTTCAGCGTTTCGGCGACGGATGCGAAAGGATAATTGATACGGGTGTAGGCACCGGTAAGCCCGCCGGTAAACGTCTTTCCCGCCAGCGGAAGCAGCGTCACACCCATGATGACGACAAAAACGGGGACGAAGCGCTTGAGGTGGGACATGGTATCGACGCCGGCACGTTCCAGTTTCAGGAGCAGATAGAGCGGCAGCGGCAGCAGATAAGGATCCAGCCAGCGTTCGGTGATCTTGGTCGTGCCGGTGAAGAGGATCACCAATACGACGCCCAGCAAGCCTATTGCCATCATCAGTCCCAGGAGACGCGTCCAGCGGTCGCCGGCCTTCAGCGATTGCCGGAAGTCCTTCTTGAAGGCGACTGCGAAGATGATGACGGTCAGCGCGCCGAACGCCAGGCAGGCGAGCGCCAGCGAGCCGAGGGCGCGGGCAACGCGAACCACGCCATGCGGGGCGTTCGTCTCGACCATCTTGCTGATCGTGCCCGACGTCGCGAGATCGAGATTGCCAAGAAGCCAGAGGACGTGCGGGAGGACGATCGCCAGGCTGACCAGCGCGGTCAGGAGGACACGCGGATCGAAAAGGCGGGCACGCCACTGCCTGTCGCAGAACACTGCAATGATTGCGGAAGCCGGCAGCAGCACAAAATTGTATTTGGAGATCGTACCGATCCCGATCGCCAGCCCGAGGACCACGTAGCCTTGCCAATCTGGCCGGGTGAGCGTCCGCAAGAGGCCATAGAGGAACAACGACGTCGCCATCAGAACCGCGACAGTGTGCGTCAGATCCTGTTGCGGCATGTAGGAGAGCTGCGGCAGGCTGAGCAGGCTCAGCATCACCAATGCCGCAAAGCCTGGCCGGGCATCGAGCTCTCGGGCCGCCATGCCGAAAAACACGTAGCACAGCAGCAACATCAGGAATTTCGGCAAGGTCAGCGAGAAGAGCGAGATCCCCATCACGCTGACAAAGGCATTCTGGACCCAATTGTAGAAAGGCGGCTGCGGCCCGTAACCGGCAAGCCAATATTGCGAGAACAGCGCCTGCTCCGCCTCGTCCAGCGTCAGGGCGTTGGGCAGGATGAGGCGGACGACGATGCTCAGCAGGAAATACGCGCCGAGAAAAAGCGTCGCTGGCCAAAGACCGCGGCCAAGAAACGCCGCCAGCCAGCCGGACTTTTTCAATTCTTCGGAACGCACCGCGTCCATGCTCTCACGATCCATTTTCGCTTCTTGCGGAAAACATCATGTGGCAGCAGGTGGCACGGCTTGGGGCGCGGATCAATAGAAACGGCTCTCACTCGGGAGATTTCCGATTGATCCAGCGCGCCAGAGACAATGAGCGGTCAATTCGCAGTGCCGTATAAGCCTCGACAAGATCGGCAAGGCCGAAGCTGCGATTGAGACCGCTCGGGTTCGGCAAGATCCACACATTCGCACCGCAAAACCGGGAGGGCTGCGGCCCCCAATCGACCTTGCCGCCCTCGATCGCCTCATAGGCGGCCTTGCCCAGAAACGCGACGGTCTCGGGCCGGAAATGCCCGAGCTTCGCGCGGAACGCTTCTGCGGACTTCCGGAACTCGCGCTGCCGAAGTTCGGCAGCGCTGCGGGTGGCGCGCGGGACGGCGGCGGTGATGCCGCAGCCGAATTCCAGCAGGCGCCGGTCTTCGACAGCCGGAATCCTGACCGTCGTAAAACCGGAAAGCTGCAGCACGCGCCAGAAGCGGTTGGATGCCGATCCAAAATTATGGCCGGTAGCGGCCGCTTGCACACTGGGATTTATGCCGCAAAAGACGACCGGCAATTCCGGGGCAAGGATATCGAAGGATGACAGTTCCATGGCCTGCGAAAGATCTGCCTAAAAACCAGTAAGGGTCAGAAGCCCAGATCGCTGAGGCCCGGATGATCGTCGGGCCGCCGGCCGAGTGGCCAATGATAGCGTCGGTCGGTCTCGCGGATAGGAGCGTCGTTGATGGAGGCAAGGCGCCGACGCATCAGGCCGTGTTCGTCAAACTCCCAATTCTCGTTGCCATAGGACCGGAACCAGTTGCCGCTGTCGTCGTGCCATTCGTAGGCAAAGCGCACTGCAATGCGGTTTTCCCGGAAGCTCCAGAGCTCCTTGATGAGCCGGTAATCCAGCTCGCGCTGCCATTTGCGGGTCAGGAACCCGACGATCGCCTCGCGCCCCTCGACAAATTCGGCCCGGTTGCGCCAGAAGCTATCGACCGTATAGGCGAGCGCCACGCGCGCCGGATCGCGACTGTTCCAGCCGTCTTCCGCAAGGCGGACTTTCTCGGCAGCCGTTTCCAACGTGAACGGTGGCAGGGGAGGACGTTGATCGCTCATTGATTGTCTCCTCGGGTGGCAAGACGGACGCGCAGCTCTGCGTTTTCGGATTCGAGTTGGGCAAGACGATCCCTGAGCGGACGGACTGCCTCATTCACTTCTCCCTCGGTGAAACGAGGGGTGATGTGCTGTGGGCAGTTCCAGTCGAAGCTCTCGAGCCGCAACCGGAAGATACGCTCGATCTTGGCCCGGTAGTTGGGATCGGTGACCAGCATAGTCAGATCAGGCTCCGCGTCGAGCGCCACCTCCTCGACATGGGCATAGATCTTCAGCCGGGAGCGACGGGCATAGTCCATCAGAAAGAGGCAGACCCGGTCGTTCGCCGCGACATTGCCGGTGCTGATATATTGGCGATTGCCGCGATAATCCGCGAAAGCCAGCGTGCGGTTGTCGACAAGCTTCAGGAAGCCGCGGGGGCCGCCCCGGTGCTGCACATAGGGCCAGCCCGTCTCCGAAACCGTCGCCATATAGAAGCTGTCGCGGTCGGCGATGAATGCCGCTTCGTTTTCCGTCAGACGGTCGAACTCGCGATCGCCCTTGAAATCCTGCCAGATGTGGTCGACGCCCATCGCCTTTTGCGCCGCACGGACGCTGGGCGTTATAGCGATATCGAGAAAGCCATAGGACATTGATGGACCTCCTTCAGGTCGGAAGCCGCTATCGGCGGGTGGCGCGACAATGCCTCTTTTCACAAATCCGCGGAATACCATAAGATTGAAACTCATCTTACCAGAAAATGGAAAGGCGGATGGATCGTTTCGAGGCCATGTCGATGCTGCTGGAGGTGGTGGACAAGGGCAGCCTGTCTGCCGCGGGTCGCTCGCTTCGGGTTCCCGTTCCGACGCTCAGCCGGAAAATTTCGGAGCTGGAGGCATCGCTCGGAACGCGCCTGCTGATCCGCACCACCCGCAAACTCACGCTCACCGACGCAGGCATCACCTATGTGGCGGCGGCGCGGCGCATCCTCGAACAGGTCGCGGATGCGGAACGCGAGGCAGCCGGCGAGTTCAGCGCACCGAAGGGCGAGCTGGTCGTCACCGCGCCGATCATGTTCGGGCGGCTGCACGTCCTGCCTATCGTCACCAACTTCCTGGCGCTGTTTCCCGAAATCAACATCCGCCTGCTGCTCGCAGACCGCAACGTTCACCTCGTCGACGATCATGTCGATATGGCCGTCCGGATCGGGCCGTTGCCGGACAGCACGATGGTTGCGACGCGGATCGGATCGATGCGGATGGTGATCTGCGCCAGCCCCGCCCTGCTTGCAGCTCACGGCACACCGCAGACACCGGAAGATCTTCGACGGATGCCGTGGGTGACGTTCGAAGGGCCGATGCCATCGTCCGCTCGGGACATGCTGCCGGCGGGATCGAACGCGACCCATGGCGTTATCCCCGCATCCCGCCTTTCGGTTTCGACGGCCGAGGCCGCCGTAGACGCCGCGATGCGCAATGTCGGGGCAACGCGGCTGCTCCATTACCAGGTCGAGGAAGCGGTCAGGGCCGGCGCTCTTCGGATCGTTCTGGACTCCTTCGAACCGGAGCCACCGCCCATCCACCTCGTCCACGCCGCGCGTGGCCAGATGCCGCTCAAGATGCGCAGCTTCCTGGATTTTGCCGCACCCAGGCTGCGCCAGGCGCTCGACCGGATCAGCTCCGTCGCCTGACGTCGCCGCTGACGATCGCGTCGTCCGGCACCGTTTTTGGCATGCCGGAGGAGCTGAAACCGAGACTGCTTGTCATTATGACATCCACCCTATTTTAGAATGGATGTTCGGCCGCGGCCCATTGCACGGGAGCTTGAAAATGGCAGTAATTCAGGAAGAACCCCCGATCGCACTCCCTCACATCCCGAGGAAATCAAATCCACTTTTGATCTGCGCGTGGGGAAGCACATTACCTTGCAAGGCAGCGCCAGAATAACGCCAGCGGGCGTGATCAGCACGGGAATCGCGATCGCCGCCATGACGCTTGCATTGGGGTATCTCATATCGTCAATGCGGCGTCGGGGGAATTAGGCGGACGCGCACTAACGCCTAAAGCCTATCAGCTCTCGACAGTGTTCAGAGATAATTGGAGGAAATGGCGCACCCGAAGAGATTCGAACTCCTGACCCCCAGATTCGTAGTCTGGTGCTCTATCCAGCTGAGCTACGGGTGCGTCTGCAAGCAGTGCGTTACCGCTTGCGTGGCGATCCTCTAAAACGTCCGCATTCCGATTGCAAGCGATTTTACCGAGGGCAACATCATTTTGCTGTCACTTCTCGCTCAAACCGTTGAGAAGCAACATTTATTTGCATCAGGCCCGAACCCGGTAGTCCTCCAGCGAGACCGGGCGATCGGGAATTTCGATCCTAAACTGCGTGCCGGGACCCGGTTTTTCCACAAGCGCAATGGTGCCGCCATGGGCCAGGACAAGTTCGCGGGCAATGACGAGGCCAAGGCCGGTGCCACCCGACCGTGCCGAACCGCGGAAGGCCGAAAACAGGTTCTCCCGGGCCTTTCGCGGCATGCCGGGGCCGGTGTCGTCGATGGTGATGCTGACGACGCTGCCGACCCGGTGCGCGGAGACCGTGACCCGGCGAACCATGGACGCATCCTGCGGATCGAAATTCACCAGCGCCTGGACGGCGTTCCGGCAGAGATTGTGGATGACGCGGAAAATCTGCTCGCCGTCGCAATCCACTTCGAGATCCCCGGCGATCTGGTCCAGAAACTCGATCCCGATTTCCGGATCGATCGCCAGCATGTCCCGCACGTCCTGGGCCAGGGCCGCAAAGCGGATGCGCCGGCGACGGGGCGCTGCCTCGGAGGCCTGGCCGTAAGCCAGGACTTCGCTGGTATAGCCCACCGCGCGGTCGATGGTGCGCAGCAGTTTCGGTGCGAAACTTCTCACCATCGGGTCATCGACATCAGTGAGTCGGTCGGACATCAATTGCGCCGAAGCCAGGATGTTGCGCATGTCATGGTTGATCTTCGATACGGCGAGGCCAAGATCAGCAAGGTTCTTCTGCTGCTTCAGGGTGCGCTGCAATTGCGCCTGCATGGCGGTCAGGTGCCGGCCGGCGACGGCAAGCTCGCCCCGGGAGCGGTCGCCCGTAAAGACGCGGCCGGGATCCTCCGGCTGCTCGGAGAAAAGCTGCATGCTGTGGGTCAGCCGCCGGATCGGCATGATCATCATGCGATTGATGGCGAGGAAAATCAGCACCGCGGTGATCAGCGAGATCAGCAGCGACAGGAGAAACATCGTCTTGGAATATTTCAGCATGTCCTTGCGCAGCGCGTCATCGGTCATGACCAGTTCGATGACCATGTCGCTGTCACCGATCGGACCATAGACACGCATGACGCGGCCACCACCGAAAACGAGCGTGTCGACTGCGTCGCACATTGCGGAGATCAGCGGTGTATTGGCAAGGTCGTATACGTGGTCGATCTGGGGCTGAGTGTCCGTGGCCGCCAGCAGGCGAGACGTGCCGTCCTTGCGGAGCGCGATCACCTTGGTGCCGGTCGCAAGCAGCGTGTCGTCCTGGACCGCGCGGGGAAGCTCGGCGGGCTGCAGCCCGTCGATAACGATGCCGGCTGCGGCGGCCGTATCCAGGCGATCGCGCAGCCAGTTCATCCGCATGGTCGCGATGGAGGGGACGAAGATCAGAACTTCGGCCATCATCACGAAGATGACGGTCAGCCAGAGAAGCCTGCCGGAAAGGCCGCGGAAAAGGCGCGGCATGGTTTCCGGTCCCGCGCCTTCCGGCGAGGACCCCGAGCGCCCCGAGGCATGAACCTCGTCGTCCATGCGGACCTCCGTTTCCGAATACCCGGCCCGTCGGACGGGAGCAGGCTCAAGTATGATCGGCCATTTTATAGCTTCAGCTTTTTTTTACCAGTCCCTTTGCCGCAGTGCAAAAGAGAAAGCGGAGAACAGTTACCTGCCTCCGCTTCCTTATTCGATCGACATCCGAAATTGGATCAGAATTCTTCCCAATCTCCGGCAACGGCGGCCGTTGCCGTCGCCGCGGCGGTGGCGGCTCCGCCGAAAGCCCGCGACAGCGCACCCGTCATCGCCTTTACCGGAGAGACCCGCGGCCGGTGAGCGGTCGTCGCCGTAACGACGGGCCGGGCGGTTTTGACTGGCTGGGCAACGCGTTCGCCGTCCTGGCCGATGTCGAAGTTGGAGACGAGTGCAAACAGGCTGTCGGCCTCGGAGGACAATGTCTGCGTCGCTGCCGACGTCTCCTCGACCATGGCGGCGTTCTGCTGCGTGACCTGGTCCATCTGGTTGACCGCGGTGCTGACCTCGCCGAGCCCTGTCGACTGTTCGCGCGAGGCGACGGCGATCGAATGGATATGGTCGTTGATGCGCAGCACGCGGGTTTCGATTTCCGACAGCGCCTCGCCGGTCTTCTGGACCAGCATCACGCCGCCGGCGACTTCCTCGCCGGACTTGCTGATCAACCCCTTGATGTCCTTTGCAGCACTTGCCGAGCGCTGGGCGAGTTCGCGGACCTCCTGGGCGACGACGGCGAAACCCTTTCCGGCTTCGCCGGCGCGGGCTGCCTCGACACCGGCGTTCAGAGCCAGAAGATTGGTCTGGAAGGCGATCTCGTCGATGACGTTGGTGATCTGGGCGATCTCGCGGGAGGCTTGTTCGATGCGGCCCATGGCATCGACGGCGCTACGCACCACCTCGCCGGATTGAACTGCGCTCTGCTTGGCCTCTCCGACCATAACGGTCGCCTCGTGCGCCCGTTCCGTCGAGCTCTTGACGACGGCGGTGATTTCGGCGAGCGCGGCGGAGGTTTCTTCGAGTGCCGCGGCCTGCTGTTCGGTGCGGCGGGACAGATCGTTGGTCGCCCGGCTCAGCTCGGCGGCGCTGCCGTTGATGGAGCCGGTCGCGGTGCGGACATTCCGCATCGTGCCGCGCAGCGTATCCATCGTGCCGTTGACATTGTGCTGCAGCTCGGCGAACGCACCCTTGAAAGTGCCCCGCATGCTGTCGGTGAGGTTGCCCTCGGCGAGGCTTTTCACGACGCGCCGGGTTTCCGACACCCCGGCATCGACGCTCTCGACAAGCATATCCACGTCACGGGCGAAATGGTCGAGGCTCTCCTCACCCCACTGCATGTTGATGCGACGGGTGAAATCCCCCTCGGCCGCGGCTGCGACAACGGCGGCCATCCGTGCCTGCAGATCGTCGCTCTTGCCGCGCATGGTCGCTTCGGACGCATTCATGCGCGCGACTTCGATGCCGTTCCTGCGGAAAATCTCGATCGCAGCCGCCATGTCGCCAATCTCGTCGGCGCGGTTGGCGCCATTGACGATCGTATCGAACTTGCCGTCGGCGATGTGTTTCATCGCCCTGGTCAGGTCGGTGATCGGATGGCTGAGCTGCCGGCGGCCCAGGTAAAGGCCGAAGCCGGCACCAGCCGCAACGCCTGCCAAGGTGACTGCCGAGACGAGGATGAAAAGCGTCTGGGTGAAATTGTTGAGTTCTTCGTTCACGGCCGCGAGAACGGCCTTGTCGGTGGCGACGATCGCGTCGATCTCCACCTGGTAGGCCTTGCGGTTGTTGCGGTTGGCGTCGTTGTTGCCCTGTTCGTTGGCAGCGGCCGGGCTCACCTCCCGGCCAAGACGGGCCGTCTCGGTCCGGAAACCGGTGAACTCCTTGGAGCGGGCGAGCAGCTTGTCGAATGCGGCGCGCTCGTCAGCGGGAACGATCTTGTTCCAGTCATTGAGAAGCTTGCCCATCTCGTCGAGGTAACCGAGGATGCCATCCCCGAATTTTCCACCCTCCTTGGTATCCTTCGACATGTAGACGCCGCGGGATTCCATAACGACGGCAGTGACGAGGCGGTTCAGGTGTTCGCCCTTGTGCGCCCGGTCGGCGGCCAGTTCATATTGAACCATCATCTGGCGATATTCAGCCATGGCGAACAACGCCATTCCGCCGATAAAGCAGGCCACGAGGCTCATCAGACCGACGAGGAGGTTGATTTTCCCTCGAATTTTCATTGTTTTTCCTTCCAGACGCCACTTTACCGTGTGAGAAAGAGCGTGCTCGTAAACGACGCCTCTTCCATTCCATGCTAAAATTAGCCTTTAGAAATTAAAGAAATGCTTAGAGGTGAGGACGTGGCCGGCCGATAGGACATTGAACTTTTCCTGCAGGAGTTTGAGGCGGTCCGTGCGTGCAAGGCGAAGATCGCATCCGGTGTTTCGCCCCTGAATTCAAAGGGGCCGAGGGAGCGGCGACATTCCAACCACGCGGATATCCGTGGTGATGGCTTTGATCGAAGCTCGAGCGGCCGCGGGCCCGCATGCAAAAAACCCGGCGGCGATTGACTTTTCCGCCGGAGTCCTCCTATAAGCCGCCCACGTTCAGCTCCGGCCGGCTTGCACGCATGCAGCCGCTTGCGCAGATCGTTTTCCGAAGCGCTCTTGCCGTCGTGATGACGGCAAACTCCAAGAAGGGCCGCACACCGCGGTATTAAAATAAATGAAGCGTACCTATCAACCGTCCAAGCTTGTTCGCAAGCGCCGCCACGGATTCCGCACCCGCATGGCCACCAAAGGTGGTCGTCTGGTTCTTTCCGCACGTCGCGCCCGTGGCCGCAAGCGTCTCTCGGCCTAAGGCCTGAGATGCCCGAGACAACCGGGCGATGACGACTGAGAAAAAGAACGAGAAAACTGTCGGGCGGCTTCAGAGCCGGCCGCAGTTCCTTGCCGTCCGCGAGGGCGAAGCCCGCAGGGGCCGGAACTTCCTTCTGGAAGTCCTTGATCGGAACCAGCCTGACGAAGCGCCGCGCGTCGGTTTCACCGTTACAAAAAAACATGGCAACGCGGTCGAACGCAACCGCATGCGACGCCGGCTCCGCGAGGCGGTGAGGCAATCTGCCGGATTTGCAATGAAGAACGGACACGACTATGTGATTGTCGCGCGGCGGGAGGTGCTCAACGCCCCCTTTGCGGATATGACGGCTCAGCTTATCGAGCGTATCGAAAGCAAGCCGAGACCAAAGCGGTCCGAGGAGACCCGTTCCAGGAAAGCATGATGGAAAAGAACCGCAATTACTTCATCGCGATCGCGCTCTCGGTGCTGATCGTTCTTGCCTGGCAGTTCCTCTATATGAATCCGAGGATGGAAGCCCAGCGGCGCGCCGAGGAAGCGCAACGCGCGCTCCAGGGCGAAGCCGCCCAGACGACATCGCCGGAAAGCCCCGGTGCCCAGAGTGGTTCCGGCGTACTGGGGAACCTGCCCGGCGCGACCCCGGCAACTGCTGCGCTTTCCCGCGATCAGGCCATTGCCCGGTCGCAGCGCGTGCAGATCGAGACGCCTGCCCTGATCGGTTCCATCAATCTGACCGGCGCCCGTTTCGACGACCTCAAGCTGCGCGAGTATCACGAGACCGTCGACGACAAGAGCCCGATCATCACGCTGTTTTCGCCGTCCGACACCGCAGACGGCTATTTCACGGAAGTCGGCTACATCCCGAATGAATCGATCGGCACCGCTCCCGGCACCGGCACGCAGTGGACGCTCGCAAGCGGCGAAAAGCTGACCCAGCAGACGCCGGTGACGCTTACCTTCACCAACGACAAGGGCGTGACCTTCACGCGTACGATTTCGGTCGACGACCATTACATGCTGACCGTCGCCGACAAGATCGACAACAAGACGGCCGCCCCGGTGAAGCTGACGCCGTATGGCCGCGTGCTGCGCAACAACAAGCCGGCAACGCCCTCGGTCTGGGTCATCCACGAAGGCTTCATCGGCGTGATGGGCGAGAGCGGCAGCCTGAAAGAGAACACCTACGCCAATATCGAAAAAGAGCAGTTCACCAACGAAAAGGCGACGACCGGCTGGCTCGGCATCACCGACAAGTATTGGGCTGCGACCCTGGTGCCGCCGCAGACTCTGCCTTATGTCGGCCGCTTCTCGCATTTCAGCGGCGGCCAGGCGAGCTATCAGGCGGACTACAAGGGCGACGACCTGACGGTTCAGCCGGGTCAGTCCACCGAGCTCAAGAACCTCGTCTTCGCCGGCGCCAAGGAAGTGCCGCTGATCTCGCGCTACGAGACGGAGTTTGCCGTTCCGCAGTTCAACCGCCTGATCGACTGGGGCTGGTTCTACTTCATCACCAAGCCGATGTTCCAGCTGATGGACTTCTTCTTCCGTCACGTGGGCAATTTCGGCGTGGCGATCCTGCTAACCACCATCGTCGTCAAGGCGCTGTTCTTCCCGCTCGCCAGCAAGCAATACGCTTCGATGGCCAACATGAAGCGCATGCAGCCGAAGATGGAAGAGCTGAAGGCCAAGTTCGGCGACGACCGGATGGGCCTGCAGCAGGCGATGATGGCGCTCTACAAGGAAGAGAAGATCAACCCTATCGCCGGCTGCTGGCCGGTACTGTTGCAGATCCCGGTCTTCTTCGCGCTCTACAAGGTCATCTACGTCACGATCGAAATGCGGCATGCGCCGTTCTTCGGCTGGATCCAGGACCTGTCCGCCCCCGACCCGACCTCGCTGTTCAACCTGTTCGGTCTGCTGCCCTACGACGTTCCGCATGCGCTGATGATCGGCGTTTGGCCGCTGGTGATGGGCGTCACCATGTTCCTGCAGATGCGTATGAACCCGACGCCGCCGGATCCGACCCAGGCGATGATCTTCACCTGGATGCCGCTGGTATTCACCTTCATGCTGTCGTCTTTCCCGGCCGGTCTCGTCATCTACTGGGCATGGAACAACACGCTGTCGGTGACGCAACAGGCGATCATCATGAAGCGCCACGGCGCCAAGGTCGAACTTTTCGACAACCTGAAGGGCCTGTTCCGGCGAAAACCGGCGCCGACGAAATAGCGCTCCGGCACAAACGAATGAGAAACCCCGGCCAGTCCGGGGTTTTCTTTTGGGAAAAGCGGCTGAAAAGCCCGAAAGCTTGACATTGCCGGCCAAAACCGTGAAGCCGTCCCCTTCGATAAAACAGGACGACCAGAACCGATGCCCGCAGACATGAGCACGGACGACAAGCCGTTATTCGGCCGCCCCTGGATCTTCATCCGGGGCGTACCCTCGATGAAGTTCCTGCCGCCGGAAGGTCCACTCGAAGTGGCCTTTGCCGGCCGCTCGAATGTCGGCAAGTCGTCGCTGATCAACGCGCTCGTCGGCCAGAAGGGTCTGGCGCGCACGTCCAATACGCCCGGCCGGACCCAGGAGCTCAATTACTTCGTACCGGACGGTTATTCGGGCCAAGGCGGCGACCTGCCGCCGATGGCGTTGGTCGATATGCCGGGCTACGGCTATGCCCAGGCGCCCAAGGAGACGGTCGATGCCTGGACCAAGCTGGTCTTCGACTATCTGCGCGGCCGCGCGACGCTGAAACGCGTCTACGTGCTGATCGACAGCCGCCACGGCATCAAGAAGAACGACGACGAGGTGCTCGACCTGCTCGACAAGGCCGCCGTATCCTACCAGATCGTGCTGACCAAGATCGACAAGATCAAGGAACCGGCCGTGGTGAAGCTGCTGGCCGAGACGCAGGAGAAGATCCGCAAGCGTCCCGCCGCCTTCCCGTTCGTGCTCTCGACCTCGTCGGAAAAAGGCAGGGGGATCGAGGAACTGCGCCAGGCGATCGCCGAAGCGGTCGGCCGGTCGCTCTGACCCAACCCCAACAGGCAGATCCGGCCGCCCCGATGAAAGACGACCGGATCCTGGCGTAAGAGCCTAATACGCGAAACCGGCTCTTACATTTTCGGCAAGAGAACCTTGTCGACCACGTGGATGACGCCGTTCGACTGCTTGACGTCGGCGATCGTGACATGTGCCACGCCGCCCATTTCGTCGGTGAGCGTGATCTTGCCCATGCTTTCCTTGGCCTTCAGGACGCAGCCGCCGACGGTCTTGACGTCATGCGTGCCCTTGTCGTCCTTGATCATCTTCTCGATGGCGGTGGACATGGCATCCGCCGCGACCACATGGCAGGTCAGCACCTTGGTGAGCTGGGCCTTGTTTTCCGGCTTCAGCAGCGTTTCGACCGTGCCCTTGGGCAGAGCGGCGAAGGCTTCGTTGGTCGGTGCGAAAACCGTGAACGGACCCTTGCCCTGCAGCGTCTCGACCAGGCCGGCCGCCTTGACGGCAGCGACGAGCGTCGTGTGGTCCTTGGAGTTCATGGCGTTTTCGACGATGTTCTTATTTTCGTACATCGCGGCGCCGCCGACCTTAGGATTGGCGGCGAAGGCTGTCACGGCGGTGGCGGACAGAACGGTCGCGACGGCGAGCGTGCGGAGTGCGGTCTTCAACATGGTGGCTTCCTCTCAACGAAACTGATTGCCCCGGCGCGTATCAGCGCCTCCAAGGCCTGGCGTCCCGACATCGGCGGAGACATCGCAAGAGACGGGAGGCGCAGGAAAAGAGTTTCAGTCGCGATAGGAAAGCAGCCGAAAAACTTTCAAGTCACTGTTTTCGTTGATGGATATTTGATGATCTGGCTGCCACCAACCCTGTCCGATGCATTTGAGGCGGTATGGTGCCGGGATGCGCCGCTCCAACCAGCCCTCGCCTCTTCGTCGATTGCGCGACAATCTCGCGGACTGATTATTTCCTATGTCAAAAACATGCGCTAAAAGGCCCCACTCAATATTCAGGGGTATCCGATGACGGCTTCCGAAAGCGAACTTCAAGCCAAGCTTCTGGCGCAGGCGCTGCCCTATATGCAGCGTTACGAAAACAAGACGATCGTCGTGAAATACGGCGGTCACGCCATGGGCGATACGGAACTCGGCAAGGCGTTCGCAGCCGATATCGCGCTTCTCAAGCAGTCCGGCGTAAACCCGATCGTCGTTCACGGCGGCGGCCCGCAGATCGGCGCGATGCTGACGAAGATGGGCATCGAATCCAAGTTCGAAGCCGGCCTGCGCGTCACCGACCAGAAGACGGTCGAGATCGTCGAAATGGTCCTCGCCGGCTCGATCAACAAGGAAATCGTCGCGCTGATCAATCAGACCGGCGAATGGGCGATCGGCCTTTGCGGCAAGGACGGCAACATGGTCTTCGCCGAAAAGGCAAAGAAGACCGTGATCGATCCGGACAGCAATATCGAACGGGTCCTCGACCTCGGCTTCGTCGGCGAAGTGGTGGAAGTCGACCGCACGCTGCTCGACCTGCTCGCCAAGTCGGAAATGATCCCGGTCATCGCCCCCGTCGCCCCCGGCCGCGACGGCGCCACCTACAACATCAATGCCGATACGTTCGCCGGCGCGATCGCAGGTGCGCTGAGCGCCACGCGCCTGCTTTTCCTCACCGACGTTCCGGGCGTCCTCGACAAGGACAAGCAGCTGATCAAGGAACTGACCGTCGCCCAGGCCCAGGCCCTCATCAAGGACGGCACGATTTCCGGCGGCATGATCCCGAAGGTCGAGACCTGCATCGACGCGATCAAGGCCGGCGTGCAGGGCGTCGTCATCCTGAACGGCAAGACCGCCCATTCCGTTCTGCTCGAGATCTTCACCGAACACGGTGCCGGCACGCTGATCGTTCCCTGATCGCCTGCGGTTTCAGGACCTAGCCGGCGGCGGTGAAAACCGCCGCGGCGTCCTCCTTCAACTTCGCCATCATCGCCCGGTAGGGACCCGGTCCGTAGCTGACGCGGCTGACGCCCAGTTCCGCGAGCCGTTTCGGCGACGGAACGCCTGCGAACATCATGATGTTAACCGGGAGCGGCGAGGCCTTGCATAGCGTCTCGATCAACCCTTCATCCGCCAGGCCCGGCGCGAAGAAGCCGTTGCCGCCGGCCTCGGCATAGGCCTTGGCGCGGCAGATCGCCTCGTCAAGAAGTGCGGCATGTTTGCCCTGATCGCCTTCCTGCAGGAAGAGATCGGTCCGCGCGTTGATGAAGAACGGCATGTCACGACTGTCCGCCAATGCCCGGATGGCACGAATGCGTTCGGCCTGCTGACCCACCGGATAGATGCCGCTGCCGCCGACGATCTGATCCTCGAAATTGATGCCGATGGCGCCGGCCTCGATGACCTTGGCGACATTCGCCGCGAGTTGGACCGGATCTTCCGCATAGCCGCCTTCGAAATCGGCGGTGAGCGGCAGCTCGACGGCGGCAGCGATCGATTTCACCGTCGCGAGCAATGCGTCAAGCGGCAGGTTTTCGCCGTCGGCATAACCTTGCGCTGCGGCGACCGACCAGCTTCCGGTGCCAAGCGCCTTTGCCCCCGCATCTGCAACTGCCTTGGCGGTTCCGGCATCCCAGATGTTGTAGATGATGACCGGATTGCCCTTTCTGTGAAGCGCACCAAATGCAGCTGCCCTGTCGTTCTGAGACATGGATGATCCTCCCGTTGATCGCCCATCCTAGCCGGATTCGAAAACGGATGCCGCCGCAAATCGGGCGCCGATCAGGAAAATATCAACCCCAGGATGCCACAGACGATCAGCAGGCAGCCGAAGACTTCCATGCGGTTCACCCGCTCGTGGAAAAGAAAATACGAGGCCATGAAGGTGAAGACGAGTTCGATCTGGCCCAGCGCGCGGACATAGGCCACCTGCTGCAAGGTCATCGCAGTAAACCAGCCGGCCGAGCCGACGACGCCGGCGACGCCCACAAGCGCGGACGAACGCCAGGAAAGGATGACCTGGACGATCTCTCGCTTGTCCTTCCAGAACATCCAGACGAGCATGAAGGCTGTCTGGAAGGTCGTGACGCAGGCGAGGGTCACGGCGGCCTCCATGACAGGCCCCGGTCCGCCGAGCGACAGCGAAGCCGTGCGGTAGGAAACGGCGGAAATGCCGAAGACCGCGCCCGAGGCGATGCCGATCAGGGCGGTGCGGCTGGTCATTGCAACCAGCATGTTGCGCCAGGACAAAGGCATGCGCGCCATCGAGATGGTCATCACGCCGATGACGCCCACGATGATCGCGGCGACCGAGCCGGGCGTCAGCTTTTCGCCGAGCAGGATGAAGCCGAATATTGCGGCCTGTACCGGTTCGGTCTTGGAATAGGCCGTTCCGACCGCAAAGTTGCGGAGCGAAAAGAGATGCACCAGCATGATGGTCGCAAAGATCTGCGCCAGCCCGCCGATCACCGCCCATAAAGCGAAAGTCCAGTTCGGCACCGGGAACGGATAGCCGGCGAAATAACGCAGGCACAGGACGTACAGGATCGCGATCGGGAAACCGTAGCCGAAGCGCACGAAGCTCGCGCCGCGCGTGCCGAGCGAACCCTGCAGATGCTTCTGCAGGGCCGAGCGCAGGTTCTGCAAGAAGGCTGCGGCAATGGTGATCGGGATCCAGAGTTCCATATGCCGGCGGTATCATGCCTTCCGGCGGATCGCCAAGGCCGGCTTCGGCCGAAAGCGTTCGTCTTTTTCGTTTTCTTTGCCGCCGAGCCGGTGCATAAAGCGACCATGGAAAAAAAGCCGCAGACCCTGCCCGATCCCGCCGATTTCGCCCATGTCCGCGACTGGGTGTTCGATCTCGACAACACGCTTTATCCGCATCACATCAATCTGTTCGCGCAGATCGACAAGAACATGACGGCCTATGTGCAGGAACTGCTGCAGCTGGAGCCGGCGGAAGCGAAGGCGCTGCAGAAGCGATATTACCACGAGCATGGCACGACGCTGCAGGGCCTGATGCTGAACCACGGCATCGATCCGGACGGTTTTCTCGAACAGGCGCATGCGATCGACTATTCGGCGCTCTTGCCGCATCCGGAGCTCGGCGCGGCGATCAGGGCGCTCCCTGGCCGCAAGTTCATCTTCACCAATGGCAGCGTGCGGCACGCGGAGGCGGCAGCCAGGGCGCTCGGCATCCTCGACAATTTCGACGACATATTCGACATCGTCGCGGCCGGCTACGTGCCGAAGCCGGCAGGCGCGACCTACGACAAGTTCGCCAGCCTGCACCGGGTCGATACCAAAAACGCCGCGATGTTCGAGGACCTGCCGCGCAATCTGCAGGTGCCGAAGGCGCTCGGCATGCGCACCATCCTGCTCGTGCCGCGCAATCTCGATGCGGTGCTGATGGAACGTTGGGAAAAGCTGACCGACGAGGACGATCATATCGACTACGTCACCGACGATCTGACGGGTTTCCTCACCGGTCTCGATATCGGCTAAGGTTTTATCGGCATTACGAAAAGTTCATCCACATTACGGATGTTTAAGTGGTTTTGACCGTCGCCGGCTCTATCTTCAGGCTATCGAAACAACCTGAAGGACCACCACGATGACCGCAAGAAAGATCGTTCTGGCGACCCTTGGAGCAGCACTGATCGCGGGCGCAGCCATTCCTGCATTTGCAGCCCCAGGGCGTGATCGTCCCGGCCGCCACGATGGCCCCGGCCGCGCGATGATGCAGGACGTGATGTTCGTCCGTCTCCTGAAGAATGCCGACGCCGACAAGGACGGCAAGGTCTCCAAGGACGAGATGACCGCCTTCCAGGACAAGCTCTTCACGGCCATCGACGCCAACAAGGATGGTTCACTGACGCGCGGCGAGATGCTCGACTATCGTCAGGCGAAGATGGAAGAATTCCGCAAGAACAACCAGCCGGAGGTCGGCAATACCGCCGATAAAAAGGACGATCAGTCCGATCGCGACATGGCCGACCGGCGTGACGACCATCGCCGCGACCGCGATCATTCCGCATGGAACCGCGATGGCGAGGGCCGCCATGGCTGGGGCCGCGAAGATGCCCGTTGGGAACGACCGCATGGGCGCCCGGGCCAGGGCATGTTCCGCATGATCGACGAAGACAAGGACGGCAAGATCACCAAGGCGGAAGCGTCCGCTGCATCCGACAAGCTGTTCGCCCGAATGGACACCAACAAGGATGGAACCATTTCCATCGACGACCTGCCGGACCGCCCCCTCTAGTTCTCCGCCCCCTTGGAACTAGTTCCGACAGTCGTCCCAAGGACCCGCCCCCTTCCCACAGGGGCGGGTTCTTTTATTTTTGAGACTATATTCAGGATGGTCTGTGCTCGACCGCTGTCACCCGGTCGGCAACCTCTTCCACCTTATCCTCGATCCGGACAAGGGATTGTTCGATCGTCGACTGCATGTGAGACAAAGCTCCGCCAAGTTCGATTTTGATCGAGAGCTCCAGATCGTCCCGGATCTCCGCCTGGCGCCGTTCAAGGCGCTTCGAGAATTCATAGGTCTGAATCGTCAGCGTCCTGATTTCCGCGACTTCCTTGCGAAGCGCACGGATTTCGTCATTCGTCCGCTGCCCAAGCTTGGCCAGGAAATTCAGATCTACGACTTCATCGGTCATCGTTATCATCCTCTACCGGCAATCTAATCGCGAACTCCTCTACTTGCAATCAAGCCTTCAATGCTCGTAGAAATCCGAGATGATCTTCCACGCCTGCTCGGCGGTCTCCACAAAATTGATGAGGCCCAGATCATCCGGCGCGATGGTGCCGAACTCGGCGAGCGCGCCAAAATTGATGATGCCGCGCCAGAAGGCTTCGCTGAACAGTATGAGCGGCATGCGCTCCATGCGCTTGGTCTGGATGAGGGTCAGCACCTCGAACATTTCGTCCAGCGTGCCGAACCCGCCCGGGAAAACGACGACGGCCTTGGCCCGCATCATGAAATGCATCTTGCGGATGGCGAAATAGTGGAAGTTGAAGCTGAGCTCGGGGGTCACGAAACGGTTGGGCGCCTGCTCATGCGGCAGCATGATGTTGAGGCCGATGCTCGGGGCGCCGGCATCCGCAGCGCCACGGTTGCCGGCCTCCATGACGCCCGGTCCGCCGCCGGTCACGACCACATATTCCTGGTGATTGTAGCCCGCCGAATGCCTGCCGCACAGAGCGGCGAATTTGCGCGCCTCTTCGTAATAGACGGAAGCCGCTTCGAGATTGTGCCGCTGGGTCTCGTTGCGGGCGGCCCAGGCGCTCTGACCCGGTGCCGGGATGCGCGCACCGCCGAACAGCACGACGGTCGATCTGATGCCGCGCTCGGCGAGCGCCATTTCCGTTTTCATCAGCTCGAGCTGCAGTCGGACGGGGCGAAGCTCCTCGCGGCTCAGGAATTCGTCATCCGCATAGGCGAGGCGATAGGAGTGCGATTCCGTCTGCGGCGTCTTCGGCTGGACGGCAGCTGCGCTCTTGTCCGCCTTGTTATCCTTCAGCGGATCCCAGACCCCGTCCTTGCGCCGCGGTCCGTCCTTCTTCACCCTTGCCATTCGCATGATCCTTTCGGCGTCAAATGCATTGACGCCAATTCACATTGACGCTTGAGTGGCGGTCGCTTAGATCAAAAGACACCAAATGGCCACCTCTCCCACCATCACGATACCGAGTGACGTTTAAGGATTTCCCATGAGCAGCCCCGACTTCTCTTCCCTTGAAAAGACTATCGAGACCGCCTTCGACAATCGCGACAGCGCCACGGTGTCGACCAAGGGGGAAATCCGCGATGCGGTCGAGGAAGCGCTCAACCTGCTCGACGACGGTAAGGCGCGGGTTGCGAGCCGTGGCGAAGACGGGAGCTGGACGGTGCATCAGTGGCTGAAGAAGGCCGTGCTTTTGTCCTTCCGCCTCAACGACATGGAAGTCGTGAAGAACGGCCCCGGCGCTTCCACCTGGTGGGACAAGGTGCCTTCAAAGTTCGAGAACTGGGGCGAAAACCAGTTCCGCGCCGCCGGCTTCCGCGCCGTGCCGAACGCGGTGGTGCGCCGCTCCGCCCATATCGGCAAGAACGTCATCCTGATGCCCTCCTTCGTCAATCTCGGCGCTTATGTGGACGAAGGCACGATGGTCGATACCTGGGCGACGGTCGGCTCCTGCGCCCAGATCGGCAAGCACGTGCATCTGTCCGGCGGGGTCGGCATCGGCGGCGTGCTGGAGCCGATGCAGGCCGGCCCGACCATCATCGAGGACAATTGCTTCATCGGCGCCCGCTCGGAAGTCGTCGAAGGCTGCATCGTGCGCGAAGGTTCGGTGCTCGGCATGGGCGTGTTCATCGGCAAGTCGACCAAGATCGTCGATCGCGCTACCGGCGAGATCAGCTACGGCGAAGTGCCGCCCTACTCGGTCGTCGTCGCCGGGTCCATGCCGGGCAAGCCTTTCCCGAACGGAGACATGGGACCGGGCCTCTATTGCGCCGTGATCGTCAAGCGCGTCGACGAGCAGACCCGCTCCAAGACCGCCATCAACGAACTGCTGCGCGACTGATCCGATCCGATGTCTGTTGCCGATCCCATCGCCAATCTTCAGACGCTCATCCGCTGCCCATCGGTGACGCCCGCCGAAGGCGGAGCGCTTGCGGCACTCGAGGCCATGCTGCTTCCGCTCGGTTTCAAGGTGGAGCGCATGGTGGCGACGGAGCCCGGCATGCCGGATATCGAGAACCTCTATGCCCGGCTCGGCACTGACGGCCCGCATCTGATGTTTGCGGGGCATACGGACGTGGTGCCGCCGGGCGACGAGACGTCGTGGAGCCAACCGCCGTTTGCCGCCGAGATCGTCGATGGCGAGCTTTTCGGCCGCGGCGCAGTGGACATGAAGGGCGGCATCGCCTGTTTCGTTGCGGCAGTCGCCCGCCATATCGAGCAGCACGGGGCGCCAAAAGGCTCGATCTCCTTCCTGATTACCGGCGACGAGGAAGGCCCGGCCGTCAACGGCACCGAGAAACTGCTGAAATGGGCCACCGAAAAGGGCGAGACCTGGGATGCCTGCCTGGTCGGCGAGCCGACAAATCCCGATGTGCTCGGCGACATGATCAAGATCGGCCGCCGCGGCTCGGTCTCCGGTAAGGTGACCGTCTTCGGCGTCCAGGGCCATGCGGCCTACCCGCATCTTGCCGACAACCCGGTGCGCGGCCTCTTGCCACTCGCCTCTTCGCTGATGGATCCCCCCTTCGACGGGGGTACGCCGGAATTCCCGGCCTCGAACCTGGAAGTGACGTCCGCTGATGTCGGCAATCCGGCGACCAACGTCATTCCGGCCAAAGCCAGCTTTGCCTTCAACATCCGTTTCAACGACACCTGGACCGCGGACACGGTGAAGGCTGAGATCGTCCGGCGGCTCAATGAAGCGGCGGTCAAAAGCCCGCTTCGCCCGGACCGTGACCCGGCTCGCTACGAGATCACCTGGGCCGAACGCCCGAGCCACGTGTTCCTGACCCGCAACAATGCGCTGATCGCCTCGCTTTCCGGCGCAGTCGAAAGCGTGACCGGCAAAGTGCCCAAGCTTTCCACGACGGGCGGCACGTCGGACGCACGGTTCATCAAGGATTATTGCCCGGTCGTCGAATTCGGCCTGGTCGGGCAGACCATGCACATGATCGACGAGCGCGTGGCCCTTGCCGATCTGGAGACGCTTACCCAAATCTATGGGACCTTCATCTCCCGCTGGTTCGATAATGCCCTCCTACCATGACGTCAGGCTCTATCTCGGCGGCCTTTGGCTGCTGATCAGAGGCGATGCGCGCGGCTTGCGGCCGTTCGACATTTCGGATGAAGGCGTGCTGCGCTCCTTCTGGGCGATCGCCTGGTGCGCGCCGGCACTGATCGTCGGCTGGATATTCCGGAGGATGGAATACCTTCACCATTTCCCCCGGCGCGAAGACTATTCCTTCATCTTTTTCCTGAAGATGCTGGTCATCGAGGCCGCCCAGTGGGCGATGCCGGCCGTGGCGCTTATCGCGCTCGGGTTCATTCTGCAGTTCATGCCGCTGGTGCGCATCCTGATCGTGGTACGCAACTGGTTCACCGTGCCGCTTACCTATGCGACCTATTTCATTCTGGCGCCTGTCACCTTCCTGTCGGACCAACAGGGTGGCTATGCCAAGCTTGCCGGCTACAGCTCGATCGTGCTGGCGGCAACCATTCTGATCACTGCGCTCTTTCTCATGTGGTGCATCTTGAGAACGGTCATGGGTGGCCCGGTGATGATCCGAATTGCGACCCTGGGGCTCGTGGTTCTGGCGGAAGTGATGGCTGTCCGCGAACTGGAGGCGGTCATGGGAGTTTCCTTAACCTGATGTGTGGTTTCACCGTTTCGCAGGGAGGCCGCCTTGCCCCCATATCATGAAGTCAGGTTGTATCTCAGCGGCCTCTGGCTGCTGATCCGCGGCGATGCGCAAGGTTTCCGTCTGCTCGACATTTCCGATCGCGGTATGATGCGCTCCTTCTGGGCATTCGTCTGGTGCCTGCCGGGTGCTTTCATCTCGTGGCTGTGGTGGCGCGACTATCTGCTCGAAGGCATGCCGTCCGGCGCCCGGATCGGCGGGATCTTCTTCGTCCGTATGGCTATGCTGGAAATCTTCAACTGGATCGTGCCGCTCATCCTTGCCGGAGTGCTCTGCTCGCTTCTCGGCATAGCCCGGAAGTTTCCGGCCGTCGTCGTCACCGTCAACTGGCTCTCGGTTCCATTCGCCTACCTCTACGGCCTGCTGAGCCTGCGCTTCCTGCTGCCGTCCAGGCTCGATACCGTGCTGGCCCTGGTCCATTTCGCACTTTTGATCGTCATGATCTTCTCGGTATCGCGGGTGATGCGGATGATCTGCGGGCCGCAGCCGCTGATGATCACCACGCTGGTGCTGGTTCTGATCGTGCCGGGCATGATTTTGACCGAAGCGCTGCAGCGTTTCCTCGGCATCTATCCGCTCTGACGGGACCCGAAGCCTGTCGAGAGCTAGACGTCGCCGGGATAGTCCACCTTCATGAAATAGAGCCCGTCCGGCGGGGCGACCGGCCCACAGGCGGAGCGATCCCTGGCATCCAGCGCCGCCCGCACATCCGCCGGCGTCATCTTGCCGTCGCCGGCCAGTTTCAGCGTTCCCGCAAAGGAGCGGATCTGGTTGTGCAGGAAACTCTGGGCGGTGGCGCGGATTTCGATCAGATCGCCCGTGCGCGTCACGTCCAGCCGGTCGAGCGTGCGCATCGGGCTCGTCGCCTGGCAGTGCGCCGAGCGGAAGGTCGTGAAATCGTGGTGGCCGACCAATGTCTGTGCCGCGGCATGCATGGCTTCGTGATCGAGCTCGCGCGCCACCCACCAGGCCCGCCTGGCTTCGAGCGCAAGCGGCGACGGCCGGTTGAGGATGCGATAAAGATAATGTCGGCGCAAAGCCGAGAACCGGGCGTCGAAAGCCTCGTCCACCGCCTGCACGTCCAGAACCGCCACCTTTTCCCCCGCCATCATCAGATGGGCATTGAGAGCATTGCGCAGCTTGTAAGGTTTCCAGTCGCGGGAAAGGTCCGCGTGGATGACCTGCCCCATGGCATGTACGCCGGAATCGGTGCGGCCCGCCCCGCGGATCGAAACGGTCTCCCCCGTCAAGGACAGGATAGCCGCCTGCAACGCGGCCTGCACGGAATGTCCGTTCTCCTGCATCTGCCAGCCAACATAGGGCGTGCCGTCATATTCGATGATCATGCGGAAACGGGGCATCAGGCGAACCTCGTGCCTGCCGTAAAGGGTGTGCCGCGTAGAAACTCGGTGGCATCAAGCGGCTTGCCGCCAGCCTTCTGAAGCTTGACGAGCCGCACCGCGCCGTCGCTGCAGGCCACTGTCAGCATATCGTCGACCACCGTGCCCGGCTGGCCGCTGGCCTGCCCCAGTTCGGAGGCCAGAACCTTGATCCGCTCCGGCTTGCCGCCGATCTGCGCCTCGAACCAGGCTCCGGGAAAGGGGGACAGGCCGCGGATATGATTGTGGACGTCGCGGGACGGCTTCGAAAAATCGATGCGTGTCTCGCCCTTGTCGATCTTGGCGGCATAAAGCACGCCTTCGGCCGGCTGCGGCGTCAGCGGCAGAGCGTTGGCTTCGAGCTTGTCCATCGCCTCGACCATGACACGGGCGCCGACCAGCATCAGCTTGTCATGCAGCTCCCCGGCGGTCATGTTCTCGCCGATTTCGACTTCCTTTGTCAGCGCGACGGGACCGGTATCCAGGCCCTTCTCCATCTGCATGACCATCATGCCGGTTTTCTTATCGCCCGCCATGATCGCACGCTGGATCGGCGCAGCTCCCCGCCAGCGCGGCAGGAGCGACGCATGGCCGTTGTAGCAGCCAAGCCCGGTGCCGGTCAGGATCGCCTCCGGCAACAGAAGGCCATAGGCAACGACCACAGCCACATCGGCATTAAGCGTGCGAAATTTCTCGCGCTCTTCGGGTGCCTTGAAATTGACCGGCGTGAACACGGGAAGGCCGAGCAGCTCGGCGGCCTGGTGTACCGGTGACTTCACGAGATCAAGCCCGCGTCGCCCGCCCGGACGCGGCGGCTGAGTGTAGACCCCGACAATCTCGTGGCCCGCATGCTTGAGGCTCTGGAGGGTAGGTACGGAAAATTCCGGCGTTCCCATGAAGATGATGCGAAGAGACATGGATGTTCCGCGTCCCAAAAGACCGCGCCTTCTTAACTCGGATCGCCTGAGCGACGGTTCAGACAGCCTTGGCCTTGGCGGCCTTGGTGAACTTCTTGATCACCATCTCACGCTTCAGCCGGGAGATATGATCGATGAAAAGCACGCCATTCAGGTGATCGATCTCATGCTGCAGGCACGTGGCGAGCAGGCCGTCGGCCTCCACCACATATTCCTTGCCGTCGCGGCCGAGATGCTTGACGCTGACGATCGCCGGCCGTTCGACCTCCGCGTAATATTCCGGGATGGAGAGGCAGCCCTCTTCATACACCCCAATTTCGTCGGAGGACCTGACGATCTCCGGATTGATAAAGACCTGCGGCTGTTTTTCCTCGCCTTCGCGAGCCACGTCCACAACGAGAAGGCGCCGCGGCACGCCGATCTGGATCGCCGCCAGGCCGATACCCGGTGCGTCATACATGGTCTCGAGCATGTCGTCCGCGAGCTTCAAAAGCTCGGCGTCGATCCGCTCTATCGGCTTGGAAACCTGGCGCAGGATCGGGTCAGGCAGAATAATCAGAGGCTTGATCGTCATGGCTTCCCATAACCCATCTTTTTTTCCGAAGAAACAGAAATTACGGACCGGGGAAGCCAAATGTTCACGTTTTGATCTTTTCAAGCGGGAAAATTCTGTTAGCTTCCAGCCATGAATAATCCCGTTGCAAGCCTTTCCCGTTTTTTCGACGATCCGCGCGCTGCCGTCGTGGCGATGGTATGTGGTGCCGCGTTGCTGCTGTTCTGGCTCTTACTGTCTTGGCGGGCATCGCGTCGCGTCCGGGAAGACGCTGCCTTGCAGGCCATGGAGAGTGAGGCTCGGCTTTCCGAGCTTCTGAGAGCACAGAGCGAGATGCAGGGCCGGCTGTCGGCCATGGCGGAGACGCTTTCGACGCGACAATCGGAGCTCAACCAGTCGGTCAGCCAGCGGCTCGACGGGATGACGCACCGGATCGGGACGACAATCACCGAACAGACCAAATCGACGCATGAGAACCTGCAGCGGCTGCAGGAGCGGCTGGCGGTGATCGATGCCGCCCAGAACAATATCCAGACGCTGGCGAAGGACGTCGTCGGCCTGCAGGCGATCCTCTCGAACAAGCAGACACGCGGCGCCTTCGGCCAGGGCCGGATGGAAGCGATCGTCGCCGACGGATTGCCGATGGGCGCCTACGGCTTCCAGACCACGCTTTCGAACGGCACGCGTCCGGACTGCACGATCAGGATGCCGAACGGCGCGCCGCCGCTGGTGATCGATGCCAAGTTTCCACTCGAAGCCTGGAACGCCTTTCGCGAGGCCGCTGCACCTGAAGCCCGGCGAGCTGCCGCCCAGGCCTTCAAGCGCGATCTCGAAGTGCATATCCGCGATGTCTCGGAAAAATACCTGATCCCGGGCGAAACGCAGGAAATGGCCTTCCTTTTCGTGCCGTCGGAATCGATCTTCGCGGAGATCCACGAGCATTTCGAGACCTCGGTACAGAAAGCGCAGCGTTCCCGGATCGTCATCGTTTCCCCCTCACTGTTGATGCTCTCTATCCAGGTCATTCAGGCTGTGCTGAAGGATCAGCGGATGCGCGAGCAGGCGCATCTCATCCAGGGCGAAGTGGCGCTGCTGATCGAGGATCTTTCGCGGCTTGACGACCGTACCCGCAAGCTGCAGGCGCATTTCTTTGCGGCGCAGAAGGATGTCGAACAGATACTCACCTCCACCGAAAAGCTCAACCGCCGCGGGGCCAAGATCGAGGCTCTCGAACTCGAGGCTCCGGTGGAGGCCGAAGCGGCCCGCGACCTGCCGCAGGCGAAGGTGGTCGAAAGCCGCACCGGCCTTCTCAAGCTGCGGGTGGTTGACGAGGAGTGACGCTCTGGGGCAGTGTCGCGCCACTTTTATCCAGCAGGCGGGCCTCCCCATGATCACTGTTCTCGGCTCCATCAACATGGACCTCGTCGCCACGACCAAGCGTCTTCCCCAACCGGGCGAGACGGTTGCGGGATCGAGTTTCGTGACGGCGGCGGGCGGCAAGGGTGCCAACCAGGCGCTGGCGGCACGCCGTGCCGGAAGTGCGGTAAATATGGCGGGAGCCGTCGGCGAAGATGGTTTTGCCGCCCCGGCGCTGGCGCTTCTTGATGACGCCAAGGTCGATCTTTCCGCAGTCGCCCGCGTCGGCGAACCTACGGGCACGGCCCTCATTTTGGTCGGCGGCACCGGCGAAAACATGATCGCCGTGGTGCCTGGCGCCAATGGCACCGTGGATGCAGCGCAGGCCAAGGCGGCGGTCGAGGCCATGAAGACCGGCGACATCCTCATGCTTCAGCTCGAAATCCCGGCGGGGACCGTGGAAGCGGCGCTCAATGCGGCCCGCGCCAAGGGCGTCCTGACGATGATCAACACCGCGCCCCTGACCGGCGATGCGGCACGGCTCGCTCGGCTGGCAGATATCGTCGTCGCCAATGAAACGGAATTCGAGTTGCTGGCGGGAGGTTCTATCCCGGACGCTGCGGCACGCCAGGCCACGTTGAAAAAACTGCATGGGGAAACCGGCCAGACATTTGTCGTCACGCTCGGAGGCGACGGCGTGATTGCAATCCGCGACGGAGAGATCGTTACCGCCGAGGGGCTGAAGATCGAGCCGGTCGATACGGTCGGCGCCGGCGACACGTTTTGCGGTTATCTGGCCGCGAGCCTCGAACAGGGGCTCGATTTTGCGAAAGCACTTCGCCGCGCCGCGGTGGCCGGATCGCTCGCCTGCCTCACCCGTGGCGCCCAGCCGTCCATCCCGCCTGCCGAGGCGGTCGACGCCAGGGTCTGAGACGCTCCGATCAGGCACCCGCCTGTCTTTGGTCTCGGCCAGAGCTGGCCCTTACAATTTTAGCTAAAGTTAAGATATCCCTCTTAGGGTCGCGGTCGATATCTCTGCGGGGACAGGATTCGATCGCGTATCCGCCTCGCGGGCAGCTCCATGAAGGGGCCTCACCTCTGTCCGCAATGCGAGGCAATCGATGTTTTCGCCCAAGATCAAGTCGCTTTCGACCAAACTCATACTGGTAACGAGCCTGGTCATCGCCGTCGTTCTGGTTCTCTCCAATTTCTTCCTGATTTCCCAGACCCGCAACCGCGTGTCGACGCTGACGATGGCGCAAGCGCAGGCCGAAGCGCGGTCGATCGCCAACGAAGTGGCCGTCGACATGGGCCAGCTTGCCGGCGCGGCGCGGTCGATCGCAGGCGTGATCGGCCGTGGCCACGCCGCCGGCTATCTCGACCGCAAGGGCGTGACCGACGCTCTCAAGGCCAATCTGGAGCAGAATGCCTTTGCCTATGGCAGCTGGTTTGCGGAAGTGCCGGGCGTATTCGACGGCAAGAACGCCGAGCTTGTCGGCAACAAGGACATGGGCGCCAACAAGAAGGGTGAACTTGCCCCCTACTGGACCAAGAGCCGCACCGGCGACATCGCCTACAGCGTCTTCGACATCGATACCAAGGCGGAATGGTATTCGCTGGCGGCAACCTCGAAGAAGGGGGCGCTTACCCAGCCCTATACCGAAAGCACGACAGGCGACGCGGTCGCGATGAGCTCGGTTGCCTATCCGGTCATGTCGGGCTCGAAGTTCATCGGCGTGGCCGGTCTCGACGTCTCGCTCGCAACCCTGACGAAGAAACTCCAGGCGATGCGGCCGTTCGGCTCCGGCCGGGTTCTTCTGGTGTCTCAAGGCGGCAACTGGATCGTGCCGATCAAAGCGGACAAGCTGATGAAGCCTGTCGAGGGCGAGAAGGCGAGCCAGCTGCTTTCCGCGCTGAAGTCCAACCAGCCCGTCCAGCTCGACAACCTGACTGCCGATGCGGCGGAACCCTATGAACGCGTCGTCTATCCGTTCACGGTCCCGGACCTCAATACCAGCTGGGCGATCGTCCTCGACGTGCCGCAGAGCGTGATCGCCGCGCCGGTTCAGGATCAGACCCTGATGATGGTGCTGGGCGGCATTGTGATCATGGGCGCCTGCATCGCGACCCTCTATTTCGGCAGCACCGTCTTCGTTCGGCGGCCTCTCGCCGCATTGCTCGGCAGCGTCGATACCCTGAGCAAGGGGCGTTTCGAACAGCCGGTCGAGGGGCAGGACCGCACCGACGAGATCGGTTCGCTCGCTGGAGCGCTCGAAGGATTCCGCCACACGCTGGCTGACGGTCGCAGGCTCGAAACGGAAGCCGAGGCGCAGCGTCATGCGGCGGAGCGCGAACGCCACCGTTCGGAAGACGAGCGTGAAGCGAATGCCCAGCAGCAGCAGCGCATTGTCAGCTCGCTTGCCAATGGCCTGGCGGAGCTCTCCAACGGCAATCTTGGCTATCGCATACAGGACGAGTTCCCGGGCGAATATGCCAAACTGAAGGTCGACTTCAACAAGGCGCTCGAAAGCCTCGAGGACACGATCGCAACGGTGAGCTCCACCGTCCACAACATCGGCAATGGCAGCCGGGAAATCACCACCGGCGCGCAGGACCTGTCGCGCCGGACGGAACAGCAGGCAGCCAGCCTCGAGGAAACCGCAGCCGCGCTTAACGAGCTCACCGCGCAGGTGAATTCAAGCGCCGAGAACGCCAGCTCCGCCGCCGCCACGGTCAACCTCGCCTGCGAGGACGCGGAGAAATCCGGCGAAGTGGTGCAGAAGGCCGTCGCCTCGATGCAGGGCATCGCCCAATCCTCTCAGGAGATCTCGCGCATCATCGGCGTGATCGACGAGATCGCCTTCCAGACCAACCTGCTGGCGCTTAATGCCGGTGTCGAAGCAGCCCGCGCCGGCGAGGCCGGCAAGGGCTTTGCGGTCGTCGCCCAGGAAGTTCGCGAACTCGCCCAGCGCTCCGCCAACGCCGCCAAGGAGATCAAGGCGCTCATCAACGCCTCGACCAGCCAGGTCGGTGACGGTGTGGAACTGGTCGGCAAGGCCGGCGACACGCTGCAGAAGATCGCGGTGCAGGTGATGCAGATCAACGGGTTGATCCGTCAGATCTCGGCTTCGGCAAGCGAACAGGCCGTCGGTCTCAAGGAAGTCAACTCGGCCGTCAACCAGATGGACCAGGTGACCCAGCAGAATGCCGCCATGGTGGAAGAGACCACAGCCGCAAGCAGCGTACTGAGCACGGAAGCGGAAACGCTGAAGACGCTGGTCGCCCGGTTCCGCGTCTCCGCGCATGCTGCGGGCCACACCCAAAATGCGCCGCAGGCACTGCGTCAGGTGGCCCAGACCATGCGGGCGCCGCGGGCAAGCCAGCCGGCACCAACTCCGGCCCCGGCCCCGCGCGCCAAGCCGGCGCCAAGGGCTGCGATCTCCCATGGTTCAGCCGCCGTCGCATCCGACGACTGGCAGGAATTCTGATCGCGCCTGAAGCCGAGAGGCAAAAAGCCGCCGCGGAACCGGCGGCTTTTTTCTTGCGCCTTTTCCCGCCTCAGAGGCGGGCGACCCGTTCCGTCAGCAATTCGAAAAAACCGTCGGCATCGACATCGCGCATCACCCTGGCGTTCGGCTTGCGGCCGGAGACGCGCCACCAGTCGACCACCGTCATGCCGACCGTCAGCTCCGACTGCGTCTCGATCTCGACATTGCAGTCGCGGCCCGAGAAAAGCTCCGGTTTGAGAAGGTAAGCGATAACCGTCGGATCATGCAGCGGCCCACCATCCGAGCCGTATTTTTCGATGTCGAAGCGCTCGAAAAAGGCGAGCCAGGCGACCAGCACTTCGGCAGGGCGGGTGCCGAGCGCGGCGATCTTCTCGACGCGGGCTTTCGTCGTCAGCAATTGATGCGTGACGTCGAGCGGCATCATGACGATCGGCATGCCCGATGCGAATACGGTCTTCGCCGCTTCCGGATCGACATAGATGTTGAATTCGGCGGCCGGCGTGATGTTGCCGCCCTCGAAAAAGCCGCCGCCCATCATCACCAGCTGTTGGACGCGTGCCGCGATATCCGGTGCCTTCTCGAGGGCGAGCGCGATATTGGTGAGCGGCCCGAGCGTACAGAGCGTCACCGTCCCTGCCGGCTCAGTGCGCAGGGTCTCGATGATGAAATCGACCGCATGCGTGGGTTTCACCGGCATGGCCGGCTCAGGAAGTTCGATGCCGTCGAGGCCGGTCCTGCCGTGAACGTGTTCCGCAGTCACCTGTGGCCGCATCGTCGGCTTCAGCGCACCTTCATAGACCGGCGCATCCGGCCTGCCGCAGAGTTCGCAGACGATCCGGAGATTGCGGCTGGTGTAGGAAAGCGGGACGTTTCCGGCAACCGCGCAGAGGCCAAGCACTTCGATCTCGTCGGGACTTGCCAGGGCAAGCATGATCGCCGCGGCATCGTCCTGGCCCGGATCGGTATCGATGATGATTTTCCTGCGCTGCATAATGCTGCCGTTTCTCCGCGGCTGTTATTTCACAACCTTGCGTTCTGTCAGGTATTGCACGACCTGCATAGAGCAATCGTGACCATCTGGCCCGGTGCCCGTCCTTGCGGTCGCTGCAGCAACCTCCCATATAACGGCTAGGTTGGCGGGCCGCGTGGCGGGCGTCGACATGGTCGCTTGTTGCAAGGACTGGACGATGAGCCGAATGACGCCGTTTGCGAGCCCTTTGTTGCTGGGCTTCGACGCCATGGAGAAAACCCTCGAACGCCTTGCCAAGGCGAATGACGGCTATCCCCCCTATAACATCGAACGTATTCGCGAGGACGCTTCAGGCGCGCCGGAGCGGCTGCGAATCACGCTGGCCGTCGCCGGCTTTTCCGAGGCCGAGCTGGACGTGACGACGGAAGAAAACCAGCTTGTCATTCGTGGACGCCAGACCGAGCAGGGCGATCGCGACTATCTTTACCGCGGCATTGCAGCGCGGCAGTTCCAGCGTGTGTTCGTGCTCGCCGACGGAATGCAGGTTTCCGGCGCCTGGCTCAAGAACGGCCTGCTCTCCGTCGACCTTATCCGGCCGGAGCCCGCCCGCATGGTGCGAAAAATTAACATTTCCGTCTCAGAGTAGGTCAACGGCGCCAATGCCGTTGCCCCTCAATGCTGGAGGCTGGAATGCTCCTGAAAGAAGCGAATACGCGTTTGACGCTGTCCGAACTTGCTCATCTGGGTGCTGGAGAGGTCGGATATATTCGCAAGATGCGGTCGGACGAAGTGTCCCGCTGCTTCCCCGAAGCCCCGGATATCGATCCCAGTCTCGATCTTTGGGCCCTGTTCGGCGCAGATGGCACGCCGATTCTTCTGACCGACAATCGCTCCAGCACCTTCTTCAAGGCAGCTGAAGACGACCTGAAGACCGTCAGCCTGCACTGACCTTTCAGGTTCTCCTGAACGTCAGATAGGCCGAGGAGCGGCCCTCCCGGCGAGCCTTGTTTTCGTATCGCGTACCGGGCCAGCCGGCGAAGGGCGTCAGCCAGTCCGAGGATTGCTCCGCCTGCCATTGAAAACCGCCATGGTCGCGGCAATGGGTCAGCGTCCAGTTGACATAAGTGTCGATGTCGGATGCGAACAGAAATAGACCGCCCGGCTTCAGCACGCGGTGGAAGCGGTCGAGATTGACCTCAGAGACAAACCGCCTTTTCCAGTGTTTCCGCTTCGGCCAGGGATCCGGATAAAGCAGGTCGATGCGATCGAGCGAGGCATCCGGCAGCCAGTCCAGCACCTGCGTCGCGTCGTCGTCATAAACCCGGATGTTCTTCAGTCCCAGTTCGTCCACGCGTGACAGAAGTTTCGCCATGGAATTGACGAAGGGCTCGACGCCGATGAAACCCGTCTGCGGGTTTTCCTGCGCACGGTGGACGAGATGCTCGCCGCCGCCGAAGCCGATCTCCAGCCGCAGTTCCTCCACCGGAATGGGAAAAATCTCTGAAAGCGTTGCCGGTGCGGGAGCCTGAAGATCGAGCTTCAGCGCTGGCAGCAGGGTGGCGATGCCTTCCGCCTGGCGCTCGCGGAGCTGCTTGCCCTTGCGGCGTCCGAAAAAGGCTTCGGTGCTGCGGCTCGGGTGCTGCGGTTCGGTCATAGGCTGGTCTCTCACGATAAAAGCGGGCGTCTCCGTCAGGAGGCACCCGCTTTACAGTTTTATGGAGCTATCCGTAAAGGCCGATCAGGCGGCCTTGAGGGTATCTTCCTTCAGGGCGTCCTTGAGCGGCTTCACCAGATCCGTCTTCTCCCAGGAGAAGGAGCCGTCGCGGCCGGACTTGCGGCCGAAGTGACCGTAAGCGGAGGTCTTGGCGTAGATCGGCTTGTTGAGGTCGAGATGGCGGCGGATACCGGTCGGCGACAGGTCCATGACCTTGCGGATAGCGGTTTCCACCTGGTCTTCCGTCGTGCCCTTGCCAGTGCCGTGCAAGTCGACATAGATCGACAGCGGCTGGGCGATGCCGATTGCGTAGGAAATCTGGATCGTGCAGCGGTCGGCAATGCCGGCAGCGACGACGTTCTTCGCCAGGTAGCGGGCAGCATAGGCGGCCGAACGGTCGACCTTGGTCGTGTCCTTGCCGGAGAATGCGCCGCCGCCGTGGGGAGCCGCACCGCCGTAGGTGTCGACGATGATCTTGCGGCCGGTCAGGCCAGCGTCACCATCCGGGCCGCCGATGACGAACTTGCCGGTCGGGTTGATGTACCACTTGCAATCCTTGTCGATCGGCAGGTCACCGAGGGCTTCGCGGATATAGGGCTCAACGACCTGGCGGACCTTCTTGGAATCCCAGCTGCCGTCGAGGTGCTGCGTGGACAGAACGATCGAGTCGACGGCGGCCGGTTTGCCGTTCTCATAGCGTACGGTCACCTGGCTCTTGGCGTCCGGACCGAGCTTGCCGGCGTCACCCTCGCCCTTCTTGCGGGCGGTGGCGAGCAGCTGCAGGATTTTGTGGGAATAATAGATCGGCGCCGGCATGAGGTCCGGCGTTTCCTTGCAGGCGTAACCGAACATGATGCCCTGGTCGCCGGCCCCTTCATCGCCCTGCTTGTCGGCAGCGCTGTCGACGCCCTGCGCGATATCTGCGGACTGGGAGTGGAGCAGCACGTCGATCTTGGCGGTCTTCCAGTGGAAACCGTCCTGCTCGTAGCCGATGTCGCGGATCGCCTTACGGGCGGCCGACTTGAATTTCGAGGGATTGATGACGTCGTTGCCGTCCTTGTCCTTCTTCATCAGGCTCGGCGGCAGGCGGACTTCGCCGGCAATGACCACGCGATTCGTGGTTGCGAGCGTCTCGCAGGCAATGCGCACGGTCCAGGGATCGACGCCGGTCTTGGCCGCTTCGCGGTACACAAGATCTACAATTTCATCGGAGATACGATCACAAACCTTGTCCGGATGGCCCTCGGCCACGGACTCGCTGGTGAACAGATAACTTGCGCGCATTACGGGATTCCCCTCAAAGAAACGAACGCACCTTTGTTAGTGATTTCCAGCGAGAAAAACAAGCGTACAACGACATAAATATATCTTTATGTGTGCAATCCGGACATTCCCGCAACACTCCGATCTGTGCAGCAGGCAACAAAAAAGCGGCCCTGAGGCCGCTTCCATGCTGCTATCGAAGGAGCGTTACTCGCCCTCGGCGTCCGCTGCCAGAGCCTTGACGAGATCAACCACACGCCGACGAACTTTCGGATCGGAAATCTTCACGAAAGCCCGATTGAGTTGCAGGCCCTCGGAAGACGAGAGGAAATCGACCACGTAGTTGGAGCTCGAGGCTTCCGCCATGCCGCCCTGGCCGCCGCCCTGATCGCCCGGCGCATCCTCGAAGAAAAAGGACACCGGCACGTTGAGAATGCTGGAAATGTTCTGCAGACGGCTGGCGCCAACGCGGTTGGTGCCCTTCTCGTATTTCTGGATCTGCTGGAACGTAATGCCAAGGCTTTCACCCAGCTTTTCCTGGCTCATTCCGAGCATGGTCCGGCGAAGGCGAATCCGGCTCCCGACATGAATATCGATCGGGTTCGGCTTCTTTTTGTTTTCAATCATAACGATGTCCTGACGACGTTTGTTGTTCAATCCTCACAACCCGGTCTGCGTGTGGAGATACACTTCGTGCGGCTGGTCACAACAAGGCTCAACGTTTGAAGCATATGGCGAGACGAAAGGCTGGGACCACTATGCAATTTTAGGGGTTTTTGGTCAATTCGTCCGAAAATTAAAACCAACGCGCGAGACGGCTGCAATCAACAACATGAGCGAAAGAACCAACCAGAAGTGCTGTTCCCGAGCGCGCGCATCCCAATGCGGGATCGAAATACTTCCCAAGGTTGCGTCTATCACGCCTTTTTGATTGTAATCCATAGCGCGTATTAGCCTTCCGAAGGGGTCGACAACCGCTGAAACCCCGGTATTTGCCCCGCGAATCAGTGGCAGGCCGTTTTCGACCGCACGGATTCTGGCCTGCTGGAAGTGTTGGTAAGGCCCTGGCGTCGCTCCAAACCAGCCGTCATTGGTGACGTTCAGCAGTGCGCTCGCACGCTCCACCTCCTGCCCGATTTCGTTCGGGAAGATCGCCTCGTAACAGATCAGCGGATAGAAGGTCCTGCCGCCAGGCAAGGTCAGCATGGCGCGTACCGGCGCGGCACTGAACCCGCCCGGCATGGCGATGGCATCGGGGATTCCGAGATTGCGCAGCAGATCCTCGTAGGGGACGTATTCCCCGAACGGGACGAGATGCACCTTGTCGGACGCCGAGACGATCTGGCCTTCGCTGTCGATCACATAGATGGAATTGTAAAAACGCGGCGCGGAGCCCGCACCTGCATCTTCCGAGCGGACCGCACCGGTGATCAGAACCTGGCCGTCCTGCAGCACCTCGGCGATGCGGGTCAACGCGTCCGGGTTCTGGGTCAGAATGAAGGGCACCGAGGTTTCCGGCCAGACGACTATATCCGGTCGCTTGCCACCGTCTTGCGGCGGCAAGGCAGATAGCGCCAGATGCTCCTCGAAGATTGCCGCGCGTTCGGCATCGTCCAGCTTTCGCGCCTGGTCGATCACCGGCTGCACGATGCGGACGACAGGCTGGCTGTCGGCGGACGGAGCCGGAGCGGCATCGGCGACGCGAAGCCGATAGGCGCCATAACCGAGATGGGCGGCCAACAGCAGGACCGCCAGCGTCAAACCGATCTTCATGCCCTTTCCGGTGGCGATCAGGGCGGGGGCTGAAAACACGAAGACGGCGAGCACGGTCACGCCGAAAATGCCGAGGAAGGCTGCGGACTGCATCATCAGCGGCATGGGCATTGCGCCATAACCGATCGCATTCCAGGGAAAGCCGGTGGCAACGAAGCCGCGCAGCCATTCGGCAAGACCGAAACCGAAGGCGAGCGAGGCGATCCGCCCGAAACCGTCGGACCAGAAGATGCGCGCGACCGCCGTCGCTAGACCATAGAAGAGGGCGAGATAGGCCGGCAGGCCGAGAACCGCGAGCGGCAGGGCCCAGGCGAATTCGTCCGCTTCCACCAGGAGCGCATTGCCGAGCCACCAGAGGCCGGCGACGAAATACCCGAAACCGAAGACCCAACCGATCCAGAAGGCCGAGCGGAACCGCGCAAACCAGCCTCCATCCGGATGGCCGGTCGAACCGTCGATCAGCCAGACAAGCAGCGTGAAGGAGACGAAAAGCGCCGCAAAGAAGCCGAAGGGCGGTAGCGCGAGCGCGCCGAGCGCGCCTGCCAGGAAAGCGACGACGATGCGCGGGAAGCCCCAGAGAAGCATGATCCTGCCCGCCAGCCGCACCATTTATGTTCCCTTCCGCCCCGAATCAGCCGCTGCAGTCTTTCAAAAAAAGGCGGGCTTGTCGTGAGGTCAAAGCGGCTTGGACGCCTGCGGGATCATCACCCGGCCTGATGATTGGGCCGATCGGCATCCTGGGCGGATGGGGCGGGCAGCAAGACGGTGGTCGGTGTCTGATCGGTGAGCAGCATTTCGCCCTCGCCTTTCTGACGGCGGCGGGTGAGTGCCCGCTTGCGCAGGATCCGCACGCGCTTGATGCGGCGAGGGTCGGCTTCCAGGATCTGGAATTCGAAGCCCGGCACCGCCTGCACCACTTCGCCGCGCACCGGAATACGGCCGAGGGCGGAGAAGATCAGGCCGCCCAGCGTATCGACGTCTTCGAGGCGATCGCGAATGTCGAAATCCGGACCGATCGCTTCCGCGATCTCTTCCAGTTCGATACGCGCATCGGCCAGGAACACATCCTCGCTGGTGCGGGAGAACAGGGCTTCCTCGTTGTCATGCTCGTCCTCGACGTCGCCGATCACCATTTCGACGATATCCTCGTGGGTGACGAGACCGTCGGTGCCGCCGTATTCGTCGATGACGAGCGCCAGCTGGGTGCGGGCGGCCTGCATGCTCTGCATCAGGTCGGAGGCAAGCATCGAAGGCGGCACGAACAGGATCTTGCGGATCAGTCCGGCTTCGGCAACCGTCTGTTCGAGATCGACACGGCCGAGATCGAAGGCAGGCCGCGGCGTGCGCACGGTCTTTTCAGCCTTTTCCGGCTTGTCTGCGGCAAGCGGCATCGGCTGCGCGGGTGCCGCACGCCCACTGGTGCGCCGCTTGTTGCGCGCCTGCTTGGCGAGATAGGACAAAAGATCGCGGATATGGACCATGCCGCGCGGGTCGTCGAGCGTATCGCTGTAGACCGGCATGCGCGAGCGGCCGGTTTCCTCGAAATGGATCATCAGCTCGCCGATGGTCATGGTCATATCGACCGCCTCGATATCGGCGCGAGGTACCATGATGTCCTCGACACGGATCTCACGGAAGCGGAGGATGTTGTGCAGCATCGCCCGTTCCTCGGGCGAAAACGCATTGCTGACATTGGCGTCGGTCATCAAAGCATCGGCGAGATCCTCGCGGAGCTTCTCACCCTGCGACGGCCTGAGCAGCCTGACCGCGCGCGACCAGAAAGAGCTTTGGTGTTTTTGGGCTTCCGCTCGAGACGGACTACTGCCCTCTTCCGAGGAGCTCGAGTCGGCGTCCTTGCCCTCGCGGGCGGGATTTGTCGAAAAGTCGTTCATTGGTCCAGACTATACTATCGGGTCTTGCCCCGCATAGGGGTCAGATAGGCCAAGCACGGCCAAAATGCGAGTCTCCAACGCTTCCATTCTTTCCGCTTCGTCCGTTTCCATATGGTCGTAACCGAACAAATGCAGGAAACCGTGGACGAGCAGATGGGTCAGATGATCCTCGAAACTCTTGTCAAGATCAACCGCCTCCCGCTCGACCGTCTCGCGGGCAATGACGATATCGCCGAGCATCGGCCCCGGCATCTTGCCCGGTTCGAGCGGAAATGCGGGGAAAGACAGCACGTTGGTCGGCTTGTCCTTGCCGCGCCATTCGGCGTTGATTTCCTTGATCGCCGCGTCGTCGGTAAAGACCAGCGACAGTTCCGGGGCGATTTTGGGGAAAGGCTGCTTTTCCTGCCTCGCCAGGAATTCGGCCGCTGCTTCGAGCGTCTTTTCGCTCAAGGCCATAAGGGCCGGCTCTTCGGGCCAGCCCTCGTCTTCAATGCTGATCTGTATGTCGAGTTGGGGCATGAGGTCTGGAGCCGACCGTTACCGGTCGACTTCCTCGCTTTCCTCATGGACGGCATATTGCGCGTCATAGGCCCGGACGATGCGGCCGACCAGCGGATGGCGGACCACGTCGGTATCCTTGAAGCGGATCACCGAGATGCCCTCAACGCCCTTCAGGATCTGCAGCGCTTCCACCAGGCCGGATTTGACGCCGCGCGGCAGATCGACCTGGCTCGGGTCGCCGGTGACGATCATCCGGGCATTTTCGCCGAGACGGGTCAGGAACATCTTCATCTGCATGGACGTGGTGTTCTGCGCCTCGTCGAGAATGACGGCGGCATTCGCGAGCGTGCGGCCACGCATGAAGGCAAGCGGCGCGATTTCGATGACGCCGGCGGTAATCGCCCGCTCCACCTTGTCGCCGGGCATCATGTCGTAGAGGGCGTCATAAAGCGGCCGCAGGTAGGGATCGACCTTGTCCTTCATGTCGCCGGGCAGGAAGCCCAGGCGCTCGCCGGCTTCGACGGCCGGGCGCGACAGGATGATCCGATCGACGGCACCGCGTTCCAGAAGCTGGGCAGCGTGCGCAACGGCAAGATAGGTCTTGCCGGTACCGGCAGGACCTACGCCGAAGACAAGCTCCGAGCGCTCGAGCGCCCGCATATAGGCGTCCTGGGTCGGGGTGCGCGCGACCACCGTCTTCTTCTTGGTGGAAATCTGGCTCATGGAGAGCTTGGCTTTTTTCTCGAGCGTCGGCAGCTGCAGCTGGTCGTCCGCCGCCTGCGCCATGCGGATCGCACCATCGACATCGGAAGTATCGACCGAGCCGCCCTTCTGGATCCGCTCGTAGAGGAAATCCAGCGCCCGGCGCGCCTGGTTGGTCGCGACGAGATCGCCGGAGATCGCTACCGAATTGCCGCGTGCCCGGGCATCGATATGAAGCCGCTCTTCGAGAAGTTTGAGATTCTGATCGAACTGACCGAAAAGCTCGCTGGCGAACCTATTGTTCTCGAACGTCAGGACAAAGTGATTGGCGTCGGTAGCGGCGGTGCGGGGGTGGCGCGCGGATGAAGAAACCAATTCATGTCCGTTCAAGTAGGCAAGCTCCTCGATGTTAGCTCAGGCTCCTATTAAACTCCCTGCCGGGTCGGCAAACAAGCTGTTCGGGCCGGTTCCACTGATTCGTACCTGGATAATGTCACCGATTTGCGATGTTTTTGCATCAACATTCACAGACTGGAGCCAGGGAGAACGTCCGATGACCTGTCCCGGCATGCGACCGGGCTTTTCCAGCAACAGGTCGATGACCTTTCCGACGCAGGATTTGGCGAAATCGGCCTGCTGTTTCAAGAGCAGGGCCTGCAATCTTTCGAGCCGCTCCGCCTTTACCTCTTCCGCCACCTGATCGGTCAGATCGGCGCCGGGCGTGCCCGGGCGGGTCGAATATTTGAAGGAATAGGCTTGGGCGTAGTTCACGTCCTCGACGAGGCGGAGCGTATCTTCGAAGTCCTCGTCCGTCTCGCCCGGGAAACCGACGATGAAATCGCCGGCGATGGCGATGTCCGGCCGGGCCTCGCGGATGCGCTCGATCAGGCGGAGATATTCAGCGCCGGTGTGGCGGCGGTTCATCGCCTTCAGGATACGGTCCGAACCTGCCTGGACCGGCAGATGCAGGTAGGGCATCAGGGTGCGCAGATCGCGATGAGCCTCGATCAGCCGGTCGTCCATGTCGCGCGGATGACTGGTCGTATAACGCAGACGCGCCAGGCCCGGAATTTCCGCCAGGCGATACAGCAGGTCGCCGAGGCTCCATTCGCCACCATCTGGGCCTTCCGCTCGCCAGGCATTGACGTTCTGGCCGAGCAGCGTGATCTCGCGCACGCCGCCGTCAACGAGCCGCCAGGCTTCGTCGACGATCTGCTGGACGGGACGGGAAACTTCCGACCCACGGGTATAGGGCACGACGCAGAAGGTGCAGAACTTGTCACAGCCTTCCTGAACGGTGAGGAAGGCGGTGACGCCGCGAGCGCGGATTTTCGCCTTTTCCGTTGCCGGCAGATGTTCGAACTTGTCCTCGACCGCATATTCCGTATCGACCACCGGCTTGCCGCCGCGGGCCTGTTTCAGCGCCTGCGGCAGGCGATGATAGGTCTGAGGGCCTATCACCACGTCGACAGCCGGCGCGCGACGGATGATTTCCTCGCCTTCGGCCTGGGCAACACAGCCGGCAACGCCGATCATCAGTTCCCGGCCTTCGGCGGCGCGCGCCTTTTTCATGTCGCGCAGGCGGCCGAGGGCCGAATAGACCTTGTCTGCCGCCTTCTCACGGATGTGACAGGTGTTGAGGAGGATCAGGTCGGCCTCCCCCATCTCCTCGGTCGGCACGTAACCTTCGCTCGCCAGCGCATCGCTCATGCGGCCTGAATCATAGACATTCATCTGGCAGCCGTAGGTCTTGATGAAGACCTTGCGGGAATTCGGGCGGTGGACCGGCTCGTCGGCAGGCAGGGGCAAGGAGACGTGTTCGTTCATGGCTCGCTCCATACCGCAAGAAGACCCGGAAATGAAGCCTTTCCTAAAGCGCTTCGTAGTCGCGGCCCCGCAGATGGCGGATCAGCATGAGGCGCATGCGGCTGGTCACCGCCTGACTGAGATGCTTGCGATTGTCTCCGGCACGGAATTCCACCGTCTCACCGAAGGCCACGTCCACGTCGAGGGCCCCTTCCTTCAGGATGCCGAGCAGATGCGGCATGAGCTCTATATCGCCCGGCCACGCGGCAATCGGGCGGTGATAACGGCCCATAGCCATGCCCTGGATCCGGGTATAGGCGATCGCCACCGGCTGAACATGCACGACACCTTCCGGCGAATGCTGGACGGCCGCGGCGGCCGCGCCGAACAGGGACGACTTTACCTCCAGAAGCCGGTTACCATCGGATGTGGTGCCTTCGGGAAAGAGGACGACGATCTCGCCGGCCGCCATGCGCTCGGCGATCTCGTTCACCTGGTCGCCGGCGCGGCGCTTCTGTTCGCGGACCACGAAGATGCTCTTCTGCAGCTTGGCAAGCGTGCCGAAGACCGGCCATTCCGAGACTTCCATCTTGGCAATGAAAACGACGTCGGCGATCGCCCCCAGCACGAGAATGTCTTTCCACGATGCATGATTGCAGGCGAGCATCAGCGGCCGGCGGTGCTCCAGCTTGCCGTGGATATGAATACGGATACCAAGCAGGAAACAGGCGCTCCTGTGCCAGTAGCGCGGGATATACCGGCGGATTTTAAGATCGAGGGCGAGCCCCAGGAGCTGAAACGGCCACAGGATCAGCGTCACCGCGAAAAGAGCGACAATAACGAAGCCGATCCGGGCCCAGGTAATCACTTATCGTCCTTGTCCAGCGGGATACCGTAAAGCTCCAGCCGGTGGCCAACGAGACGGAACCCGTGCTCGCGGGCAATGCGCTCCTGCAGCGCCTCGATTTCCGCCGAGCGGAACTCGATGACGGTACCGGTGTTGAGATCGATCATATGGTCATGATGCTCCTCGGGCACCGTCTCGTAGCGCGAGCGGCCGTCGCGGAAATCGTGACGCTCGATGATCCCCTCGTCCTCGAAGAGTTTCACCGTGCGGTAGACCGTCGAGATCGAGATGCGCGAATCGACCTTGGACGAACGGCGATAGAGCTCCTCGACATCCGGATGGTCATCGGATTCCTGCAGGATACGCGCGATGACACGGCGTTGATCCGTCATTCGCATACCCTTTTCGGCACACAGCTCCTCCAGGGTTTTGGAAAGGTCTGTCATGTCGTTTTGGCCTCGAAACGTTCGCGTAGAAACTAACGGACTAGCGAAGAACGCGGCTCATGACAAGCGCCGTGGATCGCCTGCCATCCGGCCCGGCATAATAGGCTGGCCTTTCGCCGACTTTCTGGAATCCAAGCTTGCGGTAAAGCTCGACGGCGGGGCGATTGGCTGTCTCCACTTCCAGGAACATGCTCTCCCCGCCCCGTGATGCCGCCTCGCGCAAAGCCGCCTGCATCAGGCGCCAGCCAAGCCCCACACGGCCGAATTTCTCGTTGACGGCGACCGTCAGGATCTCCGCCTCGCCGGCCGCCTCACGCGAGAGAACGAAACCGCCGAGCGGCTTCGAAAAGAACGCATTGGTCTGGCGGGCAACAAAACCGAAGACATTGTGCTGCAGAAGCAGGTTCTGGAATTCGCCATCGCTCCATTGGCGGGGAAATCGCTGGCCATGCAGCTCGGAGATTTCCAGGCAATCGCCGACCTCCATCGGCACGACTTCGAAATACGGCTTCCAGGTCAGGTAATCGTCGAACATCGGCGCAGTCTGTACATTCACGAACGGGCAAGGGCGAAACCGGTCTGCGGTTTCGCATCAGGTCCACGAAGATACAACGGTTTAGGGCGTTGCGCATCCGCAGGTTTTTCGGCGGCGATACGGGCAACGACGGTGATGTCGAAGCGGTCCCGCCCCTCGTACTCAGTCTCTCCCTTGCCAAGGGAGCGTTCGGCCCAGGAGCCCGCCATCACCGCGGAAAGAGATTTTGTGAGCTCCGAAGCATCCTGCGGCGAAAGCGCTGCAGGCTGGCTCAATGCCTCGGCGCTGGCGGAAAACGCCTGTGTGTAGACTTCGTCGCGCTTGGCATCCATGGCAACCACGACCGGCCGGCCCGGATGTTCGTCGAGAAATTTGCGCGCCAGAACCTCGAGCGTGGTTACGCCGACCGTTTCGACGCCCAGTGCGAGACCGAGGCCGCGAGCAGCCGCAACGCCGACGCGAATGCCGGTAAACGAACCGGGGCCGATGACGACCGCCACGCGCTCGACGGCCTTCAAGGGAAGAGTGGCGGCGGCGAGCGCTTCGTCGATGACGGCCATCAGCCGTTCGGCATGGCCCTTGCCGATCGTCTCGGTGACGGCCGACAGCACTTTCCCCGCGGCGCTGTCATAGAGCGCTGCGGAGCAATCCACCCCGGCGGTATCGATGGCCAGAACAATCATTCAACGGTGCCGGCGAACTCAGAGCGCTTCGACGGCCTGCACTTCCGGAACGAAATGCTTGAGCAGGTTCTGGACGCCGTGCTTGAGGGTCGCCGTCGACGACGGGCAGCCCGAGCATGCGCCCTTCATGTTGAGGTAGACCGTACCGTCGCGGAACCCCTTGAAGGTGATGTCGCCGCCATCCTGGGCGACGGCCGGACGGACGCGGGTTTCGAGCAGTTCCTTGATCGTCGCGACGACGGTTTCATCGTCCTCGTCGAAGAACTCGCCCTCCTCGTCAGAGGCTTCGGCCAGCGTGGACGCACCACCCATGACCGGGGCGCCGGACATGAAATGCTCCATGATCGAACCGAGGATCGCCGGCTTCAGGTGCTGCCATTCGGCGCTTTCCTTGGTGACGGTGATGAAATCGTAGCCGAAATAGACGCCGGTGACGCCGGAAATGCCGAACAGACGCTCGGCCAGCGGAGACGCTTCCGCCTCGCCCGCATTGCGGAAATCGGCGGTGCCCTTGTCCATGACGACTTTACCGGGCAGGAACTTCAGGGTCGCCGGGTTTGGGGTGGCTTCCGTCTGAATGAACATCTCGTCTCTCCTGGGGCGGAGCGCCCCTCGCAAATTTAGAATTCTTCAAAAGAAGATAAGCCGTATCAGCTTTTCGTTCAAGTGCTCCTTTGCCCGCGCAAGATCAAGCCCGCAATCAGGCCAGCGCGTCAATTTCCTCGGCGGTCAGCGTGTCGGGCAACACGGTGACCGGAATCGGGAAGGCAGCAACGGCGGATACCAGGGGTCCGGGCCCCTCCTTGGTGGAGCCGGCCGCCAGGACGAGGACCGCGATGTCACGGTCCTCGTCGACCAGCTGGATGATCTGTTCGCTGGCGTTGCCTTCACGGATGACGATTTCCGGATCGATACCGATCGTCTCGCGCACCTTCTGGGCGGTTTTCGCCATGACCGCATCGGCTTCCTCGCGAGCCTCGGCGCGCATGATCTGCTCGACGCCCAGCCATTGCTGGAAGTCACCCTCGGGGATGACGAACAGCAGGACGAGGCCGCCGTTGGAATTTTTGGCGCGGCGTCCGGCGTAATGGACCGCCTTTTCGCATTCCGGCGTGCCATCGATGACCGCCATGAACTTGCGCCGGTGCCCCTCAAGCCGCGAAAGCCGTTTCGAAACCATGCCGCCCCTCCTTCGCATGTAGTCGACCGAAGCGGTCGTGATGCGGAACTTATACCAACCGGCAAAAATGAAAACCCGCCACGGATGCCGTGGCGGGTATGCAATCTTTGCGTGGCGTCAGTCGTGCCGGAAGATATCAGCGCAGGAAGCCGACGATATCGAAGACGTCGCCCATGACCTTTTCGGCGCGGGCGCGGGCGCGCTCGCCACCATCCTTGAGGATGGCATCGATATGGGTCGTGTCGTCCATCAGGCGGCGCATTTCGGACGTGATCGGTGCGAGCACATGCACGGCGAGATCGGCAAGCGCCGGCTTGAAGACCGAGAACTGCTGGCCGCCGTATTCGGCGAGAACGTCGGCCTTGGTCCTGTCGGCAAGGGCCGCGTAGATGCCGACGAGGTTGTCGGCTTCCGGCCGGCCCTTCAGGCCTTCGACATCGCTCGGAAGGCCTTCCGGATCGGTCTTGGCCTTGCGGATCTTCTTGGCGATCTCTTCCGGATCGTCCATCAGGTTGATGCGCGACAGGTCCGACGGGTCGGATTTCGACATCTTCTTGGTGCCGTCACGCAGCGACATGACGCGCGGCGCAGGCCCTTCGATCAGGGGCTCGACCAGCGGGAAAAAGCCGTGGATCGGCTCCTCGCCGACGACCATGTCAACACCGGTGCCTGCGGCGCGGATCTTTTCCTGGAAGTCGATATTGAACTTCTGGGCGATGTCGCGGGCAAGTTCCAGATGCTGTTTCTGGTCGTCGCCGACCGGCACGTGGGTGGCACGATAGACGAGAATATCGGCCGCCATCAGGCTCGGATAGGCGAGCAGGCCGAGCGAGGCGTTCTCGCGGTCCTTGCCCGCCTTGTCCTTGAACTGGGTCATGCGGTTCATCCAGCCGATGCGGGCGACGCAATTGAAGACCCAGGCGAGTTCCGCATGCTGCGGCACGGCCGACTGGTTGAAGACGATATGTTTCTTCGGGTCGATGCCCGAAGCGATGAAGGCGGCGGCGATCGAGCGGATCTGGCCCCTCAGGTCGTCGTGGACGAGCTGGGCGGTGATCGCGTGCAGATCGACGACGCAATAGATGCAATCGTTGTTTTCCTGGAGCGCCACGAACTTGCGGATCGCACCGAGGTAGTTGCCGAGATGGAGATTGCCGGTCGGCTGGACGCCGGAAAAGACAAGCGGCTTGAAGCTGTTCATATCGTCCTCAATTAGGCTGGTGGAGGGCCCCAGACCCGAAGGGTCATGTTGCTAACGCGCGGGCTTATGCACGGCCAAGCGCGGAGTATCAAGAGGCTCGGGAAGCGGCGTGCTCAATCAGATCCCAGGTGTTGCCGTAGGGATCAGCAAACACCGCGACCGAACCGTAAACCTCGTGCCGCGGCTCCTCCAGGAACCGGACGCCCTTGGCGGTCATGGCGGCATGATCGCGGGCGAAATCGTCGGTCTTCAGGAAGAACCCGACCCGGCCGCCGGTCTGGTTGCCGATGGCTGCTTTCTGGGCGCCGGTGGCGGCCTTGGCCAGCAACAGGGCCGCGCCTTCACCGCCCTTCGGCTTTACCACGACCCAGCGCTTGCCCTCCGGCTGCACGCTGTCCTCAAGGCATTCGAAGCCGAGCACACCGCAATAAAAGTCCCTGGCCCGGTCATAGTCATCGACGATCAAGGCTACGAGAAACAGCGATTGTACGGGCATGCGGAAGCTCCGGATTCGGGTGATTTTGATCGTCTGCAGATCGCCTATTTTGGCGGTTTCGGCGCAGTGCGAAACCCCATTCAGGAGGTCTCGCGAAACACTACAGCGACAAAAGAGCTGCCACCATAACCATTCGAGGTAAGGCCGGGAAACGGCTACCTCATTCGACGTACAGCTCCTAAGTCAATACGCCTAAAGGCAAAATTTTTCCCTAGGCATCTCCGAATAGATTAACGAATGTTAGTCTTTTAGGCAGCCGTGTTCCCATTTCCGAGCAAAAGTCTCCTTATTGGCGCCTCTTTTGGAAAAGAAATACCCAAGCGCACCACGGTTAACCGGTCATGAACGACACGGTCTCATCTCGGGGGATTACCATGCGCATCCTATTTCGCGTCGCGCTTACCTGCCTATTGGCGCTAGGCCTCAATGTCACCGCCGAAGCCGGCGAAACTCAAAAACGACGGAGCTCCTCGTTCAAGCACGATTACTCGGCGTATTATACCGTCCAGCGGATCAGCGTTCGCACGAGCTGCTTTCCGGAAAAGCTGGGAGCGATCCTGGCGCATATCGCGCAAAAGACCGGGCACAAACCGATGGTCACGTCCGGCCACCGACCGCATTCCGGTACATCGCAGCACAGCCATTGTTATGCGGCAGATATCCGGGTTCCGGGCGTTTCAGAACGAACCATTCTCGCGGCGGCGGCCAGCGCGCCTGGCATTGGCGGCATCGGCCGCTATTGCAACGGCATCGTGCATGTGGATGTCGGGCCGCAGCGGCAATGGGCTTATTGCGGGCGGCGCAAGCGGGGCTAGGTCTTCGGTTTGCGCTTGATGTTCCGACGCAGCATGCCGATGTCGGCTCCGCCGATCAGGAAGGCGCTGGCGAAATAAACGACCATCGCCAGGGCGAGCAGGCAGGCGAGCGCTGCGACCTGATGGACCAGCAAGGCATCAGGGGTCAGCCACGGCCCGGCATACCGGAGCGCATAGATCAGCGCGGCGGACATGATACCGGTCGAGACCAGCAGCAGGACCGTGCGTCTCGCCAGTGCCCATTCCCAGGTCAGATGGCCGCGCCAGACGAGCGTCGAAAAAAGAAGTACGGTATTGGTCCAGCCGGCTGCAGCCTCCGCCGTCGCGATGCCACGTTCGGCGATCAGCGGGAAAAGCGAAATTGCCAGGCCCGAATTGATTACCACCGAGAGCATGGTGAACCGCATCGGCGTCCTGGTGTCTTCGCGGGCATAAAAACCGGGCTGCAGCGCCTTGATCAGCACGAAGCCCGGCAAGCCGATGCCATAGATCGCCAGTATGGAGGCGACGATCGAGGTGTTTTCGGCGGAGAAGGCGCCGCGCTCATAAAGCACGCGGATGATTGCGTCGGACAGTATCCACAGGCCGGCAGCGGCCGGCAGGGTGAGGAACAGCACGAATTCGATCGAGCGGTTCTGGATATTGGCAGCCTCCTTGGCAAAACCGCCCTTCAAGGCGCGGGCGAGCTCCGGCAGGAGTACAACGCCGACGGCGACACCCACGACGCCGAGCGGAAGCTGGTAGATGCGGTCGGCATATTGGAGGGCGGCAATCGCCCCTTCCTTGCCGGACGCAATCGCCTGGCCGATGATCTGGTTGATCTGGGTGATGCCGCCGGTGACGGCAGCCGGCACCGCCAGCACCAGGAGGCGCTTGACGTTCGGCGTCATCTTGGGGCGGCGGAAGCCGATATTGATACCGGCGTGACGCACACCGGCGTAAACGACCGCGAGCTGCAGGATACCCGCCGCCAGCACGCTCCAGGACAGATACCAGGCAATCACCCGCGGCTCCGCTCCGATCCAGAGCCCGTAAAAGAGCGCGGCGATCATCACCACGTTCAGGAAGACCGGAGCGATGGCGGCGGCGAAGAAATGATGCAGCGAGTTGAGCATGCCGCTCAGCATCGCCGTCAGCGACATGCACATCAGATAGGGGAACATCACCGCCGCCATGCGGATGGTGAGCGACGTCTTTTCCGGATCGTCGGCGAAGCCCGGCGCAATGATCCATTCGACCAGCCAGGGCATGCCGAGTTCCATCACGATGGTGATAAGGAGCAGCGCGGAGAAGAGAACGCCGAAAACCTCCTCCGAAAACCGCTTGGCGCCCTCGACGCCAGTCGCCTCGATTTCCTTGGAAAACAGCGGCACGAAGGCGGCATTGAAGGCGCCCTCGGCAAACAGCCGGCGGAAGAGGTTCGGAAAACGGAAGGCCGCATAAAAGACGTCGGCCATCGGGCCGGTGCCAAGCGCCGCCGCCATGAAGGTCTCGCGGGCAAAACCGAAAATGCGGCTGCCGAGTGTCGCTCCGCCGACGGTCGCGAATTTCTTGACGAGGCTCATCGGGCAGGTTCCGGCATGTGAGTTATGCCGGACAAGCGGGGCTGTGGCCTGTGGCTACCCCCCTCTGGCCTGCCGGCCATCTCCCCCGCAAGGGGGGAGATCGGCAAGGCGCGCCGGCATGCCACCAAATGAGCGGCTACATTCTTCGTGACTGCAATCTCCGCCGGTTGCAGGAAGCGAGGCGCTTCCGCGATGGGATCTCCCCCCTTGAGGGAGAGATGGCCGGCAGGCCAGAGGGGGGTGAGCCACGGGCGCAGGGAGCGCATCAAACCTGCCTCACGCGCTTGCCTTGGACTTGCGCGGCTGCGGCGCGTGATCCGGATTGGGGGCCGGCGCGATGATGCCGGCCGGCATACCGCTTCGCAGTTCGTCCTCCTGCTCGGACATCACAGCCTTCAGCCGCGCCGCGATATTGCCCTGGCGGTTCTCGTTCACGACCTTCTGGCCGACCAGATCGGTGACGTAGAACGTGTCGATGACCTTTTCGCCAAACGTCGTGATGCGCGCTGAATGGATGTCGAGCGAGAGATCGGCGAGCACGGCGGTGATATCCGCGAGCAGGCCGGTGCGGTCGAGGCATTCAACCTCGATGACCGTGAACTTGTTCGACAGGCCGTTCGAGAGAATGACGGAGGGCGGGATGGTGAAGGTCTTGTTGCGCTTGCGCGACTTGGCGCGCGTCGCAATGACTTCCGGCAGCCGCTTCTTGCCCGACAGAACATCCTCAATCATCCGGCTGATCGTACCGGCGCGGCGCAACTCGTCCTCGTCCACCGGGAATTCCCGGTTGACCAGGATCGTATCGAGCGCCCGGCCGTCGGAGGTGGTGAAGATCTGTGCGTCGGCAATGTTGGCGCCGGCCGCAGCGCAGGCGCCGGCGATGATCGACAGCAGGCGCGGATGGTCCGGTGCCAGAACGGTGATCTCGGTAATGGCATGGAAACTGTCCGTCCGCACCATGGTGGCAAGCGCCTGGCCGGCCTTGTCCGTATCGCGGATGAACTTCGAGTGGCGGACCTGGTCGTCCAGCGAGACCGACAGCAGATAGGGCTGGTAGTGGAGTTTCGAATAGGTCCGGCGGTCCTTGGCGCTCCATTCGCCCAGAGCCTTGACGAGCTCCTCTTCGGCCACCTTGGCGCGCTCCTTGCGCGACACTTCGGAAAAACCGCCCGAGAGCAGCAGCTCGGTCTCATAATAAAGCGTGCGGAGCAGTTGCCCCTTCCAGCCGTTCCACACGCCCGGACCAACAGCGCGAATATCGCAGATGGTCAGGATCAGGAGCAGCTTCAGCCGGTCCATCGACTGCACCTTTTCGGCGAAATCGGTGATCGTCTTGCGGTCGTGCAGGTCGCGGGTCTGGGCGGTCATCGACATCAGCAGATGCACTTCGATCAGCCAGACGACGAGTTCGGTCTGCTTGGCATTGAGGCCGAGACGCGGGCAGAGTTTTCGCGCGATGCGGGCGCCGGCGATCGAATGATCTTCCTGGCGGCCCTTGGCGACGTCATGCAGCAGCACGGCGACGTAAAGCGCCTCGCGCTCCTCGATGCTCGGCATCACCTTGTTGGCGAGCGGATGGATATCGGCGGCCTTGCCCTTGTCGACTTCCGACAGGGCTTCGACCGAGCGGATCAGATGCTCGTCGACCGTGTAGTGATGATACATGTTGAACTGCATCATCGCCACGACCTTGCCGAATTCCGGAATGAAGCGGCCGAGCACGCCTGCCTCGTTCATCCGGCGCAGCATGAGAGCCGGGTCACGCCGCGAGGTCAGCATGGAGAGGAACAGCCGGTTCGCCTCCTCGTTCTCGCGCACATCGTTGTCGATCAGCGAAAGCGAGCGGGTCATGCGCTTCAGGGCATCGGGATGAAGTTCCAGCCCGTTGATATCGGCCACATGGAAAAAGCGGATGATATTGACCGGATCGCGCTTGAAGACGTTCGGATCGGCGAGCGTGATGCGGCCGCGGTCCACGACGAATTCCACGGTGCCGGGGATCTTGTGAAGACGCTTGGTGAAGCGCGAGATGACGCGGGTGGTGAGGCCGGGGGCCGCCTTCGCCTGCGTTTCCTCCAGCGCCGCGCAGAGAATGCGGGTCAGGTCGCCGACATTCTTCGACACGAGGAAGTAGTGCTTCATGAAGCGCTCGACGGCGGAAAGGCCGGGGCGCGAATGGTAACCGAGGCTCTCGGCGATCTCGCGCTGGATATCGAAGGACAGACGCTCCTCCGCCTTGCCGGTCAGGAAATGCATCTGGCAGCGCACCGCCCAGAGGAAGTCGTCTGCCTTTTCGAACGAGCGCGCTTCTTCACGGGAGAGAACCCCGAGCTTCACCAGTTCGGTCGTCTCGCGGACGCGGTAGTAATATTTGGCGATCCAGAAGAGGGTGTGGAGGTCGCGCAGGCCACCCTTGCCTTCCTTGACGTTCGGCTCGACCAGATAACGCGTGTCGCCGGCCTTCTCGTGGCGATTGTCGCGTTCGGCCAGCTTGGCGGCGATGAATTCCGGGCCGGTATCGGCAACGATTTCCTTGTCGAAACGGCTCTCGAGCTCCTTCACCAAGGCCTCGCGGCCGCAAATATAGCGGCTTTCGAGAATGGCGGTGCGAATGGTCATGTCGGTCTTCGACAGGCGGATGCATTCCTCGACGGTGCGGGTCGCATGACCAACCTTGAAGCCCATGTCCCACAGCACATAGAGCAGGAACTCGACCGCCTTGCGCATGGTCTCGGTATTGCGCGCCGGCAGCAGGAACAGGAGGTCGATATCCGAACCGGGGGCCAGCGTGTCGCGGCCGTAACCGCCGACCGCCGCCACCGCGATATCGGTACCCTCCGCATAGATGCCATCGGCGATCGTCTCGTAGAGAACGCGGATCAGCTGGTCCTGAAGCCAGGAGATGCGGCGGGCACAATTCAGCCCGCTGCCGTCCCTGGCAAGAAGCTGGCGCGCCTTTTCGCGACCCTCAACGCTTGCCCGCCGCAGCAGCGGCAGCAACGCCGCGCGCATTTCCAGCTGGGGGCGATCCTTGTCTTTGACGATTGCCCGGCAATCGGCCCGGAGACGGGCCACGTCGAGAAGTTCGGAAAAATCGATGTCGTGTCTGGCCATGTTATCCTGCCGGTGCCCGGCCTGCGGAGGGAGGCTATAATCTTTTTGAGGCACCTTGACCAATGATTATCATCATCGGACGTTTCAAAGTTGTTGCTTGGCGCTTCGAAGTTCAAGCCCGCGTTTTCTTCCCACCGCCGTCTTGCGCGGCCCTTGCCTCGCCCCTCCATTGTTTGGGGCTCATGCCCGTGGCACGGCGGAATTCGCGGTTGAAATTCGACTTCGTGGAGAAGCCGACATCCAGCATGATCTGGATCACTGTCCGTTCGGTCTCCCCCAGAAGACGGCAGGCTTCGGCAACGCGGCGGTCGTTGACGAACTGCGAGACATTGAGCCCCGTCGCGCGGTTGATCACGGCGGAAACCTCGCGAGCGGGAAGCTTCGCCTTGCGGGCGAGCTTTGCGAGGCTCAGGTCCTCACTCCGGTAAAGCTCGCCATCTTCCAGCGCCGCCTTGATGCGGGATAACGCGCCCCCGTCCTCTTCCGTCGGCTCGACCGCGGACGAAGCGGAGAGCGACTTGGCCGGCGAAAAATCGGGTAGAAAATAATAGACGATCACAGCCGCGATCGCGGCGAGATTCATGATGGTCACGGCCAATGGCACATGGCCGGAGCCATGGATATCGGTGTAGACCGCCAGCGCGGCGTCGCTCACGGCAAAGAACAGCATCAGGCCGGCGGTCAACCGGGCGGCGCGCAGGGCCGGTCCCATGCGCGGGAGCGAGGCTTGCGCCATCACGTCCGCGCCGCCTGAGAGCGTCAGGCGCCAGAGCGCGACGCCATAACCGAAGAAGATCACCAGCAACAACGGATCGACGAGATCGCGGAAAAACCCCACAGCGACAGCCGCCGCCAGGGGCGGCAGGATATGCAGCCAGGGCCTTTCGAGGCGCTCATCCATCAGAGCCCGAAATGCCAGGAATGCAAGCGGCGGCATCATTGCCGCCGTAACCGGCTGGACCGGCGCGAGCGCCTTGACGCCATAGCCGAAATGCAGGCCGACGATCACGCCCTGCAGGGCATAAAGAATGAGGAACGCGAAGAAGTAACGATGCGAGCCAGGCGCTTCGACACCCTTCAAATTGCGGTAGAGCGTCAGCGCGAAAACAAGGCCGGCAAGAAAAGGCAAGGGAACGGACAGCACGCGGAGCCCCGGTGAAAGCGGCCTAAATCATGATCGCGAAGGCCTTTATCACGTTCGACGACGAAAGGCATGCGGATCGAAAGGTTGTTGCGAGATATCGACGAGCCCCGCAAGGACAACGCTTCCCTCCCTTCTCCGCGTTCGTCAAGGTCGCCGTGTTTCCCAGGAAAACGCCGGGGAACGTCAGGCCTTGAGCTGTTTCTTCAACATATAGAGGGCGTCGAGCGCTTCGCGGGGCGTCATGTCGTCCGGGTTGATGGCCTTCAGCGCGTCCTCGGCCTTGGAAGGCCCCGCGCGTTTCGCCTCCTCGCGGCGGACCGCGACCTGGAAAAGCGGCAGATCGTCGATCAGCTGGCTCGCGGGGTTCTTGCGGTCGGAATCCTCCAGCTTGGTGAGCACGTCCCGGGCGCGGGCGACCACGGAGTCTGGAAGACCGGCAAGCCGCGCGACCTGGATGCCGTAGGAGCGGTCGGCAGCGCCGGGACCGACTTCGTGCAGGAAGATCACCTCGCCGTCCCATTCCTTCACCCGCATCGTGGCGTTGGAAAGCCGGTTCAGCTTTTCCGACAGCACGGTCAGCTCATGGAAATGGGTCGCGAACAGGCCGCGGCACCTGTTTGCCTCGTGCAGGTGCTCGACCGCCGCCCAGGCGATCGACAGGCCGTCGAAGGTCGCCGTGCCGCGGCCGATCTCGTCGAGGATGACCAGCGAACGGTCGCTCGCCTGATTGAGGATGGCGGCCGTCTCGACCATCTCGACCATGAAGGTGGAGCGGCCGCGCGCCAGATCGTCCGACGCGCCGACACGCGAGAACAGCCGGTCGACGATACCGATATGGGCAGAAGCGGCGGGCACGAAGGAACCCATCTGCGCGAGGATAGCGATCAGCGCGTTCTGGCGCAGGAAGGTCGATTTACCGCCCATGTTCGGGCCGGTGAGCAGCCAGAGCGCACCGAACTCGCCGCCATTGTTCGGAGAGAGGTCGCAATCGTTGGCGATGAACGGGCCGACGGATTGTTTGCGCAGCGCCTGCTCCACCACCGGATGGCGGCCGCCCTCGATCGCGAACATGCGCGAGGCATCCACGACCGGGCGGCGATAGCTCCATTCGTCGGCGAGCATGGCAAGGCCTGCCGCGACATCGATCACCGCCAACGCCCGGGCGCCGGCCTTGATCGCCTCGGCCTCCGAGGTCACAGCCGCGACCATCCTGTCGAAGGCTTCGAGCTCTATCGTCAGCGCCTTGTCGGCGGCGTTGGCGATGCGGCTTTCGAGATCCGCGAGTTCCGTCGTCGTGAAGCGCATGGCGCTTGCCATGGTCTGGCGATGGATGAAGCGCGCCTTGCCTTCCGGCGTGTCGGTCATCGTGCCGGAATTGCCGGCGGTCACCTCGATGAAATAACCGAGCACGTTGTTGTGCTTGATCTTCAGCGACTTGATGCCGGTCTCCTCGGCATATTGGAGCTGAAGCGCGGCGATGACCCGGCGCGACTGGTCGCGGAGCGCCCTGACCTCGTCGAGCTCCGAATGAGCGCCTTCGGCAAGGAACCCGCCGTCGCGCTTGAGGAGCGGCAACTCGTCAGCCAGCATGTTGCCGAGCATGGATTCCAGATGCAGCGGCAGAGCCTTCAGGTCGTCGAGCGCCTGTCCCAGTTCCTCGGGCAGCATGGCCTTGTCGAGGAAGGCCACGACACCGCGGGCCGCCTCCAAGCCCTGCAGGATGCTGCCGAGATCGCGTGGGCCACCGCGCTCAAGCGCCAGGCGCGACAGGGCGCGCGGCATGTCCGGCACGTGTTTCAGTCCGGACCGCAGCTCGCTGCAAAGCGACGGCTCTTCGAGCAGGAAGGAGATGGAATCAAGGCGCCGGTTGATGCGGTCTGGATCGGTCAGCGGCGACATCAGCCGTTCGGCGAGCAGGCGCGCACCGCCGCCGGTCACTGTGCGGTCGATCGCCTTCAGAAGCGTGCCTTCGCGCTCTCCCGACAAGGTCTTGGTCAGTTCCAGATTGCCGCGGGTCGCCGGGTCGATGAAAAGAGTCGAGGCGCCGCTTTCGCGCTCCGGCCGGCCGAGCGGCGGACGTTCAGCGATCTGGGTCTTTTCCACATAGGCGACGGCGGCGGCGGCAGCGGCGAGTTCGGCACGGGAAAAGTTGCCGAAGCCGTCCAACGTGCCGACGCCGAAATAACGGGTAATGCGGCTTTCCGCACTCGCACTGTCGAAGAGCACGGACGGCTGCGGCACCGCGACCTTGCCGAGCACATCGAAGACAGGCTTCAGCTCGGCATCGTGAAACATCGTGTCCGGCAGGATCAGTTCGCGCGGATCGATCCGCAGGATATCGGCGAGGAGCCGCGATTGATCGGTTTCGGCAAGCCGGAAGACGCCGGTCGAGATATCGATCCAGGCAAGCGCGAGCAACGGTTCGGCCGCCCCCTTGATGCGGGCGAGCGCCATCAGGTAGTTCGATTCGGAGGGCGAGAGCAGCTTTTCCTCGGTGATCGTGCCGGGCGTCACCAGCCGCACGACGTCGCGTTTCACCACCGATTTCGAGCCGCGCTTCTTGGCTTCGGCCGGATCTTCCACCTGTTCGCAGACGGCGACGCGAAAACCGAGCGAGATCAGCTTCTGCAGGTAGTCGTCGGCGGCATGCACCGGCACGCCGCACATGGGGATTTCGCGCCCGAGATGCTGGCCGCGTTTGGTGAGCGTGATGCCGAGCGCCCGCGACGCATCGACCGCGTCCTCGAAGAACAGCTCGTAGAAATCGCCCATGCGGTAGAAGAGCAGCGAACCCGGGTTGTTCGCCTTGATCTCGATATATTGCTCCATCATCGGCGTGGCAGATGCACGGCTTTCCTCCGAGGCGAGCTCGGCGGCGTTCAAGGCGTCGATGGCGAATCTTTCAAACTGTGTCACGGAACCGATTTTTTGTTGCGCGCTGGAACTTGCGACACTATCGATGAAGGCACCTGAAAGACAACATCTGCCGCGGCCTAGAGGACGGCTGCCCACAAAAAGCTGGAGGAGACATGCCTGCCAAGGACAAGGCCACGGAGAAGGCCGCACGTTCGCGCGCTTCCGTCACCGAACAGGAAGCACTGGATTTCCATTCGGAAGGCCGCCCCGGTAAACTTGAAGTGGTCCCCACCAAGCCGATGGCGACCCAGCGCGACCTGTCGCTTGCCTATTCGCCGGGCGTCGCGGTGCCGGTCTTGGCAATCGCCGCAAACCCGGCAACCGCCTATGACTACACGACGCGCGGCAACATGGTGGCCGTCATCTCCAACGGTACGGCGATCCTCGGCCTCGGCAATCTCGGGGCGCTCGCCTCGAAGCCGGTCATGGAAGGCAAGTCCGTTCTCTTCAAGCGCTTCGCCGACGTCGATTCCATCGACCTTGAAGTCGATACCGAGAACGTCGACGAATTCATCAACTGCGTGCGTTTCCTCGGCCCCTCCTTCGGCGGCATCAACCTCGAGGATATCAAGGCGCCGGAATGTTTCATCATCGAAAGCCGCCTGCGCGAGCTGATGGACATCCCTGTCTTCCATGACGACCAGCACGGCACCGCGATCATCGCCGCCGCCGGCCTGATCAACGCGCTGGAGCTGACCGGCCGCGACCTCAAGACCACCAAGCTCGTCTGCAACGGCGCGGGTGCGGCAGCGATCGCCTGCATCGAACTGATCAAGGCGATGGGGTTCGGCGCGGAAAACATCATCCTGGTCGATACCAAGGGCGTCATCTACCAGGGCCGTACCGAAGGCATGAACCAGTGGAAGTCCGCCCATGCGGCAAAAACCACCAAACGGACCCTGGAAGAGGCGATGAAGGGCGCCGACGTCGTGTTCGGCCTGTCGCAGAAAGGCGCCTTCACCGAAGCGATGATCCGATCCATGGCCGACAAGCCGATCATCTTCGCGATGGCCAATCCCGATCCGGAAATCACGCCGGAGGAAGTGGCGCGCATCCGCGACGACGCGATCATGGCCACCGGCCGTTCGGACTACCCGAACCAGGTCAACAACGTGCTCGGCTTCCCCTACATCTTCCGCGGTGCGCTCGACGTACGGGCCAGCCAGATCAACGACGCGATGAAGATCGCCGCCGTCAAAGCACTCGCCAATCTCGCCCGCGAAGACGTGCCGGACGATGTTGCCGCCGCCTACCAGGGCAACCGCCCTCGTTTCGGCGCGCAATACATCATCCCCGTCCCGTTCGACCCGCGCCTCATCTCGGCGATCCCGGTCGCCGTCGCCGAGGCGGCGATGGAAAGCGGCGTCGCCCGCAAGAACATCACCGACCTCGCCGCCTATGGCCGCGAGCTTTCCGCCCGGCGCGACCCGATCGCCGCGACGACCCAGGGCATCTACGAACGCGTCCGCCGCTTTCCCAAGCGGGTCGTGTTCGCAGAGGCCGAGGAAGAGCAGGTCATGCGCGCTGCGATTTCCTTCACCAGCCAGAAGCTTGGCACCGCCATCCTTCTCGGCCGCGACGACGTCATCCGCGCGACGGCGGAGAAGGCCGGCATCGATCTCGACCGTCCCGGCATCGAGATCCTCAACGCCCGTCTTTCGAACCGTGTCGATGCCTATATCGATCATCTCTATGCGCGCCTGCAGCGCGAAGGTTTCCTCCATCGCGACGTCCAGCGCCTGATCCACAACGACCGCAACCATTTTGCCGCAACCATGGTGGCGATCGGCGATGCGGACGCGATGGTGACCGGCACGACCCGCAACTACGCGACTGCCCTTCAGGATGTCCGCCGCTGCATCGATCCGAAGCCGGGACACAAGGTGATCGGCGTTTCGCTGGTGATCGCGCGCGGTCGGACGATCTTCGTTGCCGACACGGCCGTCCATGACATGCCGAACGCGGAAGATCTTGCCGATATCGCCGTCGAAGCCGCCCGGGTTGCCAAGCGCATGGGTTATGAGCCGCGCGTCGCCATGCTCGCCTATTCCACCTTCGGGCAGCCGATCGGCGAGCGTTCGGAGCGGGTCCGCGAGGCGGTCAAGATCCTCGACCAGCGGCGCGTCGATTTCGAGTATGACGGGGAGATGGCTGCGGACGTGGCGCTCAACCCGCACCGGATGGAGCAGTATCCGTTCTGCCGGCTCTCTGGAACAGCCAATGTGCTCGTCATGCCGGCGATCCACTCCGCGTCGATCTCCACCCGCATGCTGCAGGAACTCGGCGCCTCGACCGTGATCGGCCCGCTGCTCGTCGGCCTCGACAAGTCCGTGCAGATCACATCGATGGGCGCCAAGGACAGCGATATCGTCAATATGGCCGCTATCGCCGCCTACAATGCCGGAACGTGAGTTTCCTTGAAAGCAGGCCTCAAGTGGACTAAGTTCACTGAACTAAGTCCACTTGAGGCTGCTGATCATGAAGACCGTCAATATCCACGAAGCCAAAACGCATCTCTCGCGTCTTGTCGAGGACGCGGCAAATGGCGAAGCTTTCGTCATCGCCAAGGCGGGCAAGCCTATGGTGAAGGTCGTGCCGCTAGGGGAAGAGCCGAAGAAAAAGAGACGAATCGGTGCCCTCGATGGTCAATTTTTCATTCCCGATGATCTGGACAAGGGAATGGACAAAGAGATCGAAGAGCTGTTTTACGGCGATCACGAATGAGGATATTGCTGGATTCTCATCTTCTGGTCTGGCTTGTGGGGGCATCCGAGCGGTTGCCTTCGGCGGCGCGAGAAATCATTGAAAATCCCGACCACGAAATCTTCTTCAGTTCAGCCAGTATTTGGGAGCTGTCGATCAAGTATTCATCCGGAAAAATCGGACTGCAGCTTCCGCCCCGCATGCTCCATCGGGTGCTTGTCGAAGGTGATTTTAGAGAATTGGCCGTCAGTGCCTCTCATGCCCTCGAGGTGGACTCACTTGAACAGATCCACAAGGATCCGTTCGACCGGATCCTCATCGCCCAGGCCATGTGCGAAGGCATGCTGTTGCTGACTTCGGACGAGACAATAGCACAGTATAACGGCCCGATCCGGCTGGTCCGCTGAAGGCATCCAGCCGAGCCTTCAGCTCGCAAACCGTCCGGCGTCGGCGCCAAAGTGGCTGATGTAACGATCAGAGATCGAGGCGATCGGCAGGACGATCAGCACGTCGGTGGTGTTGAAAGCGTGGTCGATGACCGCACCGTCGCCCACCATGGCGCCGAGGCGCAGATATCCCTTGATCAGCGGCGGCAACAAGGAGAGCGCCTTGCGGGCGTTGAGACCCTCCATCGGCATCAGATCCATTGAGCGATAGAGTTCCGGCAGCGCCGAAACCGCCCAATCACCCTTGGTCAGGACAGAATGGTGCAGGAAGGAGAGCGCCATCGCGTGCTCTTCGGGCAAAACGCCCGGGAAGGACGCGCAGCCGAACATGGCGTTCATGCCATGCTTCAGCGAGTAGGCCCAATTGCCCTGCCAGAGCAGTTCGACGGTGCGCTTGGTGCGATAGTCGGGCAGCACGCAGGAACGGCCGAGCTCCATGAACTGCTTGTCGGGATGACGGGCAAGCAGCGGCTCGATGTCGAATTCGGATGCCGAATAGAAGCCATTATTGGCCAGCGCCACTTCCTGGCGCAGCAGACGATATGTACCGACGATCTGGTCTTCGATATCGCCCTCGATTGCGTTGTCGACCACCAGAAGATGGTCGCAGATCGCGTCGAAGGCATCGACATCGCGGCGGCTGCGCATGGCTTCCGGGCTCAAGGTCGCATGCATTTCCTCGACGAAAACGCGATAACGCACCGCCTGCGCGGCATCGATCTCGCGCTCGCTGCGGGCAAGCCGCGTTTCGAGCGTGCCAATGCGGCCGAAGACATCGCCGCTTACCGGAGCAGAGGCCGGCGCCTGGGTTGTTTCAGGTATCACTTCACGGTTCAGGAGTTCAATTGCCAAGGTGATTCTCCCCGTCCCGGTTTGATCACCGCCTTAAATCACTTCTCTGCGACAAGAACGTGACATTCACTGTCACAATAGGTTCCAGGAATGATCGCGTCAACGCGCCTGTTGGCGCTCGGCGGAGAGAACTCCCAAAATTCGCACTTCCTCAAGAAGCGCCAGCGGATCGGCGGGCTTTGCCAGGACGCGGCTGGCGCCGTTCAGAAGCGCTTCCCGATGTGTCGCTTCGCGGCTCTCTCCCGTCAGCACAATGACCGGGACCGGCGACCGGACACCGTTCTCTTCGTCGGCGCGCAGGGCCGCTAGAAGGCTGAACACATCTCCTCCGGGCATATGCATGTCGGAAATGATGAGATCGAGCGGCATGTCCCGGTCGAGCCCAGCCTTGATCAGAGTGGGAAAATCCTCGATCAGGCGGACGCGATGGCCTGCCTTTGTGAGGACCGAGCGGATGATCAGCGCATTGACGGGATCATCCTCGCCAAGCAGCACGTCG
>Ga0102590_1000224_pt1 | contig 148633 bp, 122 predicted proteins | sample AraplaMF_Col_mMF_FD_76859 | JGI IMG/M metagenome (GOLD analysis project Ga0102590, IMG submission 76859) | Arabidopsis root microbial communities from the University of North Carolina, USA - plate scrape MF_Col_mMF | ecosystem: Host-associated > Plants > Roots > Endosphere | place: USA...
GAAACATGCTAAACTGATTTAGCAAATAAAGGATAAAAGAATTTCCCGCACAAGATCATTAACATATTAATATTTATATAATTCGTATTACACTAAATACCTATACATTAATAGTCTACAAAAATCGTTATTTTAACATAACTAAACCGGTTTAGCAAAATATTTCTATTATTGCGGAAACATTTCACCACTTATGAAGTCAATTGCATTGCTGCTCTTATCCCTGGTTACCGGTACCTTATTATATGGCCAAAGCCTTCACTGGAAAGTATCTCCGCAGGCAGCAGTACAGGAACAAGCCGCTGCTGTTGCCAGCCCGGGTTTTCCTGACCAGGATTGGGTACCAGCCATTGTACCCGGCACAGTGTTTTACGCCTATGTAAAAGCAGGCCTGGAAAAGGATCCGGATTATGCGGATAATATTTACCAGGTGGATGCCGCGAAATATAACCGGCCTTTCTGGTACAGAACGGAATTTCCGGCAATAGCGGTACAACCGCAGCAGCGTGTATGGTTAAAATTCAACGGCATCAATAAATACGCAGGCATTTATTTCAACGGCACACACCTGGGTAACTTACACGGGCATATGCAGCGGGGCATGTATGATATTACTTCCCTGCTGCATCCAAAAGGTAAGAACGCCATTGCAGTACTCATCTCTCCTCCTAAATACGATCCTGCCCATGATCATGGCCTGGCTAACTGGGAAAGCCCCACCTACATTTGCAGTGGCAGCTGGGACTGGATGCCGGCCGTACCCGGCTTGAACAGCGGCATTACCGATACAGTAGCCATTACCGTTACAGGCCCGGTGAGCATTGCTGATCCCTGGATCCGTACCCATATGCCGGATACCAGCACAGCAAACATCACAGTATCTGCCCGCCTTACGAACGCCTCCCCTGTTAGCATTACCGGAACACTAAAAGCGGTGATCACACCAGGTAATATTACCATCAATAGCAAAGCCATCACCCTGGCGCCGCGAAGCAGCCTGGAATACAGCCTTCCCGCCCAAACAATCCAACATCCCCATCTCTGGTGGCCCAATGGATATGGCGATCCATTCCTTTATTCCTGCAGGTTGTTATTTGAAACAGGCAACACTATCACAGACAAAACAACACAGGCTTTTGGCATCCGCAAAATATCCAGCGACACTACTTCCCTGAACGGGCCTATGCGTTTATACGTGAACGGTGTGCCCGTGCTTGTGAAAGGCGGCAACTGGGGCATGTCGGACTATATGCTGAAAGCAAGGGGCAGCGACTATGATACCCGCATTCGCCTGCACCAGGCTATGCATTTTAATATGATCCGCAACTGGACAGGAGAAGTAACGGATAATGCTTTTTATGACTACTGCGATAAATATGGCATTATGATTTGGGACGATTTCTGGCTGAATAACATGGGCGGTATTGACAGCCTGGCGATGTTCAGGGATAATGCTATAGAAAAGCTGAAAAAGCTCAGGAACCACCCTGCAGTTGTAATATGGTGCGGCGCCAATGAAGGGGTGCCTGGCGGCGATGCGCATGGCGCTATCAGCAATGTTATTACTGCTGCTATTCAACACTATGACGGAGATAGCAGGTTATATTTGCCCCGTTCAAATGCGGGTGTTGCCAATCCTAACTTCTCTATACAGGGCGGCAGTAAAAACCTTTCCGGCAGCGGCATCTGGGCTAATGTTGATCCAAAGACCTATTTCACCGACCCGCATAATGGCTATCTCTTTTCCCACAATAGCTGGGGCATGCGCAGTGAATTGGGCATGGCCACGTTTGTGAACCCGGAGAGCTTTAAAAAATTTATGCCGCAGGAGTTTTGGATCCCTCCTACCCCGGAGGCTGTTAACAGCAAGGATAATATGTGGGCCAGGCATTTTTTTAGTACAGATGGCGCCATGGGCGGTGGAGCCGACCCGGTAAAATATATCAACGATATTAATAAAAGTTATGGTAAGGCTGCTACCCTGGAAGATTTTTGTAAAAAAGCACAACTGCTGAACCTTGAAACCATGAAAGCCATGTTTGAAGCATGGAATGATCATATGTGGAATGACGCATCCGGCTTGCTGATCTGGATGAGCCAGTCGGCCTACCCTTCCATGATCTGGCAAACCTATGATTACTATTACGACCTGACGGGCGCTTATTTTGGGGCCAGATCAGCTTGTGAGCCTGTGCATATTCAATGGAACCCGGCCACGCGAATGGTAAAGGTGGTCAATAACACACCACATACATTGCATAAGCTGACTGCAGAAGCGAGTGTTTATAATGCCGATGGTAAGCCGGTTATTGGATATGGGAAAAAAACAACGTTACAGGTAAATGCAACTTCTTTAAGCGATGCCTTTACTATGCTGGATGATACAACCGGTTTATCTGCCGTGTATTTCCTGCGGTTGAAATTATATGATGATAAAGGTGTGTTAGCATCCGGAAATACTTACCTGCTGGGGAAAGAATATTTGAATTATACTGCGTTGAATACATTGCCACGGGCTGCTGTTGCTGTAAGCGCGCCGGTATCATCCTGCAGGTATCTTATATTCACCGTTACTAACCGATCTAAACAATCTGCCGCCGTTGGTGTACGCGTGCAGCTGCTGGACAATAACAATAAACAGATCTTACCGGCTTTGATCAGCGACTCCTATTTTCACCTGATGCAGGGAGAGCAAAAAAAGGTGCAGGTAGAAGTAGATAAGGCATTATTGAAGAACGGGTACAGGCTGGAAGCAAGAGCGTATAATGATTAAGCAGAAATAGCAGATCCATCTTAATGATCTTCAAATATATGTATGCACCAGTTCAGCAGATCTGCTTCATCAACAATACTCCAGGAATGAGGATGCCTGCTTCCATCTTTGCTGTATCCTTTGTTGCTTGTTGCAATTAATTCTGCTTTATTGTTACCGAGTAATTTTAACTGATTGATAAAAGCAGCTATATCCAAAACATTTAAATCATAAAGATCTTTTCTTCTATTATTGATCCACCAGTTTATATCCGGCTCTGCATATATTCTTACATGCATATCCGTTAGAACAGATGCATTTCCGCCCTGTTTCACGGTATGGCTGAAAGGCGATGCCTGCTGATACGCGGGCCTGTTATCGCCGGGAGTTCCTTTCAGCTTGTCTTTCAAGAAAGACATCAGCTGTTTACCCTCCGTGACGGCATCAGCGCTATAGTTCCTTAGAACAGCATTCTCTGATTCATTATAAAGCCGCTCATAGTCTAATGGAGGATCTGCCGCAAATACAGCCAATGGCCTTATACCGAAAGCACTTTTTCCCTGCGAACAGTATTCCGCGAACCTGACTGCCGCTGTTCCGGCAGCAGACATTCCGCCAATCACTATTTTTCTCCCGGGGATCTTATACTTTAGTATTGCTTCACTGACCATTGAATCCAGCCGCTCCGGCACCAGCTTGCCTGTAAGAAAATCAAGATAATTATCTGTGGGCACCGCAGTCATTAACAGGATCCCTTTTTCATAAGCGGCCTTCTTGGCACTATCTGACAATCCTATACTTATCAGGACGATAACACCTTTTATACTGTCAGTGGGTTGCCTTACCACATAAAAATCCCGGAGGCTATCTTTTGCATTCCTATAAATATATTGCGGGGCCTGGGAATATGAAATCTGAGATGCTATTGTTAAAATGAACAGCGCTATAATCTTTTTACTCATCATAAATAAGTCCTTTATAATTTACCGCTACCGGTAAAATAAAAAAGCATAAAAAAAACCAAACTTCCTAATAAAACAAAATCAGATAGATGTGCATAAAAAATGTCGTTCCCACGGCGGAACGCCGGAACAGGCATCTGCACCGGTTCTTGATGCATTCTACGAAAAATATGGAACACCAGGAGCCATAGGGAAAATGCGGCGCGGGAGTATGCAGTAAGGAATGGGATAAACACCGGGGAGCTTCATTAAGCCCCTGCCTTCTTTTCAGTCAGCCGTTTTATTTCCTTTGAGAGGGTTTGCTTTTCCATCCTGGACTTTGTTAGCCCAACCGCTTTTTCATAATGGTGAATGGCTTGATCAATGTTTACATCTGCATACAAATACCCCAGCAGGGAATGATAATAGGCATGCTCATCCAGCTTTAGCTTCTCCGCTTCCTTTATACCTTTTTCATGACCGAATACTTTTGCAAACGCAAACGCCCGGTTCAACGCAGTTACGGGCGAGTATTCAATAATAATAAGCTGGTTGTACAGCTGCAAAATATGCTGCCACTTGTTATCGTCCGTTGGGGTGGTATGCCAGTATGCAAGCATTGCATCCAGGTGATATTTTGAAATTTCATTGCCCTGACAGGCATTTACTAAATAATGATTTCCTTTTTCAATTAAGTCCTGATCCCACAAATTCCTGTCCTGGTCCTCCAGCAGAATGGCTTCCCCGTTATCGCTTATTCTTGCGTCAAGACGTGAGCTTTGAAAACACATTAAGGAAAGCAGCGCGTTCGCCTCCGGCGTGTTGGTCAGGCTGTTCTCCGTAAGGATATATGCTAAGCGTACCGCTTCAGAACAAAGGTCCTTACGGATCAACTGGTTATTGGTCCGGGAGAAATATCCTTCATTAAACAACAGGTATAAAGTTTTTAAAACACTTTCTAAACGCGTTTTAATTTCCGCTTCACTTAAAATCTTGATCTGGAAATCACCATTGCGAAGGTTAGCCCTGGCCCTTTGTAAACGTTTTTTTATGGTTTCGGTTTTTGTTAAAAATGCGCTTGCAATTTCTTCCACGCTAAACCCGCAAAGGATCTGAAGGGCCAGACAGATCTGCGCTTCTGCTGAATTGCCGGGATTGCAAACTGCAAAGATCATGGCCAGCTGGCTGTCGGCTATATTTTGATCGCTGAAGTCAAACTCCTGCGCTGCTTCAATATCATTTAATTGTTTAGCCTCTTTAACCTGCCTTTCAACAACAGCATTGTGCTTAAAAAAGTCTTTAATTTTGTTCTTTGCCACGGTATAAAGCCAGGCAGTTGGATTTTCGGGGATCCCTTTAATACTCCACACTTCAGTGGCTTTCAGAAAGGTTTCACTTGCTATATCTTCGGCAGTTTCAAGATGCTTTAAATTAAACGAATGATAAAGCACAGCCACTATTTTGCTGTACTCCGTTCTGAATAAGTGCGGTATTAAGTTATCCTGTTGCATAATAAAAAGCCCCTGCAAATTTGCAAGGGCTATAATAATGAATTACAGTGCATTAATTTCCCGGATCTCTACATTGCCACCGAATGATAAGATCGGGCAATCCTTTGCAAGCTCGGTTGCTTCAGCCAGGGAGGATGCTTTTACAAGGGTGTAGCCCAGGATGGATTCCTTGATCTCCGTATAAGGCCCATCAGAGATGATACCGTCACTTCTTAATACATTGCCAGTGCTTACCAGCCGGTTGCCCCGGTCAACCAGCTTACCCTGTGCGGCAATCCCTGCCACCCAGTTCATCCATCTTTGGGTATTGGCCTGCATTTGTTCCGGTGACGCCTGGGGCATTGTTTTGTAATCTGCTCTGAATACAAATAAGAACTCTTTCATTTTTGTAAGTTTTATTGGTTTATACCCTAGGGACGACCGGTAATTCTGAATGGGGACAAAATGAAAAATATTATTCATTTTATGCAGGATCCAGGCTACGATCCGGCCAGTACCGGCCTTGGATCAAAGATGACATTCAATCACCTAATACCATTCCTGCCTACCTGGTACCAGCCGGAGGCAAAGAGTACCATCTCCCCATATGGATGTCATAAAATACGATACATCCTGATCCTGCACAAAAAGTTTTTTTACCTGGTATTTGAATTTCATCTTTTTCATATCCTGCATGTACACGTCTGCCCAATTGCGCGTACCCGGCACGCTCTTTTGTAACGCCATTCACGTAGAGACTGGCCAGGCTTAAGCCCAGTGCCATTCCATGGTGTGGAGTGCAGCTCCCCGGTACAGCATGAAAATTCCCCAACCCTGTCATCAATTTTTATAATGGCATTCATGAGGGATACATTGCATAGACATGGCGTAAACTTTGTAACGGTTCGTAATAGTAAGCAATGAACCAGCTAGTAATAGCTAATCAATCATATTAACTATCTAAATCTTAATGTTAGTATATGGACCAGTCAAACAAAATAAGCCGCCGTAAGGCAATAGGAGGCCTGGCAGCGTTAGCGGCAGCCCCATCTTTTATTATAACAGGTACCGCTCAATCCCGTACATCCGGTACACCGGGACTTGAAGATCCGACTACAAAATATCCCAAGCCGCCATTTAACGCGCAAAGCCAGCCCTGGCCCGGTTTAGCTGGAAAGATGGAGCCCCGCCCGGATCATGGCGAAACGTCCTATAAAGGTTCCGGCCGTTTAAGCGGACGTAAGGCATTAATTACCGGAGGCGATTCCGGCATGGGGCGTGCAGCCGCCATTGCCTATGCCCGGGAAGGCGCCGATGTTGCGATCAATTACCTGCCGGCTGAAGAGGCAGATGCCCGGGAAGTAGTTGAACTAATTAAGGCAGCAGGCCGAAAGGCGGTGGCTATACCTGGTGATATACGGGAAGAGCAATTTTGCCGCGACCTGGTGGCAAAGGCAGTACAGCAGCTTAATGGATTAGATATTGTAGTTTGTAATGCCGCACGGCAACAAACCAGGCCATCGATCCTGGAAGTAACTACGGAAGATTTTGATGCTACTATGAAAACTAATATCTATGCACCGTTCTGGATCATTAAAGCAGCTCTGCCGCATTTAAAACCCGGTTCAGCCATTATTGGTACAACATCAGAGCAAGCTTATGATCCATCTCCGGATCTATATGATTATGCGCAAACAAAAGCAGCAACAGCCAACTATGTTAAATCGCTGGCAAAGCAGCTTGGCCCAAAAGGCATCCGTGTTAACGGTGTGGCTCCGGGTCCGATCTGGACACCTTTACAAGTCAGCGGCGGCGCTACACAGGAAAAGCTTAAAAACTTTGGCGGTGATACGCCACTGGGCCGCCCGGGCCAGCCCGTGGAGCTTGCCTCTATTTATGTTCAGCTTGCAGCAAGCGATGCTAGTTTTGCCACCGGGCAGATCTATGGTTCTTCAGGAGGGAAAGGACAGCCATAATTGACCAGGGAATGGTCCGGCAGCCTTTACTGGCCAACCTCCGGCATGATGTATGTGTTTAAACTAATGATAGACCATTTTTTTTTACTTAAAATGCTAATGTTATGGCAGACAATAAATCAAACGTGGGCCAGCAGGATAGAATACGGGTTGATGCTAACGATCCCAGTGAAGTAGAATACCTGCACCGGCAATTCGCCAATCTTAAACATGAGCAGGTTGTGGAGGCTATTAAAGCTAAAGGGCCCTTGCGTGAAGATGTGGTTAAATATCTGGAAACACTGAATAAGCGATGATCCGGATTTTCCTACCTGGATCACCCTTACAGCTCAAAGTTTACTCCTCCCCGTACGCTCCATTGTGATACTGAAGGATGATCCAGGTAGGAAAAACGCCGGATCACATCTATACGCAGGATCTTAAAAATACGGGTAATGCCTGCGCCTGCCTCAAAATACGGCCCGTTGTTCAGTGTATAGGTGGCCGTTATATTATCCTTTACCGGGAATTTTAAAGCGCCGTTTGCGCCGGGCTGGTTCCCGGCTCGTAAGCCGCCATACAACAGGCGGCAGGATATTACTTCCCGCCATTTTAATTTCTTTATTAATGGTATGCGGTCAAAAAAGAAGCCTTTAAAAGAATGATCAATACTTATGCCTGCAAAGTGATCGCTTACAAACTCCAGGTAATTCATCATATTAAAACCGCTTTCGCTGTAACCCAGCGTTTGGTTACCCTGGTGCACCTCCAGCAAAGGCCAGGGTAATGCTCCTGCAATATAGCCTGCATAACCAGTTATATCCGTATACCCAAAGGGCGCCCAGTAGCACCTTTTGTAGAGGCTAACGTCAAAACGGTTATAATTATATTCACCGCTCAGCGCTTTAAAACCATGGGTATAGTTCAATGTTAGTATAGGATAACGGTTTGCAACACTAAAACGGCCCAGATCACTCTGGTAAAATTGCTCATGCGGCGCCCAGCGGAAGGTAGCAGAGAGCTCATTTGTTTGCAGGGAGCTAAGCGTATCCGTATTCTGTGCAAAGAAAAGGCTTCCGGCAGGACGCTGTTTTTTATACTTAAGCATCAGCCCCGCCAGCAGGTGGTTGCCAAACTCATACACATAATCCACTCGAAAAATATTGTTGTACAGGTATTTGGTATTATTCCCGCTATTAATGGACAGTAAAAGATTACTTTCCACGTATTCATCATCGGTGCCGGGAATGTTTGTATCATGCCGGTAGCCTACCCGCAGAAAATGCATGGGATACCTGTAAACAGAGCGGTTGTTAAAGGAATAGGTGGCGCTGCCAAAATACTTGAATTGCTGGTCTTTCGTACCATATGCCAGGTAACCATCCAGGTAATACCGCTTGCTGAAATAGGTGGTAGTACGCCCTCCCAGCCTGGGTTTCCAGCCTTCCACGGGATTATAGCTGAGGAAACTAAAAACAGGTCCTGCACTGATGTGGCCAAAGGACTTATAACCCGTGGCGCTCATATTAATTATGTCGGTAGTGAGCTTATAAGAAGGCATGTGCAGCAGGCTGTCGATGTTCTTATAGGTGCGGGCTTCTGTTGACGATAAACTATTGAGCCGGTAGTCCAGGAAAAAACTATCTGGTTGTAAACGGGGCTTGTATTCAATGGTGTAATCCTTTTTAAAAAGGCTGTCTGCAATGGGCTGACCGGTTACAAAATTGCTGAAAAGCACCAGCCTTTCGCCAAACAGGCCGGAGCTGCCTTTGGTTAACCCAAAGTCTGTGATCACATCGGAATAAGACAGGTGGAATTTATGCGTAACACTATCCTGCTCAAAATCCTGGATAACTGAGAAATTGCGCACCAGGCCCAGATTCATATCCTTATTGGTATGCAGGTTTAGTTTTCTTACCGTGTAATGCCCATCCAGTGTAATGTAAAGCGTGCCGGTGAACAGCAGCCCGTTCGTATTCCGGGGCATTAAAGAAAGGCGTACCAGCTTCGTATTATCCTCCACAACAGTGTCCTGTATAAAATACTTGTAAAAGGTGGGGCCTGCGTCTGATATAGGGCTGATGAACTGCCGGGTAAAAGCCACAATAACGGGATCGTATATATTAATATCTTCATAGAGCCGGTTCAGGATAACACCTACACCGTGTGTATCTATAAAATCACCATAATCCACTTTCTTCTGCCCTTCTATCACCTGGTTCTTCCGTTGCGGGCTGCGTTGAAAATAGTTGTGGGATACATTTTCCTCAATATAAACCGGCACCAGCTCTTTGCCGGCCACCTTGGTGGTATCCTTATTTTCAAAGAGAAAATGGTAGCGTTTTAACGGGCCTTTATCCGATATCCAGCGTGGAAACCCATCCAGGTACATACACAGCTTTTCATACTGGCGGTAACTGGCGGTAGCATAAGCGCCAATATCGTTCTCATTACGGTGGGCCACTACCTGCTTTATCAATTCCACCGCGGGGTTATTCCTGTTACTATAACGTTTGCGCTTACTGTTCACTATTACTGTTTCCAGCTGCCGGTCACGGGAGGCCAGCAGTACATTTATTTCCTGCAGGTACGCAGGGGTGCAGTGCCGTACCTGTGTGAAAAAACCGTCCACTGAAAATTGCAGGAAGCTCACGTTACCACCTATACGCAATGAGTATTTGCCATCCGCATCCGTAAGGGTGCTGTAGCGGCCATTCCCTGCAGTTACTTTTACATTGGACATTGGCATTCTAGTGGCTGAATCCTGCACCATGCCGTAAACATTCACTGACTGGGCCTGCAAACCGGTTTGCGAGAGTACCAGGAACAGTAAAACAAGTATGCAGGCACGATTATCCGTTAAGGCCATCATAATAGATGTAAACGCTATTCATATTACAATTTTTTCCACACAAATAAGACTTTTATCTGTGCTATTTGTTTAATCGGGTATCCGTATTAATTAATTGTAAATTTTGCGTTACGATGGCAGGGAGAGGATGGCAATAATTTTTTGCGTAATTTGTGTTCGTTGTATTAACCACACATTAGCGGAGGATTGGCGCTTTCCTGTTTTCTTATTTAATCTTTGGGGCCCGTGACCGGATCGGCATTTTGAATGTTTGCGGCCTGCTGCGTCATTAACTTTAATAAAACCTCAATAATTCCTTTATGCGAAAAATCTACTTTTTTCTGTTGCTCCTGCTATGGAGTACAGCTTCAGTTGCCCAGAATCCTTACCTGAGAACCGCGTACAAGGGGCCGGACAGCTCTGTTATACTGGACTATGGCTATGGTAAGGTATTGTCGTTTAAATATTCCGGAGGTAATTTCATTTACTACCTGGGCGATGTAAGTACAGGCGCCATTACCGTTATTCCGTATAACAAACCATACGATATTAACGGCTTTGCCGAGATCATTTCAGATCATGCGTACGCCTGGGTTACGCCTTACGGCGCTCTCATTGCAGGACAAACCCTTGGCAGTACTCCAAATAGCGGCCTGGTATCGTTATACGAATGGAAACAAGGTGTGCTTACCAAGCTGGCAGATCAAATGTACAACGTACATACGGCCGGCGATTACGCCATATGGTTAACCTCGCCGACCGCCGGTGGAAAACTGATGTTAAGGAACCTGGCCACCAATCAGCAAACCCTTGTGGTTGACAGCAGCATACAGGCTGCAACCGTGGCGGCTAATGGCATGGTGGTATACAGTACCGGTCAATACCTGTATACCTACAAGAACGGCGTAAACAAATTGATCTATCATCTGATACCCTCCCAGTTTCCGGACGGCCCCGAATACATTTATGAGCTGGAAACAGATGGGGAACGCGTTACCTTCCTGAATTACCGGGAGCAGGATGCAACGCAGGTTCTTTTATACGAGCATGATTCCGTAACGCTGCTGCTGACCGGGGGCGATTATGGCGGCTTTTCAGAATTTTCAATGAACATAACAAAGCCCATTATCAATAACGGCTATATAGGGGGCGTAAATTTAAGCTGGCCTTACTATTATAATACTGAGGGAAGAGTGTATACCCGCGACAGGCAGGGTACTTTCCGCGATGTGCTGAATATAAAAACGCGTACGGATATTGGTTATGCGCGCATGGCTGCTATAAATGCGCGGGGAGATATTGCTGTAAGAACCACATCGGGCGGTAACCAGGGCACCTACCTTGTTAGCCAGGATGGAAGCTATAACCGGAAAATAGCCGGCGCCACCTCCTGGGTATACTACCAGGATACTACCTGGCTGGCCGCTATTGGCAATACCTTATATACCGTAATAAAGGATACCCTTGCCCACCATTATTTAAAGTCATTCAGCAAACAGGTGTATAACGATATGCGTAATCCAATGCCCGCCAGCGATTTCCTGGAAAATTATGTGGGCCCCAACTCCGGCCCCGGGCAGCTGGAGCGCATAGAGATTGTTAAACGCCCTTCAAAAGGCGTATTGCTGAATAAGAACAACCAGCCTATACTGGGTAATAACAATATTATTCTAAGAGCCGACCTGGATACGCTTAAATACAGCGCCCCTGGCTTGCCCAACCGCCGGGATACCATTAAGTGGCGGGCCTTTGACGGGGTGAACTGGACAGAGACCGCCGATATTTATTTAAATCTAACACTGCCTCCCGGCACTATAAAACCCTTTGAACGTAATACGCTGGCAGGTGTGCCTATCCGCTTCTGGTCAAGCCAGTTTAAGGAAAACTCTTCCAACCCGCTGTCCGGTATCAGGATCACCAAACTACCCACCTGGGGCAAGCTTACGGTAGATGGCAGGGCGGTGTTTTACCAGGAAAGCAGCGATCTGACACTGGCTCAAATAGACCGTATGATCTATACGCCCAATCCCAATATAGTAGGGGTAGACACCTTGCAATGGATGAGCTTTAACACTGTGGGGGGCTATTCGCCAAATGACACGCCTGTTATTCTACGCATTTACCCGCAGCTGAATACGCCGCCTGTTTTAAGAACGCTGGAAAGCAGCTATAGCAGGGCAGCAGCTCCGGACACCATTCTTATAGCTAACTATCCCATTCCACAGGCGCGTACGGATGTAATGGTGCTGCTGGATAATAAACAGGTGCTGCCTATAGGGCCGGATCATACGTTCATCATCTCCCCTTCATTGTATACCACCGGTACCCATCAGCTGAAAGTGAGCTTTAAGCACAAGCTGGATAGTATTAGTGTGGTGCGCAGCTTTACCATTACCAATGCCCTGGCGCCGTTAATGGTGGGGGGCGATAAGGTAGGGATAACAGCAGAAACCGGCCCGCTCAGCGCATGGCCCAACCCATTCAGCGAGCAGCTTACAGTTACCGGTTTGGATGCAAATAAAACCTACCTCCTGCAGCTGTTTGATGCACAGGGCAAGGCTGTGCTTACAGACCGCTCATTTAATCAAAGCAAAAAAGTGATTGAGCTGAGTGGCAACTTATTCACAAAAGGTATTTACTATCTGCAGGTGCAGGATGCCGGCAGTAAGGAGCTTGTGAAGACTATTAAGCTGCTGCATTTATAAAAACGCTTATGATCTAATACTATGATGGCGCTCCGGTTGCGGAGCGCCATCTTTATATTATATACTACCCCACTGCCGCTATTATAGCGCAACCCCTGCATTTCACACCGAACCAGGTGTATTTCACAAACATAGACCTGCGCAAGTACCTGCAGCGTTGAATTAGTGAAGTATGGATTATTTAATGCTGCCCGGCAGCACGCCGAATTTTTTTCTGAAGGCAACAGCAAAATGGTGTGCATGGGCATATCCCACTTTATCAGCCACCTCGCCTACCGGCAGCTTTTCGTCCAGCAGTAATTTTTTAGCCTCCTGCATACGCAGGTCGCTTATATAGGCAAATACGGTATTACCGAATAATGCTTTGAACCCGGTTTTTAGTTTTGTTTGATTGATACAGGCCATACGGGCCAGATCTGTAATAGAGCAAGCCTGCTGATAATGCGCATCTATATAGCTTTTAACGGCATATAATGCTTCTTTATCTGCAGGCTTTAATTTTGTATTGCCTGCACCCTTATCCAGCTGGCTCACCTGCGACAGGAACAGCTCTATAGACTTTGCTTCGAGGAAAATTCCTTTTAATGAACCACTATAGGGTGCGCTTTTCATTTCGTTTATGATGGCGTACATATTGGGCTGCATGGCTGCATAAAAATCAGGTAACGGGTGGTTCACTATTTCGCTTTCCCCGAAGCGGTTCATAAAATCACTTTCCGGTGTGAAGATGCTTTTAAAGAGCTGCTCGGATAACATCAGCTCAAAAAAATGCCGGGTACCGCCATAGGTAGGTGATATGGATAGCTCGTAGGTTTCCGCTGCTTCCCTGAAAACAACGAAATGCTTTTCCCTGAAGCTGTGGTCTTTACCGGAATGTGTTTCCGGAACAGGATCGGCCAGGCGAAAGTGGGAAACAATGGCGTTCTGCCGCGGTTTGAAACTATATACACGCTGTTCAGGATTGGCACAGCTGCCCCATTTAAGGCCAATGTCCCCAAAATAAAGTTCTTCAGTATCCAGGCAATAGCCGGACGCGTCCTGCTCTGAGTGGCGATATTGTTGTAATGCGCTGTTTAAGCCTGTGCGGTACATATTCCTTTTTCGCAGCTGCTGTTATAATAGCTTGCAGCTTACAAAATAAGGTATTTAAAGTGAGAAACAGGTTCGGTGTTATCTGCGGGATGGCATCGTGATCCTCTTTTAACTTTTACTTTTAGGGTAGATGATCTTACGCGTGCGCACCAGCAATCTTTTAGTGCGTACCGGTGCATCAAAGCGCTGATCCGCACTTTTTTGCTCGCTGTAATAGTGCATAATATCCTGTGCGGTGACCATGCCTTTTACGCTGCCGGCAGCGCCATCTTCCATTACGCTCAGTGCCGGTACGGAGTACCGTCCCATTAATTGCACACAGATGCTGAGGTCATCATTTTCACTAACCGCCGGCTTGCCTTCCGCCAGATCCGTTGCAGGCACCATCACTTCCTTAACAGTAGTATGGGTCAACAGGTCAGATTCATAGGCATCGGGCGTGTTGATGCCCCGTCTCCGGATCTTCTCCGTCATGATGGTTCCTTTCATCAGGAAGAACGAAACAAAGTAAGCTGCAATACAGGCGCAAAGCAATGGCAGCAAGCCATTGGGCTGCCCGGTTGTTTCCAGCGCAAAAACAATGGAGGTAAGCAATGCCCTGGAAGCGCCGGCAAACATGGCGGCCATGCCTACCAGGGCGGCGGTGGCCATAGTAATGCCGGAGCCCGGAAAAAGTTTTAATAACACCATACCCATCAGCGCGCCTAATGCACCGCCAATAGTGAACAAGGGAGCAAGCGTACCGCCGGAAGTACCGCTGCCCAGTGAAATTACCCAGGATATGTATTTCAAAAAGCAAAGGGATAATAACATGGCAAGCGGCAAATGACCGCCCAGCAGCTCCTGAATATTTTCATACCCCACCCCCATTGTAAAGGGTGCAAAATAACCGGTTACACCTACTACCACCGCGCCAATAGCCGGCCACCACATCCAGTGTATGGGCAGTTTCTCGAACAGGTCTTCCACAAGATATACTGACTTGGACACTAAAGAGGCTACGATCCCGATCAGCAGCCCCATACCAATATAAACCATCAGGGCGCCATCACCGGGCATAGGTATATTACCCATGGCAAATACCGGGGCGCTGCCAAACAGCCACAGGTGCATACCGGCGCCGGTAATACAGGACAGGGCTACGGGTATAATGGAGCGGGCGGAGAATTCAAATAACAATAATTCAATGGCCAGCAGCACTGCTGCCAGCGGGCTTCCGAAAATAGCGGCCATACCGGCACAGGCTCCTGCGCTCAGCATGATCTTCCTTTCTGTGGGCGTAATATGCATGATCTGTCCTGTAAAAGATCCAAATGCCCCGCCCGTAGCAATGATAGGCCCTTCTGCACCAAAGGGGCCGCCTGTTCCGATAGAAATAGCGGCTGACAGTGGTTTAAGTAAAGTGATTAAAGGCGGGATCTTACTTTCGTCCAGGATTATTTTTTCCATTGCCTCCGGGATGCCATGACCGCGAACGGCTTTGGAGCCAAACCGGGCAATAAGGCCTACTAAAAGGCTGCCTACAACCGGCACTGCCACCACGGCCCAACCCAGGGTATTGTGGGCCGGGCTTGCCGGTTCCCACGAAAACCTGCCATAGAACGCAAGGTTGGTAATGATCTCAATAAGGTAAACCAGCCCTTTGGCTATAACACCAATGACCAGTGCATTTATAATTGCCTGGATAGCCAGGTACAATACTCTTTTATCTACTTTCCCGGAAACCGGGAGGCCTTTTTTTTTCTGTATGGGGGTTAAGGATGGAGCCAAAGGAATACTTTCGTCTTGCCGTTTCATATAATAGCTGCTTAATTTTAAGCAAAAGTATTGCAAAAGCAGTATTTTTATCGTTTTCCAGATAAATTAATTTAAAATAAAGTTACTTACGCAACATTTTAGTAGTAATTATGTCCAAAATAACCTGCGATACAAAGAGCTGCCTTTTATGCAATTCCTGCCTGCCTGAATGGAGGGAGCTAACCGCATTAAAGAAACAAACCCGCCAGTTTAAGAAGGGAGAACGGATCTTTACGGAAGGCGATCCGGTAACCGGGATATTCTTTACATTATCCGGGGCCGTGAAGGTGCACAAGCAATGGGGAGAGCAAAAAGAGCTGATCATTCGCTTTGTTTCAGGTAACGATGTGATCGGCGTACGTGGTTTCGGCGACACTGTACTACGGGCATCGGCAACTGCCCTGGAAACCACCATCGCCTGCTTTATTCCCAATGAACATTTACAGGCCAGTCTTATGACGAATGCCGCCTTCAGCTATAAGCTGATGCAGTTTTACGCTACGGAGCTTCAAAAAGCGGAACAAAGAATGAGCGACCTGGCAAACCTGGATGCCAAAGGCCGCACGGCAAGCGCATTATTATTGCTTAAAGATACTTTCGGGCTACGTGAGGATGGGTACATTAACATTACCGTGTCACGGCAGGACATTGCATCCTATGCCGGCACCATTTATGAAACTGTTTTTAAGATCTTCACAGAATGGATAGCCAGCTCCTTTATTCAAACGGAAGGCAAACATATGAAGATCCTCAATGAAGATGGATTGCGGGCTTTTATTCCGCACAATCATTAACATCATCCGGCCTTTCGTTACTTTAACACATCCAGCACCGGGCGCTCAACCCCTGACAACGTTTCCACACCGGGTTTTAACAGCTCCAGCACGGCTATGTGATTCTCTCCCGCCTTCAGCCACTCTGCAGGTACATAAATAGTTTGCTGAGGGCCTATTTCCCAATACCGGCCTAAGTTATGCCCGTTGATCCATACGGTTCCCTTGCCCCAGCTGCTCATGTCCAGGTAAGTATCCCCGGTTTTTGACAGCACAAAAGTACCTTCCTTCAGCACCGGTGCATTACCACGGGTAAGGCTATACGCTTTAGCTTTTCCGGCAGGCAGCGTATCAAATGGAAGCCTGAACTGTTGCCAGTTCAGCAGCTCCTTGTCATTCAACAATACTTTTTCCGTGATCCCTTTTTTATTCTGTAAAAGGTATGGGCCAAAGTTAATACGGCCCAGGTTTTCCACCAGCAACTCCAGTGTTACCTTACCTTTGGGTAGCTTCACCTGCAGGCTGTCCTGGTATAAACGCCGGTCCAGCACACCGGCTCTTTTGCCATTAATGAACACCAGCGCATAATCGCGCAGGGCTTTTATTTTCAGCAAGCCGGCCTGGCCGCCGTTCAGGGTGGTGCGGTATAATACCCACCCGTAGGCTTGTCCCAGGTCTTCAAACGTTAAAGGCATTTTATTATTAACCGGTTTGGGCAACAGGTCAAATAAGCTGCGGGTTTGTGTGAACCGGATGGCGGGGATCTCAATAACCGGCCTCGCTGCCGGTACTTCCGGCAACACCTGACCGGCCGGTAAATGCCTGCTGATCACTTCCCGGAACTTCATAAATTTCTCCGTAGCATTACCTGCTTCATCCAGCGGCGCATCATAATCATAGCTGCTGATCTGCGGCTCATAAGGGTTCTGGTCATTATAGTTGGCGCCATTCATAAATCCACGTGTGGTGCCGCCATGAAACATGTACATATTGATGGAGATGCCTGCTGCCAGCACGCTATCCAGCCTGCCCAGGTATTTCTCATAGGGTATGGTATGGTGTTTTGTGCCCCACCAGTCAAACCAGGCAGGGTACCATTCTGCAATGTAAAAAGGGCCTTTGCCGTTATGCCAGGTGCGGATCAGCTGTTTCACCTTTGCAGGATCATCAATGCCGTTAATAGCAGGCAGCAGGCCGGGTAAGTGCCCGTCCTTAATGGCAGGCTCCGGATCGCAGGTATATAACAGGCCGTCAAAGCCGGCTTCCTGGAATATTTTACGGTTAATGTCCAGGTACTCCTTATCATTTGAATAAGAGCCATACTCATTTTCCACCTGCACCATTAAAATATTTCCACCGTGGTTCACCTGTAGGGGCGCCAGCTGTTTACCAATTTCTTTTATGTAATTACGATAGGCCTGCAGGTATTTTTGCTCTTTGCTGCGCACTACCAATCCCTTTTCTTCCTGCAGCCAGTAAGGATAACCGCCAAATTCCCATTCTGCACAAACGTAGGGGCTTGGGCGCAGCACTACCCATAAACCTTCTTCCCGGGCGGTGTTTACAAAGGCGGCAATATCATTATTCCCTGAAAAATCATAATGTCCTTTCTCGGGCTCATGCACATTCCAGAACACATAGGTGCCTATGGTGTTCAACCCCATTGCTTTTGCCATTTTCATCCGTGCGCGCCAGGCTTCCCGGGGCACGCGGGGGTAATGCAGTTCGCCGGAGATCATCTGAAACGGCTTACCATCCAGCAGGAAAACAGAATCGCCCAACGCAAAGCTATGCGTGCCGGTTTGCTGCCCTGCGGCAGCCATACAAAAAGCCACCATAGTAATAATAACTACGCTTATCCTTTTCATGCTTTACAGATTTAATCAAGATCTCCCTGCCAGGGTTACTACTGCACGGGCAGGGATACGGATGCTGTTTGTAACAGAAAACTCAGTGTTGCCGGGCGCCAGGCTGCCCTGGTCCGATGTGGTGTAGGAACGTACCCGGCTTAATTTTGCATGCCGGCAGTGGAGGGTTATGTCCACTGCGGCTGCACTACTGTTCACTACTACTATACTAAAAGTGTTATCAATATTCCTGTAAGCAGATACCAGCAGGTTCTTTCCCAACGCGGCACTGTCACTAACGGTCACCTGTACACGCCGGGCGCCGGGACGTATAAACCGGCTGTAGTTGCCCATGGCCCATAGCATTTTACTATCGTGGTACTGCCCGTCTGTTTTATTTTTATCAATGTAGATCAGGCCATCTTTATAATCATAGGGCGATATGGCCAGCCAGTACTGCCAGGCAGCGGCATTGGCCACCGCCAGGTCATTATGAATAACCCGCGCAAGATATAAGGCAGCTTCCATGCCCAGGTCTCTTTTGCTGCCATTGATCTCGCCGGCATTATCGCCCAGGATACAATATTCAGATTGCCAGTAATCCAGGCCGGCTATGCTGGCAACACCGGCCGCCAGCTTTTGCCTCATTTGCACCGCCTTGTTGTGAGGCGATGTTGTGAAGTAGCTGTGTGCGGCAATGCTGTGCTGTACCTGTGGCAGGTTGCCTACATACCCTGCGGAATGCGGGTCAAAAAAAGTATTGGTTTGCTCGCCCTTGCCGGGTTTATCTCCTTTTTCGTAGAGGTAATTGATCTGCCCTGCTTCGGGCAGCAGTATTTTTGTAGAAAGTCCTTTCTCTGCAAACGCGCTGCTGATGCTGCGTACCAGGCCGCTGATCTGCTCATTGGTATAAGGGCATCCTTCCTGCCCGCCATCGCTCCAATCCCACTGCGGTTCATTAACCGGGCTGATATAACTGAACAAAATGCCGGCCGTTGTATACACGCCGTTCAGCACCTGTACCAGGTATGCGCCCAGTGCGCTGTATTTAGCGGGATCAATATTGCAGTCTCCCTTGCTGGCAAATGCTTTTCCATTCTTTGTAAGCTGCACCGGCGGGCTATTTAAAAAAGCCAGGAACTGCTGCACCCCTCTTGCTTTGGCTGCCTGTAAGAACCATAGTTGACCGGCCTGCCTTTTCCAGTTCCAGCTGCTATCCTGCTCCAGGAACGATTCCGCGCGGCGCCATTCATCTTTAATGCCACTGTCATCGCCCTGCTGGGCGCTACCTGCGCCAATATTAAAACGCCACAGGGAAAGTCCTATGCCCTGCGGCTGACCGCCGGCAGTAGTATCCATTCCAAACAGCCAGTCAGCCATCTGCTGCTTTTTAGCATCCGGCCAGTTACCGGTGAACTGGCATGCCCATGCATCCGATGCGCCAAAGTTCCGGATCGTTTGGTAGGTAATAGCCGCATCCATGCTTACAACAACCGGTTTATGCTGCGCCTGTGCAATGCCTGCTCCTGTAAAAAACCATAGCCATAATGTGATGTGTCGCATATCCGCTCTTTGAAAAGAATGTAAAATGTAAAATCTTAAATGTAAAATGTAAAAGGATGTACAACACTGTTGCTGCATTAACTTTTACATTTTACATTTTGCGTTTATGATTTTACATTTTTTAATATCCTGTATTCTGTGTTATCCGGTTATTGGATGCCTGGATCTCTGTTCTTGGAATGGGTAACCAGTAATGCTTGGCGGCAAAAGCCCGTCCGCTTAAGGCTACCTTTCTCGTATACACGTAGCTGCCGCCACTGGTTGTTACATCTATTCCATAGGCCGGTACATTCTCTGTTACATCGGCTATTTTCCAGCGGCGCACATCGTAGAAACGGTGTTCTTCAAATGCCAGCTCCACCTGCCGCTCCTTACGGATGGCATCCCGCATCTGCGTTTGGGAAAGCCCTGCGGGGAGATCGGGCTGATTTACCCTTTTCCGGATAAGGTTAATAGCGTTGTACACTGTACCATCCGGGCCTACTGCTTCGTTCTGCGCTTCAGCATAGTTCAGCAGCACCTCTGCATAGCGGAAATAGATCCAGGGCTGCAGGCCGGCCACATTCCAGGGATTGTCGATCGGGTTCCTGTCGTCCATGTACTTGCGCAGGTAATACCCTGTTTTGGTAGTGTTCCAGTTGGAAGGGCCATCTTTACTGTCCTTGCCGCCGGGTGTATAGATCTGTACCGTGCTATTCCTGTAGGTGGCGCCGTTATATAAGATGGTGGCATAAAAACGGGCATCCCTGTTTGCATAAGGGTTCTGGGCATTGTAGCCGGATGTGGGATCGGTAATATCTTTCCCGTTGCTCATCTGGTAGGCATCCACCAGGTTCTGTAAAGGCGTGTTACCTGCCCAGCCGTTATAGCCGTTAGGGCCATTGGAAATTTCCAGGCACACATGGCGGGCGCCAATAGCATATTGTCTTTCAAAAATGATCTCGTTGCTGTTGGCGTTCAGGAATAAGCCGCTGTAACTGGCATCCAGGGAATATTTGCCCAGGTCCATCACTGCCTTTGCTGCAGCAGCGGCATTGGCCCAGGTGCCTGCATTATACAGGGGGCTTGCTGCATACAGCAGCAGGCGTGATTTTAATGCCAGCGCAGCTCCTTTAGTAGCCCTTCCCAGCTGCCAGCTATCATCATTTGCCAGCGGCAGCTGCGCAATAGCGCTATCCAGCTCTGACACAGCATAGTCAATGCTTTGTTTTATGGTGGCCCGGGTGAACAAAGCATCATCGCCCAGGTTATCCTCCAGGTTATACACCTTATCGCCCATCAGCACTACACCGCCGTAGTTGCGGATCAGGTCCTGGTAGCGGAAAGCGCGTATAAAATGCAGCTCGCCCCTTAATTGGGTACGGTGGCCTACGCTCATTGCCACACTGTCTATCTGGTTCAGCGCATAGTTGCACTCGCGGATGCTGCGATAGCTACGCCCCCAGATAGTGCCTGCAATACCGGTGTTCTCCGGAGCCAGCTGACCGCGTTGTACCAGCCAGGTATTATCATCATTGTTATAAATGGATTCATCTGTAAGCGCGCTCCACATGGCATATTCAAACCCGCGGCCAAAACCGGGGTTGGTGCCTTCACCTTCTTTATCCTGCAGCTTAACGCTCATATAACGGTTGATCACAAAATCTTCAAACAAGGCAGAATCGGCCAGTACCGCCACATCAGGTACACGGTCAGTAGGTGTAATATCCAGGTAGTTCTTTTTACAGGACACCAGGATGCCTGCTATTGCAATAAGCCCTATGCTTAAAATATTTTTAGTCTTCATTGCTTCTTTTTTACGGTTTAAAACTTAACATTCACGCCAACATTCACAATACGCTGCTGCGGATAGAACTGCCCGCTGCTGCTGGTAGAGGACCCTGTGGGACCGCCTTCCGGATCATAGTCCTTCACTTTGGTAATGGTGAACAGGTTAAAGGCATTGGCATATACACGCAGCCCGCTTATTTTAATGCGGGATAAGATATCCGCATTAATGTTGTACCCCAGCTCAACATTCTTTAACCGTAAAAAGGATGCATTATTCAACCAGAACGTATTATTATAAAGTCCTCCGTTAATAGAGGCAGAAGCCCTGTTATCTGCACGCGGATAGCTGCCGTTGGGATTGTTGGGGCTCCAGCGGTTATCGGCCCAGCTGCTGTAGAAATTACCGATGGTGCCGGATTCCGGCAGCACATACTGGCTTACATGTGTTTGCCCGGCCAATACTGCAGAGAAGTCAAAACCTTTATAATCTGCGCCTAATACTATACCGTAAGTGATCTCAGGAATGTTACCATATTTTGTGCGGGTAGCATCATCTGCAGTGATCTGCTTATCGCCGTTGTAATCCTGGTAGATCAGGTCTCCCAGCTGTGCGCCGGGCAGGTGCGGATAATTATCCAGGTCGGCCTGGGTTCTGAAAATACCAATGGCGTTATACAGCAGGTAAGTGTTCAGGGGGCGGCCTGTCTGGCGCTGGTAATCCAATGCGCCGGCAGCTTCGTCTATAAAAATGATCTTGCTCTTTGCGTAGGTGAAGTTTCCGCCGATGTGATAGTGAACATCGCCGGCAGAGTTATTATACCCCAGGGTAGCTTCTATACCATTGCTGTTCACTTTCCCGATATTTTCGGAAGGCACCAAAGGATCGCTGCCAAAGGGGTTCACAATACCGGATACCTGCGGAATGGAAGCATTGCGCTGGGTAAGGATATTGGAACGTTTTTGCTGGAAGTAAATGAACTCCATTGAGAAATGCTGCAGGAAAACTGCATTGATACCCAGGTCCAGCTTCTTGGCTGTTTCCCAGGTAATATTGGGATTGGCCAGTTTAATAAGGTCTATACCCGGATGGATATTACTACCAGTGCCTACCACATACTGGTTGCTGAAGCTATAGTTATCAAAATACTGGAACAGCCCTACGTTATCATTACCCAATGTACCATAAGAGCCACGCAGTTTCAGGTCCTGGATAAAGGATACCGGCTGAAACCAGTCTTCCTTGGAAATACGCCAGCCTGCGGATATGGAAGGGAAAAATCCGTATTGCTTACCCTTGGGAAAAGTGGAAGAACCGTCTATACGCGCCTGCCCTTCCAGCAGGTATTTTTCCTGGTAGTTATAGGCCAGCCTTGCAATGTAGCTTTTGCGGGTGAACTGGTAGCTTTTACCGGCATTGTTCTTATCCGTAGCTGCAGATCCGCCCTGTGACAGTTCCGGCAGCTGTGAGGATGGGAAGTTTAAGCGGGATGCAGACAAGCTGTCCATTACGGTTTTGCTTTGCTCATAACCCACAAACGCATCCACATGATGTTGGCCGAACTGGCGGGTAAAATTAAGCTTGATGTTAGAGGTTACCAGGGACTGGTTCAGCTGGTACTGATTCAGGGAAGCCAGGCCTGCGGAACCGCCTACCACTACCTTATTATAAGTATTGGCAGTAGCATCATAGCTGTATACCGGGTAAGGTATGCTGAATGATTTATCAGCGCTCCAGGATTTATCTACCGAGAAAAACCCATCCAGCGACAGGCCTTCAAGGCCCGGGATATCATAAGAACCTTTCAGAATGCCGTTGAACACCTGTGTGGGATTCCGGTTTGTACCGCCTATATCTGTTACCTGCATCACCGGGTTGTTATTTTCTATGCCGGAAGTAGGCAGCCCGTTGGGATAAATAGCCGCAACGGTAGGATAGGCGCGGTAAATAGAACGGAAGATATCACCGGCGCCTGTTTGCGGGTACACACGGTCCTCTTCCCTGCCGGATAAGTACAAGCCTACCTTCAGGCGTTTGGTAATATTGGCATCTATATTTGAACGGAAGTTATACTGGTCGTACTGCGTAGCGCCATGTTTATAAATGCCCTGCTGCCCGATGGTACCCAGGGACACATAATATTTTACATTTTCAGTGCCGCCGCTTACAGACAGGCTATGCTGATGCTGCAGTGCGGTATTCCGCAAAGTAGCTTTTTGCCAGTCGGTATTGGGATAGTTCAGCGGGTCGGAACCGTCCCTGAACTTCTGGATCTGCGCATCCGTATAAAACTGGTTTAAGCCGCCACCCGGGTTTGTGTAATACTGAATTTCGTTCATGATGGTGGCATAGGTAGGCGCATCTGCCATTTTAGGCAGGCGGGTGGGCGAGGAAAAACCCTGGTTAAAGCTGTAGCTGATCACCGGTTTACCTGTTTTACCCCGTTTGGTGGTAATTAATATTACCCCATTGGCCGCACGGCTGCCGTATACGGCTGCGGAAGCATCCTTCAGCACCGACATGCTTTCTATATCATTCGGGTCCAGCCTTTGCAGGCCGCCTATTTGCCCCGGCACCCCATCTACCACCACCAGTACATCATTATTACCGGTGGTAGCCAGCCCGCGTATATATATATTGGAATTATCATACCCGGGCTCACCTGAGCGGTTATTGGCAATTACGCCAGAGAAACGGCCTGCCAGGGAGTTGGATACGTTCGGCTGCGGACTTTTTACAATGTCCGCCCCTTTTATAACGGAAATGGAACCGGTAAGGGTGGCCTTTTTCTGCGTGCCGTAACCCACTACCACCACCTCATTCACATTCTGGCTGGTAGCCGCCAGTGAAATGGATAAGGGCGCATTATTCTTTACCGCTAATTCCTGTGTAACATAAGACAGGTGATTGAACACCAGGGTATCTCCTACACCGGCGGCCAGGGAAAACTGCCCTGCATTATCTGTCGTTGTTCCCTGGGTGGTATTTTTCACCCGCACCGAAACTCCGGGCACCGCCTCCCCTCCGGAAACCACCTTGCCGGTGATCTTCGATTGCTGGGCCCAAATGGTAATAGGAATAAGGAAAAGAAAGATAGATAGGAATCTTTTTTTCATAACGGAACCTGTTTAAATGAATAATAGCTGGTCTTTAAATTTTGGTCTTAGAATTTTTGTACTCAGTTTCTAAGGCGCAAATTAGCCGGTAAGGGAGGCCCCGGATAGGGGGTAAATCATTTAAAACAGGGGGTAAAATCACATTTTGACCTTCTTTCCATTATATTTTGATCACATTCAGATCCCCGTTAAAGGAGGGACGGTATTTCTTTACATATTCCGAAGGGTTCATGCCGAACAGCTTTACGAACTGCTCCCGGAAGTACCGGATATCGCCAATGCCTACCTGCTGGGCGGCCTGGTTAATGGTATAATTTTCCTTGAGCATTAAAACGGCAGCCCTTCTTAAGCGAATGGAACGGATAAAGGCGGTAATGGTTTGGCCCGACATAGATTTTACCCTTTTATAGAGGCTGGAATGGCTCATACCAATGGCCTGTGTAAATGTTTTAATGGAAAAATCCTCATTATCCAGGTTGGCTTCCACGATCTTAATACACTGGTTCAGGAAATCGCGGTAGTCGGCCGGTACGCGTATGCTGCTGTGTTTCAGGGTTATATGATCCAGGAAGTATTGCCGCAGCAGGTGCCGGTTCTTAATAATGTTCTCCGCCTTTACCATTAGCAGCTCTTTGTCAAACGGCTTGGTGATATAATCGTCCGCTCCCTCTTCCAGGCCTTTCATCTGCACATCGGCAGCTGACGAGGAGGTGAGCAGGATAACCGGTATGTGGCTCAGGGTTTCTGTTTGTTTGATCCGGGTGCACAGCTCCACGCCATTCATGCCTTCCATCTGGATATCGCTGATCACCAGGTCGGGCATATGCTTTTCCACCAGGGCAAAACCATCATCACCGTTGTCCGCTTCGTAAATAATGTAACGGTCCGCAAAAAGCTGCCGCAGGTATTCCCTTATTTCCGCATTGTCATCGATCAGCAGGATGGACCGTTTTTCCGTTACCAGCTCCTCTACGGGTTTAAGCGGGGCATTCCCTTTTTCCTTTTTGATGGCGGGCTCTGTTCCATCCGCCAGCTCATGCAGGATCCCGGACCTTGCCGTGGTATCGGCCACCAGGTCGGCGCCGTCCAGGTGAGCGGTGCCCTTCTTTAAGCGGATAAAAAAGGCGGTGCCCTCATTCGCGGTGCTGGTATAGCTAATGGAACCCCTGTGAGTTTCAACAAAATGTTTTACCAGGTAAAGCCCTATGCCAAAGCCGGTTTGCAAATGCTCCTTCCGGCCCCCTGCCCGCTGGAACTTATCAAAGATCCTGTTGCCCATGCCTTCAGGTATGCCGCAGCCGGTATCCCTGATCAGGATCTCCACTTCGTTTTCTGTTTCCCGCAGCTCCAGCAGAATGCTGCCCCCATCCGGCGTAAATTTAAAGGCGTTGGATAACAGGTTAAAGAGGGCTATTTCCAGCTTCTCATAATCGGCATACAGCGCTATCTGCTCCTGGCTGCAGCGGAACCCGTATTGCATGCCTCTTGCCTTTGCCTGCTGGGAAAAGCACAGGTATACCTCATTACACAGCTCCACCACATTCAGCCGGGTTATCTTCAGCTGATCGCCCTGGGTATCTGCTTTACGGAAAAGCAGCAGCTGGTCTACAAGGCTTAGCAGGCGCCTGGCATTCCTGTATACTACGCCCAGCGTTTCATTATCTTCCCGCTGTTCCTGTTTTTGTATAAACTCCTTTAACGGATTAATGATCAGGGTAAGCGGTGTTCTGAACTCGTGGGAGATGTTTGTAAAAAAGGACAGCCTGCGTTCATTGATCTCTTTCTCTTTTTCATTTTCAAGATGCGCCAGCTTAATTTCATACTGCAAGCGTTCCTGCCGCGACCTGTACTGGATAAAGAACCAGATGGCCGCTGCTGTGCAGGTAATATACAGCAGCCGCGCCCACCAGGTACGGTACCAGGGCGGCAGCACAATTATGCTTACGGTGCGTACCTCCCGGCTCCATTTCCCATCGGCATTGGTAGCCTTTATTTTAAAAACATAATTGCCTTCCTGTAAACGGGTATAATTAGCGGTGCGGGATTCCCCCACGTAGTTCCAGCCCTTATCCCAGTTCTCCAGGTAATAGGCATAGCTGATCTTATCGGGCGAGGTATATTCCAGCGCAACAAAATCAAAAGAAATAACTGCTTTATCATAGGGGATCCTCAGCTCCTGCACATCATGCTGCTCCAGTGGAATGTTATTTATTTTCATACCCGTTAGCAGCAGGGGCGGCATGCCTACCTGCTGGTACACACTATCCGGATTAAAGATGTTGAAGCCTTTGATACCCCCGAACATTAATTCGCCTGAGCGCAGCTTCAATGCTGCATTATAGGTGAACTGGTTGCTTTGCAGGCCATCGGACTGGGAAAAATTCCTGAACGTCCACTTTTCCGGGTTAAAGCATGACAGCCCGTTGTAGGTGCTGAGCCACAGGTTGCCCGCATCATCTTCCAGTATTTTAAGAATAGAATTATTCGGCAGCCCGTCTGCATCGGTAAAACGGGTAAAGGTGCCCGTACCGGTGTTAAAAAGCAGCAGCCCGCCGCCCTCGGTGCCCAGCCAGCAATTGCCCCGCTTATCCATATAAATGGCGCGGATGGTATAACCGATATTATATTCCTGGTGATGTTTGCGGGTACGGTCAATCCGGATCAGCTTTCCATAGTTACCGGCCCATAAATTGCCCTTACTGTCTTCTGCCAGGCTCTGAACATTTACAATGCTGGGGTCAAAAACCTCAAACTTTCCTTTGGCCCGGTTAAAAGTATAGAGTGTGCCATTGTTGGTGGTGCTGGCCCACAGATCTTTCCGCGCATCTTCATACACCAGCCACACATTATTTTCCTCTACGCCGGTATAGGGGTTAAAGCAGGAAAAATGTTCAAAGGTACCGGTTAACCTGTTGAAACGGTTTATGCCCCGGAACCAGGTGGATAGCCAGATATCGCCCAGGGAATCGCGTATAATAGAGGTGATAAAATTGCTGCTGAGCGAGCCTTTTACTGCGGGGTTACGGGTATAGCGAGTATAGGTATTATGCTCCCGGTTCCAGTATTTTAAGCCGCCGCCGTCTGTTCCTATCCAGATATTTTTTCCCTCATCTTCACAAAACGAAAAAATGAAATTGTTGATGGATCCGAAAATGCTGTCGTCATTAAAAGCATACAGCTCAAACAGGTGCTGCCGGGGCTGAATAATATTGATGCCTCCCCGTAAGGTGCCGATCCATTTCCGGTTTTCGCGGTCCTCATAAATGGAATAAACCGCGTTGCTGCTTAGCTGCTGCTTGCTGCCGGGAGCCGGGAAAGGGGTGGCCTGTTCACCAGGCGAGCGCAATACGTACATGCCATTACCGTCTGATGCTATCCATAACACGCCCTGCCTGTCCATACACAGGTTAACGATCTTGCTGTTTTCCGTGATGTAGTTAGCGGAATAGGTGTTGCTGCGCCGGTCGTAGCGGAAAAGGCCATTATCTGTACCCAGCCACAGCGGGCCTTTGGGGTCTACTTTCAAACAGTTGCCCTTGTTGATCTCCTTATTTATTACCTGCAGGGTTTTATTGGCGGCATCATACCTGCACAGGCCTTTTCCCTGTATAAATAACCAGGCAATGCGGCCTCCCCGCTCAAAATCAATGGCCGTTACTTCATACTCCGTCATGGCATGCCCGCCATCCAGCAAAGGGATCTGGCGGCCGGTGTGCATATCCCCTTCAAACAACAGCAAACCGTTACTTTCTGAACCGATCAGGATTATGCCTTCCCTGCTGGCTTTGATAATATGGATATTGCCGTTCACCGGCCCGGCAAGATTGCTGCCTGCCGGTATATAGCGGGCAACGGAAAACTTTTCATTCACGGGGTCAAAAACACTCACGCCTTTGCGGCCGCCTATCCATAACCTATGGCGCAGGTCTCCCTCAATGGTATAAATACCATTATCCATCAGGGAGGTGCTGTCCCCTATTTTATTCCTGTAAATTTTAAATTTATAACCGTCGTACCGGTTTAACCCATCATAGGTACCAAACCACAGGAAACCTTTATTATCCTGGTAAATATTGGTGACTGCATTGTTGGAAAGGCCGTCCTCTATGCCCAGGTATTTAATGGGATAGCTGGTTGCGGACAAGCGGCCCGTGATAATAGTGCATAACAACAAAAAGACAATCCTTTGCCCCCACCCCTTCATACATCGGTTTTAAGTCACATAAAAATATTAAAAAAGGGGTTATAACCGGTTTTTACGTTCATTTAATCTTTGCCAGGCGCTGGTACAGCTGGTGTACCTTCTGGCTTCTTAATACATTTTCTTCTTCCAGGGCAGATGGATATAACAGTGATCCGTTCAGCTGTACAAAGGCCTTGCTGAGCGATGGTTCCTGCTTCATGAGCTGCTGCAGCTGCGCTATGCATGCGGCCGTGTCTTCCGATGTAAGATCTGCGGCATTTGCCCTGGCCTCTATTGTCATATAGGTAAGGTAATAAACACGGATGTTGGCCATGAGCCGGTAGTGTGCAAATGCCTGCTGGTTCTTCACCGGCCGGAGTGATTGTAAGATAGCGGCTGCGCTGCGCGCGCTGTCCAGCAGCTGGCTGATGCTCATTGCTGCCGGCGCTAGTACCTGCCCTTTGTTTATTTTATAAGGCGCTGTAAACAAGGCTGCCTTGAACTGTAAAGCATCTTTTTCACTGAGCCCATACTGCCGGCTGCAGTACTGTTTTATGAAACCATCTATATCCAATGGCGCTGGGCTGCTGATCGCTTCCTCATAGGCGGCTATTAATATGTTAAAACCGCTGACCGGGTATACATGCCTGATCGCATACAGCTCTATCAGATCGCCTTCTGAATCAAACACGGAGGAGTAAGCGCCGGAGGTTGACCAGGATGTCATGAGGATGCCCTTGTAGCCTAAATTTCTGCAGGCTGGTATAAAATCCCGGATATTATTGAAATGCTTTTGCCAGCAGGTTATAAAATAGTTGTCAGGATCACTTCTTAATGCGGGCGCTCCCCAGATCTCGTATCCGCTGTTCACCAGCTGCTGATGGTCGCCAAACCTATCCAGGGGCCAGCCATAATTCCAGTCAATAAAAACGGTTTGTTTGGGCAGCAGGTGAATATACTCCGGGTATTTCAGCGCAATATCCGCCCAAAGCACCGGCCGCTTACCAAGGCCTACAACAATATCGCACAACAGTTTTATATGATCGAAATAAAGGCGGGATACGCCTGCCTCTGCCACCTTTTTTTTACATTTTTCGCAATGCCCCAGCAAATACGTTTCATCCCCGCCAATATGTATGAAGGGTGAGGAATGCGTGGCTGCCAGATCACTGTACAGTGTTGTGAACAATTTTTTATTTAATGCCGGCTCACTGGGGCATACCTGCGAAAAGTCCTGGTTATCTTCCCTTAATGCGGCATACTTATAATGGCGTAAAATATACTCCACATGGCCAAAGCTTTGCTGCAGCGGGATCACATCTATTGAAATGCTTTTACAGAAACGGATAAAATCAGCCACCTCCTGCCTCGTATAGGCATAACGGTTAGCTATTAAGGGTTCCTGTTCAAACGGATAGGCAGCTTCCCATTCTACCAGCAGGGTGTTAATGCCATGTTTGCTAAGATCCAGGGCAAACTGTTTAAGCGCAGGCATTTTCATTACCTGGATGCGCAGATCCAGGTGAAAGCCTTTCACCTTAAAGGCTCCCGCGCTTTCCTGCGCATATACGGCCGGCATTGTTAATAACAACAGAGCTGTCAGCAGCTTTAGCAGAACAGGTTTCATGGGTGTATATTTTGGTGTGGTCAGTGATCTGTTCTGAACGGGGATGCGGGCAAACCTTCCTTATTAAACAGGTTGGGATTAACCGGGCAATCGGCCCAGGCATATCGCACGTATGCAGGCTTTGCTATTGCATCATTCCACACCACTACCTTATCTCCCTCAATGCGCGCCTTTGCCCACACAAATCTTTTATCGCTGCCTGCTATGGCAAATTCGCTGAGCTCCTCCCCGTCAATGCTTATTAAGCCGCTGCCGGTATGGGTAAAGGAAAGCGTGATCCTGTTGCCTTCGATCTTAGCTGATTGAAAAATGGGGCCGCTATACACTACAGTGCTGTCGCCGTATGCAAGCCGTTGCGCTGCCAGGGCAAGCCGCTCCCCTACTTCCTTTTTACGGTCGGGATGCACATCATTCCACTCACCCAGGTCAATGGCCACCGCCATTGCCGTGTGGGGAACCGCCAGCGACTGTAACTGCGCTTCCCGGAAACGGGCCCACTGGCTTTCCATGGGCAGGTAATTCATATCCATGAAACCGGGCAGCTGTACATACAGAAAGGGGGCATCCGGCTGCTGCCATTTGCGCCGCCAGTCGGCGATCATAGCCGGCTGCAGCCGCGCATATTCTGCGCCGCGCCCTGCGTTGGTTTCACCCTGGTACCAGATAAAACCCTTCACCTTAAAATTGAAGATGGGCGCCAACATGGCGTTGTACAAAGCAGTGGGCTGGTTCTGTGATGCTATGCGGCCGTTATTAGTAACAGCGTCCCGCGGATTCACCAGGCCCACTTTATAGGCCCAGTAACCTTTCAGGTCAATGGTATCATTACCTGTAATTAACTGGTAAGGCTTATCGGGAACAAAGCCGCCCTTGCCTGCATTATTGGTTATGCGGACCACAAAAAGATTTTTGCCGGCTTTTAACGTACCGGCCGGCAGCTGGTAACGCCTTTGAGGATACATATAAGCGGTGGTACCCACCTGTTTTCCGTTTATATACAGCACATCGGCATCCACAATACGGCCCAGGAATACCTTGGCAGGCTGCCCGGCCATAGCAGCAGGCACCTCTATCTCACGGCGGTACCATACCACGCCATGCAGGTCATGAACGCCCTGATCTTCCCAGTAACCGGGGATATTGATGGTGCGCCATCCCTTAGGGATATACGATGGGTTGGCCCAGCCTTCCGTGTAGCCCTTATCGTTAGCCGGATCCGGGGTGTATACAGCGGGCAGCTTACGTTCCTTTTCACCCAGGTAAGCGGTATCCTTATTTTGTGTTATGTTACCTATTACGGCAGGGAAATCCGCCAGGCTTTCCTCACTCATCCAGGCTTCTATGGGTGAGCCGCCCCAGCTGGTATTAATAAGGCCAATGGGAACATGATATTTTTCGTACAGCTGCTTACCGAAAAAATAAGCTACGGCAGAAAAGTCCCGCACATTAGCCGGATTTGCCCATTGCCAGGAGCCGCCGGGCAAATCGTCCCGGGGGCCCTGCAGATCCGTAACATTAGGTACTGCAAACTGCCTTATCATGGGGTAATTGGCTGCCGCGATATCTGCTTCATAACGCACATCATGCAGCCGTAGCTGATGCACCATATTCGACTGGCCGGAGCAAAGCCATACATCGCCCACCAGGATCTCTTTTAACGTGATATGATTGGCGGCATCTATCTGCATGGTGTAAGGCCCGCCTGCCTTCATGGCCGGCATTAACAGGCGCCATTTACCTTCGGCGGTAGCTACTGCCCGGAAACGTTTATTATTAAAGCGTACGCTCACCTTTTCACCGGGTGCAGCCCAGCCCCAGATGGTAAGCTCCCGGTCCCGCTGCAGCACCATACTATCGCGGACCAGCCGTGGAAGCCTTACCTGCGCCTGCAGGCACTGACAAAAGGAAAACGTGAATACAAGGAATGGGAGCAGTTTTTTCATCGTGAATTGTTTTTCAGCTACGTGGACAGCTGCCTCAAACAATCCTTTACTGTTTAAGGGCAACCTTATCGCTTATACGAAAGAAGTCGAAATCTACAAACCCTCCGGGACTTTTTGTAGCATAATTAAATAATCCAAAGCGATACCCCATAAAATGCGGCAGGGTGTAGGCCATTTGCAGCGCCGGGCCTATCCTTGTCCAGGAGCTGCCATCCAGAGAAAAATAAAAATAACCTTTATCAGCCTTGTCTTTAAAATCGCAGTCAGCTTTCAGGTACACGGTACGCTGCGTAAGCGGGATGCTTCGCATTTGCAGCTCCACAGGAGAGCCGGATTCCGCGCTTACCATTACCACCGAACGCGTGCTCCCGGTTGCTTTTACACCCACCCAGCCGTATTTTTTCTGTAATAACATTAACCCGGCACAATCACCGTCCTTCATGTTCGATACATCGATGGCGGTTACGCCGGATGAATAGGGGCCGAATGTTCTTTGTGTGAGCGTATTACGGGCCAGCAGCAGCGAGGTATCCACCCTGCCGGTAGTGAGCCGCAGGTAACCCGGCCGCCGGCTCAGCGACCAATGGCTGTTATCAGGATTATGGTTCCACTGCCAAACCAGCGGCAGCGGAGCTTCTCCTCGTTTGCGGCTAAACTCGTCTGAAGCTACAATACCCGGATCCAGGCTTTTGTTTGCAGGCAGGTCCAGGGCATCGGGCGCTTTGCCATCAATGCCCAGCACGGGCCAACCATCCTGCCATTTTACAGGCACCCAGTAAGGAATACGGCCCACAGCGCCAAAATCGCGGAACAGGTAAGCATACCAATCCCCTGCCGGTGTGCTGATAAGGCCTCCCTGTGCCACGCCTTTGTCCTGCAGGGCAACACGGCCCTCATAAGGACCGGTAATTTTATCTGCCCGGTGAATGATTACAGTGCGCATGCCGCCTTTAGGCCAGCAGATATTGAACAGGTAATACTTTCCATTAATTTTGAACAGCTGTGAACCTTCTGCAGGCAAACCCACATTTGTACCGGCAGGGGCGCTGGCGTTTTCTATGATCACCTGGCTGGCAGCGCCTGGCTTCAATCCCGAGAGATCAGCGTTCAGCTCCGCCAGCATTATCTTACCACCACCATACAGCATGTATACACGGCCATCATCGTCAAAGAACAGGGAATGATCATGTAAAGAGGGGGCGAATGAAACGGCTTTCCAGGGTCCTTTTTCAATATCCCGGGTGGAATAGATATAGGTTTTATTGGTGGTGCCGGCAAAAGTGCTTACATAATAAACCCCATTATGGTAACGCAGGCTGCTGGCCCAGGATCCCCTGCCGTAGGTGCTTTGGCCATTGGCAAGGTTCAGCGCATCCACATTGTCCAGCACATCATAGGCGTAGCTAACAATTTGCCAGTTAACCAGGTCTTTCGACTTCATAATGGGCACACCCGGGCTCATATGCATGGTGGTGCTGCTCATATAATAAGTATCTCCAACGCGGATCATGGACAGATCGGGTACATCTGCATAAATAACCGGGTTGTGCGCCTGCTGTGCCTGCAGGCACTGGCAGATGGAAAGCGCGAGCACAAAGAGTGTTGCAATTTTTTTCATACAACCGTTTACGTGAATGGTTATTTCTTTTTACTGATCCTGATAACGGTCAGCGACATCGGTGGAGCGGCATATTCAAACGTTTTGGCTGCATTGAACGTAGACGTTACCGGTGTAACCGCAGGCGCGCTGCCAAATACATTTGCCGCTTCTGCGCTGCCGCTTAATACTGTTTTTGCTGCAGCTGCATCCAGCTTTCCAAAAGCGGAGAGGTTAATTTTCATGCGGCCCTGCTCCGGCCCTGCATTTACCAGCTTCAGGATCACATCGCCGGTTTTGCTGTCCTGCACACAGGAGGCAGCCAGCGCGGAATCAGCAGCATTTTTGGAAACAACATTTTCAAAATAAGTATCCCCCTGGTTCACGGAGAACAGCTGCTGTACGTAGTAATTGATGGTTGGGTAAGCGGAGGTGTTGTCAAAATAGATCATGTTGGGGTTCCATTGTGTGAACCCGGCTTTTGCCAGCAGGGGCGCGTACGAGGCCAGGCTTACCACATCGCCGTTGCGTTCAATCGCTGTCATGTAAGCGGCTTCAGACAGGGCATTCTTCATTTTGTTACCCCAGGATGCGTATTCGCCTATGTAAACTTTGGTAGCATTGCGTTTATACGTATCATAACGGTATTGGTTGGAAATAAACCATTCGGGCTGACTATAGTAATGTTCATCCACCACTGGCACCTGCAGCGTATTGGCCAGCTTCCAGCCTTTATCAAAATCCTCGCCCTGCGGGAAGGGGCCAACAGTTCCGATCACGGTTATTTCCGGGTGTTTGGCTTTAACGGCGTCATAGATCATTTTAAAGCGCTGCTCAAATTCAGGCGTGATCTTATCCTCATTACCGATGCCCACGTATTGCAGGTTAAAGGGCGCAGGATGGCCGGCTGCAGCTCGTTTGGCGCCCCAGGTGGAAGCAGCGGGCCCGTTGGCCCATTCCACCAGGTCCAGCACTTCCTGGATATAATCCTGCATATCATTCATATCAATTGCTTTTTGCCCGGTGCCGCCAATGCGCCAGGTACCGCCGGAATTCTGGCAGCTTACTGCAGCAGGCAATACCGGTAATGGTTTGGCGCCTATATCTTCACAGAACTGGAAGTATTCATAATAACCCAATCCGGCTGTTTGATGATAGCCCCAGATATTTTTCTGCTCCACCCTTTGCTCAATGGGCCCAACGGTATTTTTCCAGCGGTACATGTTCCCCAGCCCATCGCCATGCGCCAGGCAGCCGCCGGGAAAGCGAATGAATTTCGGATGCACATCTGCAAGCAGCTGCGCCAGATCGGCCCGCAGCCCATTGGGCCGGCCCTTAAATGTATTTGCCGGGAACAGCGACACTACATCCAATGCCAGCTTACCTTTGGTAGTGGCCAGCACCACTAGTGCGGTGCTGTCATTTGCAGCGGAGGCTACCAGGTCTGTAGTATATTTTTGCCAGCCAGGTGATGATACCCTGATCTTACTTTCTGCCAGCGTTTCTCCTTTCGTATTCTGAAGACTTACCGTTACATCAATAGGTGTTTGCGAAAGCAATTTTGCAAAAACAGAAAAGTGGTATTTTTCACCTGCCTTCACGGGTATTTTAGCAAATCCATCGTTCCTGATCCCAACGCCGCTATCTCCCGGATGTTCGATGTTCAGCACTGCATAGTGGGGATTGTTGGGATGTACCGGCGCAGAGGTTTCAATATTCAATGAACCGTAGGAGAATCCCGGGGTAATGTATTGCCAGAATGAGAAGGGACTCCATTCACGCCTGTCGGTAGGGCTGTACTCAAAGGAGCGGTTCTGCACCAGTTCAGCATATAGTCCACCGTCTGCCGAGTAGTTGATATCTTCAAAGAAAAGGCCGAACAGGTCAGGACTTATTTTTTTGCCTTGTCTTACGCCCTGGGCCGATGCATAAGAGAACAGCAGCACGTTTATTATAATCAGGGTCATTGACCTTATTCCGGCAGACAGGTAATAGTGATAATGCTGATCCTTGAGTATTTTCATAACAGATGATTTTATTCCATGGGCAATGGTCCATAGTCCATGGAAAACACCGCTGGGAATTTATTCGCAGATAATATGTAGTCAATAGAATGCGCCTGGTTGCGTTGGCCGCAAGCAGCAGGGCGGCATAGTTCCATACGTGGATTTATGATCACCTGCGGCGCCGGCATTTTTCCGGACCTTATATGTTTAACGGCCTGCGGCAGGACAACAATTGTAAATTTGACAATTAATATCTGAAACGTCAAATTTTTTTGCCATTATTTTTTCTATGGCTTTTTAAACCCTGCGGTTATTTAATAAGCTAAGGTATATTATTATGGGGTGTAACCTGTTTTACGGCAGCCGCCGCTATTTTAAATTTTATAACCCGTTCAGCTTCTTTAGCGCTTTTATTCCGCCCTCATTACCAGGATTCAATTTCAGCGACCATTTGTACATGATAATGGCGTCCGGACGGTTACCGCTTTCCATAAGGGCTTCGCCATAGCTGTCGTACACATTATAATTCTCCGGATCCAGGAACGTATTCAGCTTAAAGGTTTCCAGGGACATTTGCTGATGGCCTTTAAAGCCGGCCTGGTACAGGAAATCGTAACCGAGAAAGTTCATCTCCTTAACACTGAAATAATAATGCGCGGTATCTGAACGGTACAAATGAAACAAGCTAACGGCATGATCCGGCCCGCCGGCTATAAGGGCCTTTGCATAAGCCCTCACCACTGACTTTTTTGTATTGAGAGGAATAGCGGGTTTATTATTCAGTAAATAAAATCCCGAGGTAACCACTGCTCCCAAATTGCTTACACCGTTGGTGTAAGCAATGATCGTTTGCTTTCTTTCCAGGCTTCTGTAATAAAAAGAAGCAATACCAAACTTAAAACCGCCATGTCCAACGGCTTTCCCATATCCCGGCTGCTCAAATATTTCCCAGCCCAGCCCATAATAACCTTTCCCTTCTCCCCACATGGTGTCCATGTGATCTTCATGCACCTGGCCATTATTTAATTTTAAGGGAGTTAGCGCCAGGTCAACACTGGTTTGTTTGAGCAGCTTACCGGCAAAAAAAGCCGCATCAAACTTCAGCAGATCTTCAACGGTACTGATAACATTACTGGAGCCATAGGCAGCCTCGTTGTTATATTCAGAGAACCGGTAGCGTTTTACCTCGTTAGATGGTATATATACTGAATCAAAAAAGGTTGGCAACACCTGGTGTACCACCCTGCCGGTATCGCTCCAGCTGCGGGTACCATAAATTGCCAGGTATGAATTGCTCATACCGGCGGGTTTAAAAATGTATTTATCCAGGTATTTTGCAAAGGGTAATCCGCTTAGCTTCTCAACCAACAGGGCCAACAGCATGTAATTGGTGTTACAATACCTGAATTCATCGCCGGGCTTAAAGTAAAGGGGCTTATGCCACTCCTGCAACAAGGTCATTAAAATGGCATTTGTGATCACAGTATCGGGGTTCTTCTTAATCACGGCCTCTGTAAGCTCCAGGTTGGGCAAACCGGAGGTATGTGTAAGAAGGTGTTGTATAGTAATGCCCCTGAACGGAAATTCCGGGAAATAACGGCTATAATCATCTTCCAGCTTTAGCTTACCCTTTTCACGCAGCTGCAGTATAGCCGTGGAGGTAAAGATCTTTGAAATGGAAGCCAGGTTAAACCTGGACAATGCATGGTTTCTTTTATTTAATCTTTGATCAGCATACCCGCCGCTGTATATGATCAGGGGTTGGTTATTTTCTGCCAGCAATACATTACCGTTATACAGGCCGTAGACGTTTATAGAATCAAAATAGGACCGGATCAACTGCTTTTTTTCCTGACCAGACAGTTTCCCGGAAAACATCATAAAATAGCCGGCCATCAGCCCAATGAGCAAACGCATAAGAATAAATTTGAGGTAATAATAAAGGTACCTGCGTTATTCCTTTAGCGAAAGTGATGAACCGGCATCCGGATGTGATGAACTGAAGCTTTTATGGTTTTTGGCTGTCCTTCAGCTGTACCGGCTTGGTGGCTTTATTCCTCAGCTTAAGATTAAGGATCTCTACAAAAACGGAGAAGGCCATGGCAAAATAAATATAGCCCTTGGGGATATGCTGCTCAAAACCTTCTGCAATAAGCGATACTCCTATCAGGAGTAAAAATGAGAGGGCCAGCATTTTTACGGTAGGATGCCGGTTCACAAAATTGCTGATACCGGATGCGGAAAGCATCATTACTATTACGGCTATCATTACCGCAGCAATCATTACAGCTATTTCATTTGCCATACCCACGGCGGTAATTACAGAATCCAGTGAAAATACAATATCCAGCAACAGGATCTGTATAATGACCCCCATAAAGGAATATTGTTTTGCGGCTACGGTTTTATGCTCGTCCCCTTCCAGCTTTTCATGGATCTCTGTGGTGCTTTTATAAATAAGGAACAAGCCGCCCAGGAGTAAGATTAGGTCACGGCCGGAAATAGCCAGCTTTTCCAGCCATCCCGGGTTGTTAATACCTACCCAGCTGCCTATGTTAAAAAGGGGTGCCGTTAATGTCATGATCCAGCTCAATGAAAGCAACAGTAGGATGCGGGTAACCATGGCAAGGCCAAGGCCCAGCTGCCGGGCTTTTTTCTGTTGATCCTGCCGCAGCTTGCCTGCCAGTATGGAAATGAAGATGATGTTATCAATTCCTAATACTATTTCAAGCAAGGTAAGTGTGAGCAAAGACACCCAGGTTTCCGGGTTGGTAAGCAGATCCATATATTAAGATTTAAACAAGAGATCGGAGCCATTGGCTTAGTTATCAAATATATTGCCGTTTTGGGTTATTTATGGCAATAAAAAAAATCCCGGCTCATTTAAGCAACCGGGACCTGTTACCTCCCGCTTGCATAGAAAGCTATATAACGATACCACTTAAACTTTTTGGATTCCATACTATACCTGCGGGCAACATCACCAGGATACTTAAATTATAAAAAGTGCTACATAGAAATGCAGCACTTATTATATACTCAAAATTAACATTATATACCTTATTTCAACAGGTATAGAAAAAAGCAAATGTATTATGATGAAATCGAAGGAACAAGAAAGCAGTGAAGATGCTGTTTATGGGTTATTGATATTATGAACCTGGTATTCGCCGTTTCATATCAAATATCAGCTATTTATGGTATAGCAGGGGTAACATTCTGTACATTTTTTCGTAGTCAATTTGTCCGGCGGCACCCTTCCTTGAATCTGTGAGGAGTTGTTCCTACCCACTTTTTAAACGTCCGGATGAAATTGCTTTTATCCTGGAATCCAAGCTGAATGGCTATTTCACCAAGCGAAATATTGTTCTGCAGCAGTAGCTTTGCTTTTTCGATCTTCTGCACAACGATAAAGGAACGGACGCCAATTTTACCTGAAACCAGGAATATTTCATATAACCGCGTTCTGCTAATGCCAAACCTTCTGCAGAGCTCCGGTATCTTAATTGTTTCATCGGTCCGGGTAATGATAAACTCCCGGATATCTTTGAAAAGCGCATCCCCCTGGATATGCTGTTGATACTCCTGCTCTTCATATTGCCGGAAGGTGGAAATACTGGTATGGAGCAGATCTTTCACTGCCGCCTCAATGCCTATTAATGCAATGGGCTCCTCCCATTCATTATGCAATATCTTATCTATCAGTAAACAGGCCTTCATATTTATATTCAACGATAGTCCTTTGAACATAAAGGGATCTTCTTCCCATGCCTTGCTATCATATAAAAAGGGCGTTCCGGCCAGTAATTTACGGGCGCTGGATGTGGTGAACTCGAGTTGAACGAAGCGATATTCTCCCCGCTGGTAAAATGTTTCCATGCTTCCCCCTGCCGAACGCTGAAACTGAAACTGATCCTTCCGGAAAGACGGAGGCGGTGTGGAGGTTTTATCTGTGACAAAGGGGGAGGCTAAAACAAAATTAAACAACAATACGGGTTCAGGGTAATGATTACAGAGAGTTACATCCTTCTTAATTTGCAGCACGTAATAGGCAAGCTTGCAAATATCATAGCGGATCTCTTGTTTGATAATAACGCCGAAGGTGGAAGCAATTGTAAGCGGCTCAGCATTTGAAATAGCATGTTTAATGTGCTGTGGAAACAGATGAGGCAAAACAACCGAACCTGAGGTCTGAGATGGATCATAAATGTTCATAGTTTGCAGCTTATATTTGCTGTATAACCACCCGCCAACTACGCAATGCCTTTACCTCAACCACTTAAAGGAGCAATACCTAAGCCCGTCTCTTTCTTGCGCTCAACACGGAATAGCCAATTATACTTTTGCAAGGTAGGTCAAAAAGAGATCGCAGACCGTTTGTAGCTATTTTGGACTAGAATTTTCAAGGAATTCTATTTAGCACGGGCATGATACCCGTTTATACATAATCATTGGTTGCTGAATACACCTGCAATATTTCGTTCTTAATTTCAATCTGCTTTTCAAACTGAAAACCCAGCTTTTTCAGAAGCCGTATGGAGCTGCTGTTATGGGGAAAGGTTGTAGCCAGCAGGTGCGCATGGGCAGGGTCCTGCATGATCCTTAGCTTAACTTCAGCAGCTGCTTCATAGGCATAACCCGATCCCATATACTGCGGCAGGAACGCAAAACCCAAGTCGTAATGCATCAGGTAGTCCCGCTTTATAAAGGAGATGATTCCAACAGGCATATTCCCGTCTATGAGCCGCACCACCCAATAGCTAAAGTTGGGGGTTACTAATATTTTGTTGATATAGTTTACAGCATCCTCTTTGGAATGAATATTCCTGTTCCCGATAAATTCAAGCCAGCCTTTTGAATTAAGCAGCTCAAATACAAAGTCGTGATCATTTGTGGATAGCGCGCCTATGGTAAGCCTGTTGGTAGTAACCGGAATCTGCATTTTAACGGATAGTTTTAAATCCCTGCCGCCATCTACAATACAGTGCAGGCATTACGATAACAGAAATAGTTTGATTTTCTTTTGCTAAGATAATATTTACCCCTCAATTAAACACCAGGCCTTTCGTGGAGGCCTGGTGCGCAACGATCAGAACGGGTAGCGGCGCATGCCGCCATCTACCACAGCCACGGTGCCGGTGATATACCGCGCGCGCGGCGATACCAGGAACACGGCCATGTTGGCTATATCCTGCGGCTCGCCGAAATCGCCCAGCGCAATTTCACGCCCGGCAAATTCACTGCGTTCATTGCCCGGGAAAAAACGGCGGATATTATTTGTATCTATAAGACCCGGCTGCAGGCAGTTGATCCTGATGCCGTGCTGGCCCAGCTGCATGGAAAGCTGCTTGGACCACACCACTATACTTGCCTTGGCAACGGCCGAAGCATTTACCTCACGTAGCTCATAGGTGCTGGTTATATTCAGGATAGCGCCTTGCTTACGTGATATAAAATGGGGCAAAAGCTGCTGCGTTAACTGCCGGTGCCGGTCAAAATCCAGCGTCATAGAGGCCGCCCATTCTTCTTCCGCTCCTATAAGATCCAACGGACGGCTGCGGCCGGCGTTGTTAATAAGAATATCCACCTGCCCCAGGCCTGAAAGGGCTGCAGCTGCAATCTTTTTCGGCGCCTCAGCTGCAACAAAGTCCTGCACAAAGGTTACCGGCTCCACGCCGCCTGCTGCTGCAATTTCTTCTCTGAGGCTGTTCAGCAGATCTTCCCTTCTTGCAGTGGCCAGCACTTTTACGCCTTCCATTGCCAGCTCTTTTGTAATAGCCCGGCCCATACCCTGGCTGGCACCTGTTACCACTGCTGTTTTTCCTTTTAAATACAGATCCATGATCTTTCTCCTGTTTGGTTTTGAAAATTTCTTTCCAAAAGTAGCAGGCAGTGCCCTAATTTTGCGGGGGTGTAATCAATTGTATGGTACCTACAAATTTGTAAGTAATGGCCGGCAGAAAGCAAAACTCCACTTATACGCGCAATGAAAGCTCCCTTAGTGAATGTGATCTCAGCTATGCGATCAATAAGATCGGTGGAAGATGGAAGCTACAGATCCTCAGTATGCTGAATGATAAAAAGCTGCTGCGGTACAGCGAGCTTAAAAAAGAATTTTCCTTTATTACAGAACGCATGCTTAGCCTGCAATTACGGGCATTAGAGCAGGATGGCCTGGTGAAGCGGACTGTTTATGCGGAAGTTCCGCCGAGGGTTGAATATGAGCTTACTGAGACGGCGCTGGAGCTATGGCCGATCTTAGACCAGCTGAGCAGCTGGGGCGGCAAACAAAGGAGCTTATCGTAAGTGAATAAAGCATAAAAAGGGCTGACCAAAAAGAATGTAAAATGTAAAATTTTAAATCATAATGTAAAAGTTGAATGCTACGACTTGTTCGCGGCATTTCACTTTTACATTTATCTCGTTCATAAAGTCTTTAAATGGTCTCTATGAACCTCCTTCGCCGGTTTGAAATTTTACCTTTATTATTTTACATTCTTTTCAGTCAGCCCTCTGCTGCTTTATAGATCAAAAATTATGATGCATCTCTCAATGCTTTGATCCGGTCATGTGCGGCCTGAATTTTTTGAGCCTGCATGGTTACTGTCTGCAGCGCTTCAGCTGGTAATTCATCTTCAGACAGCACATCTTTATAGGCTTTCTTTATAGCATCTTCTCCTCTTTCTGCTTCTGCAAGTATGCTGGCCCGGTCGCTGCCGCCAAATAATGACTTAACATCTATCCAGGCGCGGTGTAATGTACCGCTGGCGCTGGTACCGGTTTCAACATCATCTGAATAACGGGCTACTACTGCGGTTAATTCCTGGCTGAACTGGCGGCTTTGTGAAGCATATTCCTGGAACAAAGTTTTCAGGTCTACGTTCTCCGGTTTGATATCTGCAATCACCTTTTCAAAACCAGCTACGCGGTCGTTATTCAGTTCAATAAGATCATTTAATACATCTACTGATTTTTCTGTTGTGTACATGATATTAATAGTTTAAGGTTAATAATAGTTTAGTGTAGTATTTCAAGTAACATGCCACAGTGAACCAGCGGACAGAGGCGTGAAACGGCCTCCTAGAGGAAATGGAATAACGGGAGCTGTCTCAGAGTTTTCAGCGTATGGAATAACGTACAATTAGTAGAATATTCTCAACACCCAACCCGGTTGCGCGTTTCCCAATACCCGGCTATATCGGCGCTGAAGGGATGCAGCGCACCTGCAAAAAAATAGATCGCGCAATGTAGCCGCGAATATTTATTTTTATCTAAAAGAAAAGATCTATGAGTACTGAAAAGGCGATACTGGCCGGTGGTTGTTTCTGGGGCGTGGAAGAGCTGATCCGCAAGCTTCCCGGCGTAACATCCACGGTGGTTGGCTATACGGGCGGAGATGTACGGAATGCTACTTACCGTAACCACGGCACACATGCGGAAGGAATTGAAATTATCTTTGACCCGGAAACATTATCATACCGTAGCCTGCTTGAATTTTTCTTCCAGATCCACGATCCAACCACGCTTAACAGGCAGGGGAACGACAGGGGCACCTCTTACCGCTCCGCTATTTTTTATTTAAGCGATGCGCAAAAGGAAACTGCCAATGCATTGATCGCGGAAATGACCGCCTCTAAAAAGTGGCCCGGGCCTATTGTTACGGAAGTAGTGCCGGCCTCTGATTTCTGGAATGCGGAAGAAGAGCACCAGGATTACCTGCAAAAAAATCCGTATGGCTATACCTGCCATTTTATAAGGCCGGATTGGAAACTGCAATAGTTTCAAAAATGTAAAATGTAAAATCATAAATGTAAAAGTGGAATGCAGTCCCTTATCCGCTGCATTCCACTTTTACATTTTACATTCTTTTACTTCACCGCATTGGCTGCTGTTATAATAACTTTTGCCACTGCTTCAGGCTGCGACATAAACACCACATGGCTGCCTTTAATTTCGGTGATCTTAGTATTGGAACGCTGGTACATTTTGCGCTCTATTTCAGGTGCAATGCTTTTATCTTCCGTAGCTACTATTCCATAAGCAGGCTTGGTATGCCAGGCCGCCTGGGTAATGGGCGTTGCAAACCCTTTGGCATAAAAAGCGCCCTGGGAGGCAAACATAAAGTCCGCTTGTGCCTTAGGAATATCTGCACAGAAACCTCCATGGAATTTAGCCTGATCGTAGTATACAATTCCTTTATCATCCGGCGGCAGTATGCCGTTCTCAGGCGCCGGGGGCGCAGTTTGGATCCATTGCAGCGCTGATTCGCCATTGTCAGGCTGAAAGGCAGCTACATATACCAATGCAGCTACATTAGGATGGTTACCGGCTTCCGTGATCACGGCGCCACCCCATGAATGGCCTACCAGTACAGTGGGGCCGTCCTGTTTATCCAGCACCACCTTTGTAGCGGCTACATCATCTTCCAGGGAGCTTAAAGGGTTTTGAACAGCGGTTACATGGTATCCTTTTTTTGTAAGTACTTCATAAAGCGCCTTCCATCCCGATCCGTCTGCAAAAGCGCCATGTACCAATACTACATTTTTTACCTGTTGAGCGTTACTTTTTGCAGCAAAGCCCAGTATGCCTGATAAGGCGATCAGTGCGGCGCATAAAGCGCCCTTTAACCTATGTATTAAGTTTGCCATTGTGTCTGTAGGAGTTTAATTGTTTGAAATGGCCGGCTTAGTAAATACCATGCATGGGGATCACCGGCACTGCAAAGTAACGGCACCGGCCGGTACAAGGCAATACAGAAAAGCAGGTAAGATTTGGATTTTTAGCGGTGCCGCTTTCTGTAGCCCAGCGGAGAGATCTTTTCAGATGTGGTGAACAGCCGTGAGAAATAAGCATGATCATCATATCCCAGCTCGCCGGCTATCTCTTTAATGGTAAGATCCGTATAATACAGCAGGCGCTTGGCTTCCATGATGATCATCTTCTGGATCCAGTAGCTCACTGTAAAACCGGTAAAGTCTTTAACGGCTTCATTTAAGTAAGGGGTTGAGATCTTTAAAACACCGGCATAGTCAGAAGGTTTCTTTTTAGCCTTATAATGCTGGAATAACAGGGCTTTAAACTGCCGGGTTATGGTAGTGCTCCGGGATTCCTTTTGCCTTTTATCCGTTTCGCCATTGGCATATTCCCGCGTGATGATCCCTATGATAACATCCAGCAGCCCGCGTTTTATATGCTGCTGGCAGGCATCGGCCCCGGGGGCCCGCACCTCATCGGCCAGGAAGCTTAAACAGCCGCTGAGCTTCTTTTTCTTTTGTTCTGAAACAGCTGCCGGCTCGTGCAGCAGGAAGTATTGGTCCAGGATGGATTTATAGGTTTGTTGCACCAGGGAAGGCTCTACCGTTAGCATCCATACACCATCATCAGCCGCTGAAAAATGATGGATCTGCCCTGGCAATATGAAATATACCATACAGCCTTTAAGCATCACCTTCCTGAAGTCCAGCTCCAGGTGCAGCTTTCCCTTTTCCTGGAAAATAAAAATATAGTTCTCATCGCGGTGGGGAACCTGAGTGGCGGCTGTTTTAATGATCTGTGAAAAGTTCACAAGCTGCAATCCATGATGCCTGACCTCATCGGTTGCAATAGTGGGGATCATATATTTATCTTTGGGCATAAGGGGTAATTCAGCTCAAAATACTATTTCCATCCATCCTTAAAAATAAATCTGCCGGAGATCACTGCGGTGATACATTCGTTCGTAATTAAAAAAGGTGCACATTTGTTGCTTTCACTGTGAGAAAGGACGCCAATGTCACAACCTAAGAATTTTAGCGGCTTCGTTAAAGTACGCGGAGCTCGGGAGCATAACCTGAAGAATATAGACCTGGAAATACCCCGCGATGCCTTTGTTGTATTCACCGGCGTTTCGGGATCCGGCAAGTCGTCGCTGGCATTTGGCACCCTGTATGCCGAGGCGCAGCGCAGGTACCTGGAATCAGTTTCACCTTACGCCAGGAGGCTTTTTAACCAGATGTCGGTACCGGAAGTGGATGGTATAGAAGGGCTGCCACCCGCCATTGCCTTACAGCAGCAACGGGGCGCAACCAGCACCCGCTCGTTTGTGGGCAGCGTAACCACCTTATCCAACCTGCTGCGCATGCTGTATTCCAGGGCAGGTGATTATCCCAAAGGGCAATCCATCATCTATGCAGAAGGCTTTTCGCCCAACACGCCGGAAGGCGCCTGCCCGCATTGCCATGGCCTGGGACGGGTGTACGAAGTAACGGAAAGGTCCATGGTGCCGGATGATACCCTCACCATCCGCGAACGCGCCGTAGCAGCATGGCCTACGGCCTGGCAGGGGCAGAACCTGCGGGAGATACTCATGACGCTGGGCTATGATGTTGATACTCCCTGGAAAGACCTGCCTAAAAAACAGCGCGACTGGATCCTTTTCACAGAGGAGCAGCCCGTGGTGCCGGTATATTCAGCCTTTACGGCTGCAGAAGTAAAGGATGCCTTGAAAAGAAAGCTGGAGCCCAGCTATATGGGTACCTTTACCAGCGCCAAACGTTATGTGATGCAGACCTTTGCCAATTCGCAAAGCCAGCTGATGAAAAAGCGGGTGTCCCAGTTCATGCTCAGTGCGGAATGCCCCGTATGCCACGGCAAACGTTTACGCCCCGCCTCCCTTTCCGTAAAATTTGCAAAGCTGGATATTGCAGAAATGTCCGGCATACCGCTGCTGCGCTTAAAACACATCTTTGCGCCCTACGCAGCAGGCGCCCCGGCTGCCGGCCATAAAAATGCAGGGCATCCTGAAAAGAACCTGGTTACGCAACGCATAGCGGAGGATATGGTTAAAAGGCTGGATGTGCTGATAGACCTTGGCCTGGGCTACCTGACCCTGGAAAGAAGCACCCCCACCCTTTCACCCGGTGAATTACAAAGACTAAGACTGGCTACACAGATCCATTCCAACCTGTTTGGCGTGGTGTATGTGCTGGACGAGCCTTCGGCCGGCCTGCACCCTGCGGATACACAGGCCCTGCTACGGGCGCTGGATGGCCTTAAAGCAGCCGGCAACTCGCTTTTTGTAGTAGAACATGAGGTGGATGTGATAAGGCATGCCGACTGGATCGTGGATGTAGGACCTGCGGCCGGGGAAAAGGGCGGCGAAATATTATACAGCGGTCCTCCGGAGGGATTAAAGCGTGTACTCGCATCTGTTACCAAACGTTATCTGAATACACAGCAGCATAAAGCCCGTACAGCAAGGCAGCCCAAAGGCTGGCTGCGGCTGGAAGGTATTACGCGCAATAACCTGCACGACTTCAGCGCGGCTTTTCCATTAGGTGTTTTTACCAGCGTTACCGGCGTATCCGGATCAGGGAAAAGTACCCTGGTAAGCCAGGTGCTGGTGGAGCTGGTGGCCACCCAGCTGGGACAAGCCGTACCTGCCGCCTATGAGGAAACAGAAATGCCTGAACAGCAGGCATTACCGCTGGAAGGCCGTATTACAGCAGGGATGGATGCTGTTAAGCGTTTGATAGTGGTGGATCAGAAACCAATAGGCCGTACGCCCCGTTCCAACCTGGCTACCTACACCGGGTTGTTTGATCCCATCAGGAAACTGTTTGCCGCCACCAAAATGGCCAAAGCCCGGCATTATGATGCCGGCCGCTTTTCCTTTAATGTTGCAAAGGGCCGCTGCAGCCATTGTGAAGGGGAAGGTTTTGTGATGGTAGAGCTGTTGTTCCTCCCCAGTGTGTATGCACCCTGCCCCACCTGCCAGGGTACCCGGTATAATAATAAAACGCTTGAAATTAAGTACAACGATAAAAATATTGCAGAGGTGCTGGAAATGACGGTGGATGATGCTTTCCTTTTTTTCATAGATGAACCGCAAATAAAAAGACCCCTGGAAACCGTGCAGCAGGTGGGCCTGGGCTACCTGCGGCTGGGACAGCCTGCTACAGAGCTTTCCGGCGGCGAGGCGCAACGTATAAAGCTGGCCACCGAGCTGCAGAGAACACAGCATGGCAACTCGCTGTATATACTGGATGAGCCCACCACCGGCCTGCACCCATCAGACGTTGAAAAGCTGATGGATCAGCTTAATTTGCTGGTAGACCAGGGTAACACCGTTATTACGGTTGAACATGATATGCATGTAATTGCCAACAGCGACTGGATTGTAGATATTGGGCCCGGTGCGGGTGATGAAGGCGGCAAAGTGGTGGCTGCAGGCCCCGTGGCCGCCATTGCGGAAAATAAGCACAGCCGTACTGCGCCTTTCCTGGCGAAATATCTGAATAGTTAAACGGAGACAGCTGCCTTAAGCAGCGTTGGTATGCTTTTCCAGCTTTTGCCGGATGCCGCTAACCAGCATGGCAAAACTTTCCGGTTTGATCAGGTAATCATCCGCCCCTAATTGCATGCATTGCTGGATATAGGTTAACATGGCGGAAGTGGAGAATACAATGATGGGAACGTCGGTTAAGTTCCTTCTTTGCCGCAGCTCAGTCAGCAATTCCATTCCATTCATCCTGGGCATGTTCAGATCCATGAAAATAATGTCCGGGTTACTGAATTTCCGGTCGTTCATTAATTCCAGTGCATGCTCACCGTCATATGCAGACAGGAGCTGCACTTTGCTGGTCACCTCTTCCAGCGCATCTTTAAATACGCGCCGGTCCTCCGCGTCATCATCAACCAAAAAAATCGTAACACCCTTGCTCATATGACTTGTAAAATATTTTGTCTATAATTAGTTTTCGTTCGTTCCGCCTTCCCGGCTGTTACTTACCCACAAAAATGCGACCGTTATTTTAAGTACTTATCCATTACCGTTCTTATCTCAACGATCAATGTTTCAAATTTATTGGGCTTCACCAAATAATCATTGGCGCCCAATTGCAGGCACTCGATAATGGCGGATCTTTCTGAAGAGGTGGAATATAGGATTATAGGTATAAGATCAAAACTTTCCATTCTGCGCAGCTCAACCAATAGCTCGGTCCCGTTCATGCGGGGCATATTCAGATCCAGGAAAACAATATCGGGATCAACATTTCCACCATTTATCATTTCCAGCGCATGTTCTCCGTTAAAAGCGGAAAGCAGGAAAGCAGAGTTATCAATGGTTTGGAGCGCGGATTTAAAAAAATCCTGATCATCCGTATCATCATCTACCAGGAACACCGTTCTATTCTTACTCATGGTATTGGATATGTTCAGTAAAAATAGCAATATTTTTAATAATAAGATAGATATCAGACCTGGGCCTCCTTAAAAAAAACACCTTAAAAATTGAAGGGCGCCCTGTAAAGAGCAGGCCTTTTTGTCACCGGAGATGGTACTGGTCCCAGGGGCCGGTAGCCTGCCATATTTAAGAATCTGCAAAGAAGCGCATGTTTCCAGGCGGCATAAGTAGCGCGGAGCCTGGTCTCCAGCTGGGGCGTATAGATATAACGGTAAGCCGTTGGTAGATCCAGCATAAACCTGATAAAAAAGTAATTATTTGGCTAACAATTGCTAAAATTTAGCCGGAAATTGAGCGTAGTATACCGGAATATAAATCAGTCAGCATCATGATCACAATACAACGTACCAACTCTGATAACGGGGATTTCCAGGCACTGGTAACCCTGCTGGACCAGGAATTAAAGGAGCGCGACGGGGAGGAACATGTGTTCCTGGCACAATTGAATAAAACAGATCACCTGGAATATGTGATCGTTGCTTATGACCAGGAGATCCCGGTGGCCTGTGGCGCTTTAAGAGCCTATGCACCGGAAGTGATGGAAGTAAAGCGTATGTATGTTGTATTAAATAAACGCGGGCAGGGCCTTGCTTCAAGGGTGTTGCTTGCGTTGGAAGCCTGGTGTAAAGAGCTTAACATTACAACCTGTGTATTGGAAACCGGCAAGAACCAGCCGGAAGCCATTGCGCTTTATAAAAAGAATGGGTATAAGCAGGTGCCGAATTTTGGGCAGTATGCAGGTGTTGAGAATAGTGTGTGTTTTGAGAAAGAGCTGAGGTGAAAAATGTAAAATGTAAAATCATAAATGCAAAATGTAAAAGTGGAATGCAGTCCCTTATTCGCTGCATTCCACTTTTACGTTTAAAATTTTACATTTATGATTTTACATTCTTTTAATTGAGCGCTACCTTCTTATCCCCATTATTCACTGCCAGTATAAATTTAACCAGTCCTTTCATGTAAACCGCCTGATCATCATACATACACAAATGACTGCCGTTAGGACAATATAAATAGCTGCCATTCTGTACTTGGCCGGCTATCCACTTCATATGTTCCGGATCCATGGTATCATACTTTGCACCAATGCTTAAGGTAGGCACTTTGATCTGCGGTAATTCCCCTTTCACATCCCAGTTCGTAAGCTTACCGGATAAGCCAAATTCGCTGGGCCCCTGCATGGTCCTGTAAAGCGATTCATTCATTTTACCCATGGCGCGTAAAACCGGATCCGGAAATTCCGGCAAACGGCAAATATGCTTTGCATAAAAATTAGGCATCAGCAGCTCCATGTATTTGGGATTATCAAAATCGCCTTTTGCTTCAATAGCTCGGATGCTATCCAGGATCTTTGGATCCATTTGTTTGGCCAGTACATTAGCTGCATAGTCGTTATAATCCTTTGCACTGGCCATCATATCAGAAATGATCAGGGCCTTCAGGTGATCCTGGTATTTAAGCGCATATTCCATAGCTACTACGCCACCCCAGGAATGGCCCCAAACATAAAAGTTCTCATTTGTAAGGTTAAGCGCTTTGCGCACCTGCTCTACTTCCTCTACGCTGCGGTTCAGATCATACAGGGCAGTATCCTTGGGATTATCGGAGTTGCCGCATCCCAGCTGGTCGTAGTAAATATATTCTATCTCCTCCTGCGGGAAAAAGCTGTCAAATGCTTCTGCATATTCATGAGTAGCGCCGGGGCCACCGGTTATAAGCAATACCTTTATTTTAGGGTTGTTGCCGGTACGCTTGGTCCAGATGTTAAATGTTCCTTTGGGGGTACTGATGGGGATGATCTTTACACCACCGGTTTGCACTCCGCTATCCAGGGGTGCAAAATAGGCAGTATGATCCCCGCTTGTGGCCGGGGTTTCATGGCAGGCAGCCAGTACCAGCATGGCCTGCAAAAACAGTGTAATGTTGAGATTCTTTAGCATAATAAACGATTGATAGAATTGGGGAATAAAATTAGTACTAATTGTGCCACCACACGCTGCTGCCACATATAAAACCGTGGTTTGTACCAAATTTAAGACAAGTATATTACAGGTGCTATAACCGGATCCGTGGTTATACCGGATAAAAGTATTATTATCCTAAAAAAGTAAAAATTAAAATGCCGCGAAACCAGGCAGGCCTGTGTTCGCGGCATTTAATTTACATTTATTCCGTTCATAAGGCCTTAAATGGTTTCTGTGAACCGCCTTCGCCGGTTTAATCTTACATTCCTTTTTACGATCGCTTCGCCAATCCATCAATTACTTTCACCATTTCACTAAATTCATTCGGGTCATATAAGCGGGTTAGAAAAACTATTTTGCCATTGGGGTCTATCACTACATTACGGGTAACCCCGCTCTTTTTCACAGCAAAGCGGCCAAAGATATCAGCGCCCGGATCCAGGGCCAGCGGATAAGTGATCTTCATATCCTGGTGGAACTGCTGTACTTTTTCCAGCGGCTCATCACGGTCAACGCCGATCAGGACCACATTCTTATCCTGGTAGGCTTTCCATACATCGCTTTCCAGGTGAGGCATTTCCTTACGGCATACACTGCACCAGCTGGCGGTGAACTGCAGCACTACTATTTTTCCTCTAAGCTGCTTCAGGGATGTTTTACTTCCATCCTGCAGCTGCAGCTCAAAATCGTCCGGAGCCTGCTCCCCTACTTTAACCAGGTAGCCACGGTCGATGGAATTAGGATCAGCAGCCTGTTTCCCCTGGTCATGATTAGCTGACTGCGCTTTTAAATGATTACCCCCAACAGCGGATACGGCCACTACCAACAGGGTTTGCAGGATATTCTTAAATGCTTTTTTCATACTCAGTAATAATAAAGTGGGTTGGTTTGATATATAAAGATATCAATTATCTACAAATAACCTACTTATTCTATAGACTAATAAAAAACATACATGGTGCCGGGTTGTTTCAGCGCAGGCAAAAGATCAGGGACCTGAAGCCCAGCGTAAAAAATCCGGGCTGGCTCCCATGAAACCTGACGTAGCTGCGTATAACATTACCCGTAATACTGAGCAGGAAGTAAAAAGAGGAAATTGAGCGGATCACCGTAGACTTTGTCCTGCTCCAATGTTCCCTATGCTCAGGTTTCAATCACCGGCCCGGTGGTTGAAATTCCTTTTCTGCTCTGTTTCGCGTATGGGTATTTGTTGCTAACAGCTTAAAATCCAGGTGAAAAATGCGCCGGGATAAATGGGAAGCGCTGGGTTTAAGAAAAAAAAATACGGCCCTGTGAACAAAGCCGTTTGCCTTTATAAATTCCACGTTATGAAAAACTGACGTAAAGATACAACATTTTGCTAAAACGATTTACTTAATTTTCATTTTTCTTAAAAAAAATAATAATTCCGGGGCTACATCAGGATCTTCCGGGCATTTTTTGCCCTCTGAAATTTGCACATCTCCCTGTCAATCATACACTTATTACCGGCGCAACACATTGGCTGACTCGCCCGTTAACTGCCATCCCCCTGCAGATCTTCCTGTCAATCCCCCTTTGACATATAGGGCGGCATTTCCAATGATCTGAACAAAGCAGCACATTTTTCAACGCCGTCCTTTCCATTTTGCCGGAAATACCAAAATTCTTCCAGGTCCCCGTCGTTCATGGTCATTTGTGTGGCTCCCTGGGATTTATGCTCTGCTATCTCCCAGTTAGCGATGACCTTATAATTAACCTTATTGTGGTAGCTAAAGCCAGTGGTACGGTCTACTTTAAAAAGCGCCTCTGCTTCCAGCGGCTTTGTTTCTTCATAGTTACTGTAACCGCTAAACTGCCGCGGGCTATCGGTTTTGTTCCGGGTGCGTACGCCCAGAACGCAGGGCCTTTTTTCAGCAGGCAAAGATGCCACGGCCCTTAATGCCAGGATGGTTGCAGCTTTATGTGCCCCATGCTCGGCAGCATCCGGCAACAGGCAGAACACAAAGCCATAATGACGATGCGATAACAGCGTTACGAGCTTTGCATGTATGTTTGCAGTAGCCCAACACGAATCCATTGATTGTTTTTCATCCAGGCAGTATTTATCATCACGCTGATCGCAGAAATAATAGTTAGTTACTCCCAGGATCTTTCCGGCGTTCTTTAATTCTTTTTTCCTGATCTCGGGCAGCCTGCTCCTGCCGGTTTTTTCATTGGTAAGCTGCACGCCATAATAGGTTTCGGCCAGCGTAGAATATTTAAATCCTGCCTCTCCATTGGTTATTACAAACAGGTCCACTACCCCACCCTGCTCTTTTGCTATCTTATATAAGGTTACAGAAAGCGTGCTTTCATCGTCAGGATGCGCAATCACTACCAGCACATGTACCGGCAACGCCTTCTTTTCTGCCGGCTGTGCCAGGACAGTAAAAGACGGTGTTATTAAAAACAACAGTGATATGATCAGCTGCCTATCCATGCTATTTTAACAACTGTAAGTTGAAGCGGTCAAATATCCTACTAAATACATAGGGTAAAAATACTTTGAGAAGTTTTATTATCCAAGAATTTTTTTTACTAAAATTAAACACCTGGCATTTGTGGCCTGAGCCAGGTATAATTGCCAACAGGCAGTAAAGCCGGCATGGCACCATGACAGTACTTAATGAAAAAAGGTGCAACACAAATGTGATGCACCTTCCCTGTTTAATTGCTAAGGATCTTAATCCTCTTTTGTTTTCGTGTAAAAATTAAGCAACGGAATATCCACTAACACGGAAAGGCTGAACCGCAAATAAGTACTGCCTGAATAGTCATTTTCGGCAACGGTCACCTTTCTCAGGTTAGGCCCTACCTGTGCGCCCAGGTTCAGGGAAATGGGGCTTTTCGGCAGGCCCAGTGAGAAGAATAATCCCGGTGAAAAAATATCCTTCAGCTGAATGGAAGGCACTTCGTTCACAGAATCGTTCTTTACCCGGAAAGCCGCGACTGCGCCCAGATCTATAAGAGAAAGAAATGCGGAATAAGACCAATGAGACCGGCTGGTGCTGATGGCTACCCCAATGGGCACGGTTACCCCGTAGGAATTGATCTTCACATCCTTATCTGCCTTAAGACCGCTAATCCGTTCGTAACCGGCATACAGGCCGGCATACGCGTTCAGTGAAACATTGAACGGCGATTCTCTTTTAATGCGGGAAGAACCTGCAGGTAATGCAAATGCTTCAATAGCGTCCGATACTTCTTTCGGCGAATCTGCGTCTGCTACCGTGGCCATAAAAGTACCATAACGGAAAAAGTTCTTTGTTAACCCGCTCACCGCCATCTCTTTTTGCAATTGCGCTTCAAGAACTTTTTTCTGCTCAGCTGTGATGCCGTTAGCAGCCAGCGCATCCTTTAACAACTTAACCGTTGCTTCATGATACTTATTGCGCACCAGGTCATAGATGCGCACCGCATCTGATACTGCAGCAGTATACTGCGCACGGTTAGCATTTACGATGAGTGAAGCCGCAGCATCTGCTGTTTCAAAATACACGGAGAATTTTTGTCCAAGCCCCGGATCCTGCAGGCCTGGCAGCTGCGTTACGCGCGTTGCATATTTCAACAGATCTACCGATGCCTGGAAGTAAGTATAAAGCTGCTCTATCTTCATAGAGTCGCTGCTTTGCCGCTCATAGGTTTTCACCAAAGCATTGAGGCTTTGCGTTTTTATAACCAGGGTTGACAGGTAGTTGAACCATTCTTTAATATCCGCTTCATGGTCTGCCAGGTTATTTATATTCTCCAGCACATTAAAGGTGCCGCTGCTGGTTTTAAAGCTCAGCTGTGTAAACCTGGTTTTGCCGTATTGGTATAACAGTCCTAAAAAATATTTTGCAGCTATGGGGTTGGCCACTAATTTTCGCAGCATTTCAGGCGCTATCCAATAGGCTGTATTGGTTTCAGTGGTTTGATTACGGAGTGAAAAAGAAAGCAGCTGTATAAGCTCCACTGAGGTTCTGTAATTCGGATTGGTAACTATGCCTGCCGGAGTGATGGTTCGTTCAAAATTATCCAGCAACGATGCATCATACTGGTCAATGATCTCACCGGGATGCACGCCGTCGCGCAGGCTGGTGGCAAAGTAAAGTCCGCTGCGCAGGCTGGCTTCCAGCTCAGGATGCGCTGCAAAGAACAAGGGATGATTATCAATAATAGTAGGCAGGTTGGCAGAGAGTTGCGTAATATCGTTCTTAAAGGCGTTCTGTAAAGTTTGTAAGTAGCGGCTGTAATTGTAAATATCATCCCCCACCAGGTATAAGGTGCGCCAGGTAGCGGGGAAAACGGTTTGCAGGTCCCGCAGCTCCGGTTTGGATATTAAATCCTGGAACTTCTTAAAGAATGCGATGTTCAGCTCCTCCTTTCCGCGTTTAATAATAAAGTCCGTAGCGCCCAGTGCAAGATTGGTAACATCCAGGCCACCCACATTATTCAGCAGGGAGCTTACAAAGTTACCATTGCTCTGGCCACCGGCAGCTATCCTTACAGCTATAAAGGTCTGCAGGTGCTTATTGCCTTTATAAGCAGCCTGGATAGCGATGGTTGTATTTTCCACGCCGGCATAATAGGCCAGTATATCCTGCGCCTCACCCGGTGTGGGATTGCCGGCCAGCTTTAACGCATCATTGATCATAGCGCCTACATTGGCAACAGCTGTTGGCCGCTGCCCGGCCCCGGCCGGCGGAGTTACAACGGGTGCGACTACAGGTGCGGGAGTACCAGCAGCAACAGGAGCGGCTGCATAGGTACATTGCCGGGAAATGAACAGGCTATCGTTCAGGTACACTTTTAATGTAAATGTTTCCGCCAGCTGAAAGCTTTCAATTTTACGGTCCTTAACCGGCTGTATAAAATCCAGGCTATTAAAGGTCAGGCTATCCATCTGCCCTACCATATTCACCAGGCTTATTCTGAGTGCATGGTGGCCCGCATCAGTCAACGCCAGCTTCCATGAGCTATCCAGTCTTATTAAGCTGGGCTTAAGCTGGCCTTTATAGCTAAAGGTCACATCGGCAAGCGTGGGGCCGCTCACATCTATCTTTAATAGATTTTCAGTTTGGGAAAAGGCGGGGATAAAGGTGCAAACAAACAGCACCATCGTCAGGTAAATTTTTGTCATCAGGCAAAGGATTTTTCCTTATGAAGGTTGAAGAAATTGGACAATTTTATGGCGTAGGTATAGTTGTCATCACCGGCTATGATCATGCCGATGGCGTCATTATTTGCATCAAATAAAAGCGCGCCTGAATTGCCGGGCTGAGAGATCGGGAGCACCGTGTTCTTATCTTTCTGCAGCACAATTACATCCTGCACCATGCGCGACTTATCGCGGTAATCCACCTGCACTTCGGGACAAACCGTGTAAACAATGCCATTTACAGCCGCCTGTGTTTCCACATCAAAATAGCGGACCGTGATATGGTTCTTAATATCATCCGTTTCTACCAGGCGGTGCTTAAAGGGCGTAGGCAGCTCCAGGCCGGTGATCAGCCAGCTATTCGTGATAACCGGCATATTGGGCCGGCAGCGCGCCAGTCCGTAATCCAGCGTATTCAGAATACCGCCTGCTTCCAGGTCTGCTATAATGGCGTTGTTATCATTTACAACAAAGGGATGTTGAATAAAAAGCGCATCAAAATCCGTATCCCCTTTCAGCACATGCCAGCATGATAATACAAAGCGATCCTGGTTGGTAGTGTCTTTCAGGATACAGCTCAGAGAGCCATGGGCAAGGGCCATATTATTAAAGTTACCCACCGCATGCAGCGGCGCGTTGGACTTTGGTATGCCCGTTACCTTGATCACCAGCCAGCCCGGCGCCTGGTTAATGCCTAATATTGCAAGGCGGCCGCTAACCTCCTGCACTGCCGCAGCTGCCGTTACATTTATCTGCACCTTGCAATTTCCGTCATTATCATAAAAGGTAAATACAGCCCGTACCGGCGGCAGGGCTAAAAGCGACGCACGGTATTTAAATACAAATTCATCCTGTATGGTAGCAAATAAAGGCATTACCTCTGCAGCCACTACTACGGCAGGGGCATTTGCATCCGGCAATACTTTTTTTACCAGCACCTCCGTGTCGCTGGGATCCGGCCTTACACCGGCGCCGCGCAGGCTTACCAGCTTCTTTAAAAGATCAAACCAGAAAGGAGCGCCCAGTGAGATCATAAGCGCTGTAAGCAAAAAGCCCAGCAGGCGCAGGTCTTTAAAGGTGTTGCTGATAATATACCAAAGCCGGTTACCGGTAAAGGGGCCTGTTCCACGCAGGTAATACACCTCATCATCTTCCCGGTCAACAACAGGAATATCTTTAAACTTTTTGCCGGTAAGCTCATTAATGGACTGCAGGTTCTGTTGCTGTAAAGTGGTGAGCGCAGCAAATTCCAGGCTGTCATTGGCCAGCATTTCCTTACGGGCATCCAGCAGCTTTAACAAAGTATTTTTTTTACCACGCAGCTCTTTAACTTTTGATGTGTCTTTTATACTTCCCTGCAGCGCCGCCATTTTGATATCCAGGATCTGCCGGTCTGTTTGTTTTATTTCCGGCAGCAATGTTTTTACTGCCCACCTATTACGTTCCTCACTGGCCCGGTGTATGGAATCTGCCACTCTTACCGATCTTGCAGCAGCATCCAGCTCCAGCAGCCCATCAAACAGCTTTGGCGTTTCTTTATGTACTACCTTATAATTTATGGGAGATGTTAGCTTGTTAAAGCTCCAGCCCAGCCCCAGGAGCAAACCTGCATCATCAATATCGCGTTGCACGCGCGCATAGCCGGAATCCAGGATAGCAGCCCGCCGCAGGCTGTCCTTATCTGTGATCACGTTCTCATAAGTAGTATCATTGGCAATGGCAATGCTCATTTTTACCATCTCGGACCTTGCATCCGGATCGCGGGCCAGCAGCTTTGTGATACGGATGGTATCTACATTAAAAAGTATCGATAACAACAGGCCGATGAGCAGCAGCAGGAACTGCATTTTACGTTTATACCAGCCATTGGTGCGGTCCATGGTTTCATTGTACCAGCGCCGCAGCCCTTCTTTAAAAGCAGCGGTGTTGCCATTTGCCTCCTCGTAAATGCCGATCACATTTTTTGCGGTACGCTGCTGCATGTGCAGGGTGTTCAGCTTCAGGGCAGAGGCAATCTTTTCATCGTCTGTATTTCCCATGCCCATTTCTATGAGCATACGGATGAAGGTACTTACGAAATATACGTCTGTAAGGTAAGAGGGGCGCGTTTCTGCAAACGGTGAGCGCCGCTCTGCCTTGGCAAGATATTTAATAGAAGGATGCTCATAAAAACGGCCGGCCAGGCTGTTCTTAAAATTGTGGTTGGGAAAAAGGAAAAACCAGCGTATTGCATTCACTATATTGCTCCAGCGATTGCGCCATTTATCCCGCCTGGCATAATAACCATCATTCAGCATTCTTTCCAATGCTACGCGCAGCAAAAGGGAACGCAGGTTAAAGGTGGTTGATAACAGCTCGCCCAGGAGGCTCGCCAGCAGGCTATATAGAAGATAAATGAGGGTGAGCCCTATCACCACATTTAGTACGGGGGAATCGAACATCGGTAAAGGTAAATTTACTGCTGATTGGGATCAAAAAAATATTTCAAGCTGATCGGTTATATAGGGATGTGAAAATGATAACGCTCATAGTCCGCTATCGTATCCTGTTACCTGGATAAAAGTAGTAATAAAAACAGAAAACCGGTAAAATTATTTGGAGTATAAAGGCGTCGTGCCAGTTATCGAACGCCCGGGATGCTCCTGCTTTTCCGGGAACCTAACGTGCATGTTTATAGTTTTTTTATTTTCTTTACAGGTAAATCAATTTATTATGAAATACCGGCTTCTGCTGCTGCTGATCTGCTTTGCGCTGCCCGTACTGGCGCAGGATACCACTACTTACCTGGAGCAAAAAGATATTTTATACCGCAGCGGACAGCTTACGGATTACATGAAAGAGCGTTGCCGGCTGGATATCTATTACCCGGCTAAACAGGCCAATGCACCCGTGATCGTCTGGTTCCATGGCGGCGGCATAACGGGCGGCAGCAAAAACATTCCGGAAGAATTGAAGCGCCATAAAATGATCATCATTGCGGCCAATTACCGCCTGAGCCCTAAAGTATCCTGCCCGGCTTATATTGAAGATGCGGCTGCCGCAGTAGCCTGGGTATTTAACCATGCAAAGGAATACGGCGGCGATACCGCTAAGATCATTGTGTCCGGCCACTCTGCGGGCGGTTACCTGTCAGAGATGATCGGCCTGGATAAGGAATATTTAGCCCGGTATAATATTGACGCCAACCGCATTGCAGCCCTGTTCCCCTTTAGCGGGCAGGCTATCACACATTTTACCGTGCGCAAGGAAAAGGGCATCCGGGATACACAACCTATCATTGATAAGTATGCACCTTTATACCATGTGCGTGCAGATGCGCCGCCCTTGTACCTTTACACGGGCGACCGCGAAATGGAAATGCTGGGACGCTATGAAGAAAATGCCTACCTGGCCAGGATGATGAAGCTGGCCGGCCACAAAAGAACTTACCTGTATGAGTTTGATGGTTTTGGTCACGGGGATATGCCAGGCCCGGGTTTTCTGCTCATGCTTAAACAGCTGGGAGATCTTTGGAGATCCAGGCCATGAGGCTATTATTCAACCGGGCGGAATAATTCCAGCAAATGAGCAAGCGCCTGTGGTGAATGTAAGATGGCAGTTTGTTCCAGCGTCATTTGTGCAATTTCAGCAGCTCTTGCGCGCATCTGTTTTTCATAGGCTGCTATGGCAGCGTGCGTATCTGCAAAATCATCGCTCAGCAAACATTCAGCCAGCTCCAATGCATCCAGCATGGCCATGTTCACGCCTTCGCCGGCATAGGGCGGCATCAGGTGCGCAGCATCCCCCAGCATGGTAAGGTCAGGCAGTGCTTCCCAGGTTTGATCAACCGGCATACAGTATTGCGGGCGGGGTATAAAGGCTGCACTTGCGTGTACAAACAGATCGTCCCAGATGAGCGCCCAGCCCGCAAAAGCTGCTTTAAACCAGGCCAGCACCTGTGCCTTGTCCGCAAAATCGATCCCGCTGTTCTTCACCCAAAATTCATCTGCATTAAAACCTATTAAAAACGAAAGGCTCCCATCTCCTTTTGAGCTGACGATCAAAGACTTTTCATCTCCCATTGCAAAGATCTTTCCGCCGCGTAAAAGCTGATGAATGTGAGGGATGGTATTTGCTGAATCATACACCGTTCCTTCCACCGCCGTAACGCCCACATAAAAAGGTTTTACAGCAGTCACGTAAGGGCGGATCTTAGAGTTAGCCCCATCTGCCGCAATCACAAGATCTGCATAAGCAGCAGTGCCGTTCTTAAATTCAATTTTTATGGAAGATGCCTGCCTTTCCAGGGATGCAAAATTGCTGTCCCATACCACGGTACCGGGCTGCAATGAATCCAGCAGGATGTCCCGGAGCGGGCCGCGGTCTATTTCAGGGCGGGCATTTTCACCCTGCTTAATGGAAAATTCATCCAGCAGCATGTTTGCCTGTTTATCTGTAACACACAGCTTATCTGCACCCGGGCGGTAGCTGGCATTAAATGCTTCCATTAAACCGGCTTTATCCAGCGCTTTTAAGCCGGAATCATAATGCAGGTCCAGCGTAGTGCCCTGCACCCGTGTGTTCCTGCTCATATCCCGCTCATAAACTTTTACGCTGGCGCCGTTCATTTGTAAGATCCTTGCCAGCGTTAGTCCGCCCGGACCGCCACCTACAATGGCGATCTGCTTGTTATTAATCGTTTTCATTATGGAGTGTTTTTAAATTATTTCATCAGGCCTTTTATTACAGTGGCGCAGCATTCCAGCAGCACCCTTTCTGTAATGATCTGTTTAGGCCTTTCGGTATAGTCAAAGTATTCACTCACCAGCTCCAGCAGCACGGGGAAGATCATTGCACGGTATACATCAAAAGGGAAGTTCTTAATAGTACCGGCTTTAATGTTGGCTGCTATAAAACGGTGAATGGGCGCAAAATACTGCCCCTGCTGAATGTGCTGCTGCTGGTATGCTTTATTTAATAAAGGCGAGGTTCTGCTGTATTGGAGAAGGGCAAAAGCGGGCCGGTTATTTTTCAGATAATGGAAAGTATTCATCCAGATCTTTTTTACTCCGTCCGCAAAATCCATCTGCTCATCAAAGTCTTTTAAAACGGCCTGTTCGTATACTTCCAGCACTTCATTAATAAACAGCTTAACCAGGAAATCTTCTTTGTTCTCGTATTTGATATAAATGGTACGGGGTGAAACATTGGCCGCTTTAGCCAGCTTTTGCATGCTTAAATTCTCCAACCCTTCGTTGGCAATAATGTCCAGCGCAACGGTGCGGATGGCTTGCTCTTTTTCTAAATTTTTTGGCCGCATACCAGTGTTTTTACTACAGTACAAAAATAAGTAAACGTTTATTTACTTACAAATATTTCTACGAACCAAAAATTAAGCTCCTATAAATCAACCTGTAATAAATAATATACTATTAGCTTTTGAGGGAATATCCTATTATGCCATTAAGGATAAGCGGTTGGATGCTTTAAGATTAGTTCACTAATTTCGCCTCCTTAAACCTATGTCATGAAATTATCCCTGTTAACTTTTGCCCTGCTGGTGTCCGGTATTTTTTCAAACGTGTGTTTTGCACGGCCGTTTGCAGCTGGAGATCCGGCATCGCCGGCCGCTGCCAACCTGACCATATTTGGCCGTGGTACTTACCCGGGTGAGGATAGTACTTACGAACATTTAAAACAGTCGGGTTTCACCACCGTGATCCTGTCCAGCTTTTATATACGTTCCAATGGCGATCTGTATTCCGGTGATGACAGCCAGCATCCTATCATTCATGATGGTAAGTATGTGGGCAACCCGGAATGGCTTAAAAGAGTAGCTTCTTTAAAACAGGGCAAAACTTCCATTACCCGTATTGAGATCCTGTTTGAAGGCCGGTGGTATAACCAACCGCCGAACACGTATGATTATATACAAACCTGGGCCAATGATTCAACCGCTCCTGCAGGCGTGGTTACCGGCACCGGCACCAACAGCACCCTGTATAAAATATGTAAGGTATTAAAAGACGAAGTAGGCGTTGATGCTGTTTGTATTGACGATGAATCCGTTTACAACGCCATTTCCATTATACGGTTAGGAACCATGATCGGTAAGCTGAATATGCACATGACCTTGTGCCCGTATACAAAATTCTCCTATTGGAAAGGCATTCTTGACGGATCAAAGAAAGGGCTGATAGATGCCATCTATGTGCAATGTTACGACGGCGGTGCACGCAACACGCCCGGCCCCTGGAAAACACACCTGGCCACGAATGTGCCCATTTACCCGATATTTCTTTGCCGCGGAGCTTTCAGCACCTGCGCCACTGATCATAACAGCAAATCACCGGATGAGATCAAAGCAGAAATGATCCGGTTTAAAAAGGAGTACCCGGATATGACTGGCGCCGGCATCTGGCAAATGGCGGATGTAAACAAATATGTGAAGATGGATTGCGCCACGCAAATGCCGGAATCCGGTAAAGCTACTACGGTAAAGGATTTCCTGGCGGATCTGAGGAAGAGCTTAACGGAGGGGTTGTAGGGAGGCCCCCGGGGAATGTAAAATTTAAAATGTAAAATGCTAAATGTAAAAGTGGAATGCAGCGAATAAGAGACTGCATTCCACTTTTACATTTATCGCTTTGCCCTTTCATACTGCAGCGGCCATTGCAGATCATCCTGCAACGCGGTGGCAGCATGCATCGGGAAATAAGCATCACGCAGACTTTGCCGCGCTATAAAAATGAGATCTGCCTGCCCCTTTTCTAAAATAGCTTCTGCCTGCTCCGGCGTAGTAATAATGCCTACTGCGCCTGTAAAGATGCCGCTTTGTTTTTTGATCTGTTCTGCAAACCCTACCTGGTAGCCGGGTGCAACGGGGATCTTAGCCGCAGCTACATTTCCGCCTGAAGAGGCATCTATCAGATCCGCTCCTGCTTCCTTTAAGATCATGGCCAGCTTTACGGAATCTTCTATGGTCCAGCCGCCTTCCGTCCAGTCGGTGGAGGAAATGCGCACAAATAAAGGTTTCTCTTTTTCCCATACCTGCCGCACGGCATGTACTACGGCTACCACTAAACGAACCCGGTTCTCAAAAGAGCCTCCATATTCATCTGTACGCTGGTTGCTGAGCGGCGAATAGAACTGGTGTAATAAATAACCATGCGCGGCATGGATCTCAATTACATCATACCCCACCTGTATGGCACGTGTAGCCGCTGCCCTGAAATCGCTGATCACCTGTTGAATGCCTGCCTGGTCCAATGCCAAAGGCGCTTCCTGGCCCTCCTTAAACGGTAAAGGGCTTGCGCTGAAGGTTTGCCAGCCATCTGCCGCATTTGAGGGGATCTGCTGCCCGCCTTTCCAGGGCACCTCACAGCTGGCCTTACGGCCTGCATGCGCCAGCTGAATACCGGCTTTTGCACCCTGTCCGTGCAGGAAGGCTACGATCTGCTGCAGCTTTACACAATGCTCTTCTTTCCAGATGCCCAGGTCTCCGTTGCTGATGCGGCCGTCCGGACTTATTGCTGTAGCCTCCTGCATAATTAAACCTGCACCGCCTACCGCGCGGCTGCCCAAATGCACCAGGTGCCAGTCAGTAGCAAAACCATCTACGGCCGAATACTGGCACATGGGTGAGATGGTAATACGATTTTTAAAAGTAGTGTTCCCGATAGTGATGGGCGATAGTAATTTGCTCATGGTCCCTTTGATATTAAAGCCTAATAATAAGACAAATCCTCTAATTATCATGTAGCCGGGGCTTGTGCTGCGCTAACGGCCGCACGCCATCAAATAAAAAGAAGGCGTCTCAAAGTAAGAGACGCCTTCTTTTACAAATAAGTTACCTTCCTTTAATTAGTCTACGCAGGTTCTTGCAATGGTGAACGGACCCGTGCCACATTCCACATACCAGGTTTTACAGTTCCGGTCAAAGGTTTCAATGGAACCGCCTTTTAGCGTTTGTTGCCTGTCTTTGCTTAAGCTGGCAATCCGGATCTTCGATAGCGATAGCTTTTTTGATGGGATCTTTTTCATGATGCTTTTTTTAAGGGAAAGGATATAGATTAACTTCTAAAAGTTAGCCCATTTTACAGTGCTTTCCAAGGGATTGCGCGGCCATTTTCAATAATCATATCATGTGAGTGGAAGTGGGTCAGGTATGGCTTAGAATATTCACCAGCTTACCAAACGGATCCTGTACAAAAAAGCGCCGTACACCCCAGGGCTCATTTACCGGGCCATATGTTATATGAAAACCAGCTTCCTTCATACGGTTATAAACCACTTCCAGCTCATCAACCTCAATGGACACGTCCGGCACCGGTGTACCGCTTCCCCCTTCTGTGGCAAAACTTATCTGAACGGGCATATGCGCCTGAGCGCCATAGGTGGCGATCCAGCCATGATCCATTACAACCTCCAGCTCCAGAACCTCCTGGTAAAACCGTTTGGCAGCTGATACCTCCGTAGCGGGTATATTGGCAACAATCCGTTTAACTTTCATAGCGTTATGTAAATAATCGCTGCAAATCTTCAGATTTCAACCTGGAAAAACAAATAAAATGGGAGATTATCAACAAAAAAATAGCCGCTCTGTGGAACGGCTATGGAAAAACATGTTACAATCATAGAATGAGTTACAACAAGCTATAAGGCTATAGGATAGGGATAGTTATCTACTTTTAACACTGTAAAGATACCAGCAGCGTATCATATCTTTATCACATGTAGATGTTATGGCATGCGGAAAATTTACACATGGAATTCCTCCTGTAATGTGATCTATACATCTCAAAATTAAATGCTTGTAACAGAAATCAAATTCAATAGTGTCACTCGCACAATTATTACATGTTTTTTCATACAACTAATACCACATGGTCTTTTTCTGATGCTCAGCAGCGGCCGGCCAGAAATATGTTGTACCAAATGTTGTTACCTGCGAAACAGGATGAATGAATAAGTACTGTGAATATTTTAGGAGTGCTGCCGGCTAAAATGTATTGCTGTTGATCTCTGCTTTCAGCTTCATCAGGTTCTCCTTGGCATGATTCATTTTCTTATGCCACCTGCTTACCTTTTTATTTTGCTTTTGCGTTTGCTGCTGTTGCTGCGGTTGTTGCTGGGCTACGATGTTATTCATATTCACCGGTGGCTGACGTGTGCTTTGCTGTGCATTAAAGTCATCGATCTTTTTTGCTGCAGTAGTATAACCGGTTTCAATTTTTGTGATCCGGTTCATGTAGCGGTTGTACTGCTCAATATTAATGCGGCCCTGCATCCGCTTGTTCGACAGTGTTTGTTTCAGGGAATCCTGCTCCTCCTGAAAATTAAACTTCATGATTGCCATAGCCCGTGTCCGCGGGCTGTTATAAGGATCAAAGGAATAAGCCTTTTTAAACCAGGCACGGAAAGCAGTTTGCAGCGCGCTTACGTTTTTACCGGTAACCGCCGGCAGCAGGGTTATGTCCTGCATATCCTGCGCGCTGGTCGCACTGTCTATCCCTGGCGGACGGCGGTTTTTTACGGCCTGCATCAGCTGCTGTAACACGCCCTGCTCCTGCAAGTAGATCAAAAAGTAATTAGAGAGCGCATAATTAACTGTTGCCATACACAGGTTCTTACTTTCACCGCCGTAAAAATTGTTCCAGTCGTACCCCATCAGCTCTTCCAGCGAAGGCACGGTCTCTCCTATTTTAGCCAGGCGTTTACTGCCCAGATCATCCAGCCGCCAGGTTATTGTATTACCCAGCAATACATCATTCTCCCAGTGGGAATTGGAATACAGGCCTGCAATACCTTCATCCAGCCAGGCCGGAATATCGCCGGCATCGCCACGTATCACCAGGTGCCAAAGCTCATGATATAAGGTGCCTATGGTAGATGGATCATCTTCTGCAATGCCCAGCAGGCTAAGGTCCGACAGAATGGAATATCCCAGCGGATCATTGCCTATCTTAATATGGTGCACATCCTGCGCAGCAGCCTGCAATGCGGCCTGTGAGGGCAGCAGGTATACCGTTATAAATTTATTCAGCGGCCGCAGGGAATAATATTTCATGTAAAAATTGTACGCACGATCCAGGCTGCCTGCTACCCGCTCCAGGTTTTCAGCGTTGTATGATCTGTCTTTTAATGTAACCAGTATAAAGCGTTTGTACACTTTGGCTTCATAGGCAACCGGCAAAAAGCTTTGCAGCTTTGCCAGCGCTGTATCCGGCTGGTCCAGGTTAAAAATGCGCGCAGCCAGGGTTTCGTCCGGCAGCATGTTATCATAGCTTACCTGCGTTTTGTTCTCATAACAACCTTCCATTATGGGACCACCCTTCCCTATCCTGCCCCGCACACCGGCGCCTACTTTGGGTACCGGGATAGTCATTGCCGTTAGCAAGGTACTGCCGGCAGCCAGTGGCGCTGCCCTTCCGGGCTGGCAGGCATTTTTTTCCTGCCGTATGAATGCCAGCGATCCATCGTCCATCGGGTATTTAGCTAAAATGTAATCAAACCAGATAGTGGATCTGTCATAATACTTATCCATGCAAAGGCTCTTTGCAATAAAATAATCTACCAGGGCGCATTTACCATACACGCTATCCCGCAGGCGGTTGGCTTCCTTAAACACTTCGCCCGTTTTTCCTTGCTGTAAAAGCTTAATGAGCTTTGCACGGTCTACCTGTATCTGTGAAAGAGCCGTTCTGCTTGTCAGCATAACGAGGATAAAAATTAAGATCCGCATACGCTGTTTTTTTAGGGGTGTGAAGATGCTGCCTGTTCTTTGGTAATGGTACCGGGCAGCTTGCTTATTTTACTGCTGTCTATTTTCCGGGAAGTGCTATCCTGCACATTTGTAAAATTGGCGCCGTTCAGGTATAGCGGCAGGTCATTCACATCCACCTCTCCTTTACTGATAATGCTCACCGACATTAATACGGTACCTAATACGGCAAAGATCACACCTGGCGAGGATGATACTACTTTAAACGTCAATACATCTTTCAGTGTGCCTCCGGCATCCGTCTGATCTTCCTTTAATTTACCAATAATGAACACCGATCCTACAATGGCCAGGATCATACCCGTGAAAAAGCCCAGGTACTTGGTATAAATGGTAGACATGGTAATGATGCCCGCCTGGTTGTAACGTTTATTAATGGTGTACTCTTCCATACGCGCCAGCACATACAATTGCTGATAGTGAAAATCGTTGGTGATGCCGCTGGCCGTATCTGCAGGGGATGGCAGGTTCTTTTCAAAAATGGAGCGTTCCTGCTGGTACACGAATGCTTCAAACTTTTTCATTCGTAAGGTAGCCTGCACAATAAAAACGCCTATCAGCACTGTTGGCAAAAGGATCATCCAGGGAAGCAATTTGAGCTGCCAGCCGGCATCCTGCTGAGTGCCATCTGTTGGCGGGGATTTGGGGGAAACATCAGACATAACTAACTGGGGTTTAATTTCTATTGAAGGGATAATCGCCTGTACCTAAAGTAAAAATTATAATCCAGATTTCAAAACGGGGCCTGCGCAGCCCCCGTATATTTTCCGTACCTTACTGCCTCCCATTCTAAACCGATATACATGTTCCCAAAAACAAGCTTTGATATTCCGGCCGGCATTACATTCCTGAACTGCGCTAATATGTCGCCACAGCTGAAAGCTGCCACTGACAAAGGTATTAACGCATTGCACAAAAAGCAGCATCCCTGGGTATACCAGGCGGCAGACTGGTTTAATGAGCCGGAGCAATTGCGTGCAGCCGCTGCAAAGATCTTTCAAACAGCTGCAGATAATGTAGCGCTGGTACCTTCCGTAAGTTATGGTATGGCCGCAGCAGCCGGGAATATGCAGATAGCTGCCGGCAAAAATATTGTGCTGCTGGACCGTGAGTTCCCCTCCAATTATTATGTATGGCAGCAATTAGCGCAGGCGCAGCAGCTGCACATAAAAACCGTAACGCGGGCCATTGGCGAGAACTGGACTAATGCCGTACTGGCTGCAATAGATGAGCAAACCGGATTGGTGGCCCTTCCCCAATGCCACTGGACAGACGGCGCTTTGCTGCACCTGGATGCTATCAGTAAAAAAACACATGCGCTGGGCATACCTCTGGTGCTGGACCTTAGCCAGAGCCTGGGCGCATATCCCATTAATATTGATGAAATAGCGCCGGATTTTGCTGTTTGCGCGGGTTATAAATGGATGTTAGGCCCTTATGGGCTGGGCTACCTGTATGTTAATCCTGCCTGGCATGAAAAAGGTATACCGCTGGAATATTCCTGGCTTACCCGTAAAGGCAGTGAAGATTTTACGCAGCTGGTAAATTATACGGAGCATTATAAACCCGGCGCGCACCGATTTGATATGGGCGAGTATTCACAGCTTAACCTGGCGCCCATTGCGCTGGCAGCAGTGGAACAGCTGAATGAATGGGGTGTGCAGCCCATCCACAACTATCTTTCCACTTTAACTAACAGCATACCTGCACTTTCTAAACAGCTGCCTTTTGTACAATGTGAGGATATTGAGTATGCAGGCCATATGCGTGGTATTATCATACCGGATGCAGCCTATTTGCAGGCTATTAGAAAAGCGCTGCCGGAAAACAATATCCACGTGAGCTTCCGCGGTAATGCCATCCGTATTGCACCGCATGTTTACAATGATCAGCAGGATATAAACCGCTTGTTTGAATGCCTGGGCAACATTCAATTACCCTAACAGGTCTTTTATGAATGTAGGCGCCTGCCGTTTGTGCGATGCCTGCTCATATGCATAGGCCATTGCTATCAGCTGCGGCTCCTGGTAAGCAGTTGCAAAAAAGGAGAAACCTGCCGGCAGCCCATGCACCAAACCCATAGGCACCGTTATATGCGGGAAGCCAGAAATAGCTGCGGGCATGGAGAAATAAGGACTGTTATCATAGTCGCCATTCACCAGATCAATACAACCGGCCAGGCCGTTTGTAATGCCCGACAAAGCATCCAGCTTATGCTCTGCCATCAGGTCAGTAATGATCTTACGGGAACTGAGCGTTTGTTCCTTTGATTCCGTATATTCTTTACTGTTAAGGTCTCCTTTACCATTGGCATTGATCAGGGTTTCCTGTTTAAAGAAAGGCATGGCTTTGGATTCATTGGCTTTATTAAAGGCAATTACATCCTCCAGCGTACGCAGTTTCAGATCGGTACCTGCCAGGTAACGGTTCACGCCATCCTTAAACTCATATAACAATACCTGGAACTCAGCCCGGCGGCCAATAGGTTCCAGGGCCTTTAACAGGTCTACCTCTACCACAGTGGCGCCCTGCGCTTCCAGTACGCTGATGGCCTCTTTTAAAAGACCCAGCAGGCCGGCAGCAACCTTGTAGTGCGATTTTTCTATGCCAATGCGCTTGCCCTTTAAGCCATTCTTATCCAGGAATTTCGTATAGTCTTTCAGGGACTTACCATCGCTTTCTTTGGTTACGCCATCTGCAGGATCTATACCGGTAAGGGCCCCCAGCAAAATAGCGGCATCCTGCACAGTGCGGGCCATAGGGCCGGCAGTATCCTGTGTAGCGGAAATAGGAATAATGCCGGAGCGGCTCCATAAGCCAACCGTGGGTTTAATGCCTACCAGGCCGTTAATAGAAGATGGTGATACAATAGAGCCATCTGTTTCCGTACCTATGCTGATGGCGCACAAATTAGCGGCGGTAGCGGCGCCTGAGCCGGAGCTGGAACCGGAAGGGTTGCGGTCCAGGATGTAAGGGCATTTGGTTTGCCCGCCCCGGCTGCTCCATGCGCTGGTAGAATTTTCTGAGCGGAAGTTAGCCCACTCGCTCAGGTTTGTTTTGCCTAATAATACAGCACCGGCTAAACGTAATTGTTTGATAATAAAAGCATCCTCTTTTGCTTTATTACCGGCAAGGGCCAGTGCACCTGCAGTGGTCATCATCTGATCTCCGGTGTTAATATTGTCTTTTACAAGTACGGGAATGCCATGCAGCGGGCCTCTTACCTTGCCCTGCTTCCGTTCTTTGTCCAAAGCCGCTGCAATAGACAAGGCTTCGGGGTTCAGCTCAATAACGGAATTGATCTTTGGCCCCTGGCGGTCAATGGTTTTAATACGGTTTATATACTGCTGTGTAATGGAAACGGAAGTTGCCTGGCCCTGCTGCATTTTTTCCTGCAGCTGCGCTATGGTTATTTCTTCCAAAGCAAATGCGGGAGCAGTGGTAGTGGCCCAGCCGCTTAAGCTGGCCGCGGCTACACCCAGGCTGGTGAGGGAGCCGGCTTGCAGGAATTTTCTCCTGTTCATAGTAGGTTCATTTAGGATTAAAATAAGGAAATTATGCCATTATATAGAGGCTATTGTGGCGCAAAAGTTGCTTATAGACTTCTGTTATTTAAAACCTGCGAACCTGCGTTTATGAATAATTTCATTAATTTGGCGCCCGCAAACAATCAACAACAAATGAAAAACCTGATTTTCACGGCAGCATGGCTGTCCCTCTTTAGCTTTAGTGCCTGTAAGCACTCACAACAAAGCACTGCTGCTTCCGGAACCGGCGAACTGGAAACCGTACTATCCTTACCGGCAACTGTAAGAACGGGCAGCCCGGTTATGTTAACCTTTACCGTTAAGAACAATACCGGCAAGGCGCTTAGCTTCTGTAAATGGCATACGCCTTTTGAAGGTGCAGGAGGCTTTATGGCGGCTTACCTGGATATTACCGATGCTAACGGCGAAAATGCGCAATACCGCGGCGTTATGGCCAAACGAATCATGCCCCCTCCCGCTGAAGCCTATATAAAAGTGCCGGCGCATGATAGCGTAACTACAACGGTGGATATTCTGAAAGGATATGCTGTTACCAAACCTGGACAATACAAAGTGGTATATCAGGCCGGCGGCATGAGCGGCTTAAACAAAGTGAACGAAGCTGCCTTTACGGTAACGGAATAAGGAATGTAAAGTCCTAAATAGCAAATGTAAAAGTGGAATGCCGCGAATAATAACCGCGGCATTCACTTTTACATTTAAGATCTTACATTTATCATTTTACATTTTTAAGCCTGCAGGTCTTTTACTAATTCAAAGCCTCCTCGCGCTTAAAATAAATACTGAAGGTGCTGCCCTTCCCCACTTCGCTCTCCACTTTGGTCATCCCACCCGTAGCATCTACAATCTTTTTCACCAGGTATAACCCAATGCCGCTGCCATCTATGTCATGATGGAGGCGCTTATAAATGTTAAAAACGTTATACAGCTTACTTTTTTCTATCCCGATCCCATTATCCTTTACCTGCAGCACCAGGTAGCCATTTTCCAGGTAAGTACGGACGTGCAGTTGCGGAATACGTTCAGCAGCCCTGAACTTCACCGCATTACTGATCAGGTTATACAGGATGCTGCGCAGGTTCTTTTTTGAGAAAAGCAATTGTTTTTCCTGCAGGTCTTTGATAATGGTAGCACCGGCCGCCGCTATTTTATCCTGAATGCTGAAAAGCACTTCTTCCAGCACTTCTGCTATGTTCACCATCTTTGCATCTTTCAGCATTTCGCTTTCTACCTTACCTATTTCTGCCAGCTCCCGCAGGTTCTCCTTAAAATTGATAATGGACGTTTGTATCATGCTGGTATATAAATTCACATCCGGGTCCTGCATGTCCAGCTTTTCATTCAGCAATTTCATCAGCCCTTCTATGCTGGTTAAAGGCCCCAGCAGATCATGGGAAGCGGAGTGCACAAAATTGTCCAGGTCTTCATTAATGCGTTTTAAACTCTGGTTGGTCCGGTTAAGGTCCGACTGGGCTTTTTTCAGCTCCGTTATTTCATTAAAGGAAATAATAGCGCCGTCCTGCTGTTCATCCGACTGCCGGATGTAAGGCATGATCATCATCTGGTACCAGCGGCCGTTCTCCACTTCCACCTCTCTTGACAGGGCCTGCCCGGTGCTGATCACCGCCTTTATATCCTGCTCCATAGAGCTGCTCCTGATATTATTGGTAATATTATGGATAGGCCTGCCAATATCACTTTCCCGCAGATTGATATGATGGACCGCAGCAGGGGAAAATTTCTTCAGCAGCAGGTCTTTATCTACAAACAGCTGTCCGTTCAGGTTACTACGGAAATAATTATCCATATCATCATTCAGCACGATCAGCTCTTTGATCTTCAGCTGGTAATCCGCATTAATGGTTTGCAGCTCTTCATTTACAGACTGCATTTCCTCATTGGCGCTTTGCATTTCTTCATTGGCCGATAGCAGCTCCTCATTAAAGGACTGCATATTTTCATTGGAAGCTTCCAGTTTTTCCAATGACTCCTGCAGCCGGGCCCTGGTTTCCTGCAGCTCCTCTTCCAGGCTTGTTACGCCGGAGTTCAGGTATAATTGCTGATCAAACACAAATGAGTCCTGGTTTTCCACTACTACTGCTTCTTCTTTAAAAAGCACTAACAGCAGCCGCACCCCGTTTTCCCCGGCGCCAAGGGGCCTTATTTTCATAGTCACCACTTTTGCAGGCGTATGATCCTGGATGGGTATGCCCGTTATCGTTACGGGCTCATTTTGCTTCCAGGCTGTACGGGATGCGGAGATAAAGGCTACTGCCAGCGGTTTGGGCAACAGCTCCATCAGGTTAAAGTTGAAGATCTTTTGCAGGAGGAAGTTGTTGACCTTCCCAAAAGAGCTTACAACGGTATTGTCCTGATCTACACAAATACCTGCACAGTTACTTTCTTCCATCAGGATTTCGGTTATTTCTTCCATCAGGTTATTTTTTTTTACGGTTCTGCCGTTTTTTTTAGACTGCGTAAGCATTGCTGTCTGCGGGTTGGCTACCAGGGAAGGAGCAAATATATCAAACCGCACCGGCTTAGAGGATGCCTGGTTACGGTATATTTTCCATTTTTTATTGACCTCATCAAGGTGAGGCATCAGCATACCAGGGTTTTCACTGGAGCCCAGGAACAGGAACCCATTCTGCCGCAGTCCAAAATGCAGCATGGACAATACTTTCGCCTGCAGGGTTATGTTCATGTAAATGAGCAGGTTCCTGCAGCTGATAAGGTCCATGTTGCAATAGGGCGGATTCTTTACTACGTTATGCTGCGCAAAGATCAGCATTTTACGGATGTGCTGTTTAATGCGGTAAGTGTTGCCCTCTTTTATAAAATACTGTTCCAGTCTTTCCGGTGATATTTCATTGGCAATATGTTCTGCATATACACCTTTGCCGGCATAGTCCAGTGATGCCTGATCAATATCTGTGGCAAATACTTTTATGGTAATTGTTTTAGGGGCAGCCGCCAGCTGTTCATACAGCAGAATAGCCAGTGAATACGCCTCCTCCCCGGTAGCGCATCCAACTACCCATATTTTTATTTCATCCTGGTCCTTTTTGGCCTTAATGATCTCAGGCAGCACAAGGCTCTCAATAATATCAAATGCCTCTGCATTTCTGAAGAAAGCGGAAACACTGATCATAAAACTTTTAGCCAGCGTTTCAACCTCTTCGGAATGTGCCTGCAGGAAGCTTAAGTAATCATCCGCCTGCTCAAAATTATGATAGGTCATTCGCCGTTTAATACGCCGTAATATGGTGGTAGGCTTATAATCTGAAAAATCGAACGGCAATCGTTCCCTTATCAGGTTAATAACAGAGAGCACACTTTTTTCTTCCAGTATGCTTTTAGCAGCAGTAGCAGTATCACGACCGTTGTTAATGATATACTGCGTTATCACCGGTGGCATATCTTCCGGTAAAAGAATATGATCTACCGCGCCCGTAGCTATGGCATTCATAGGCATACTGCTGTACTGCGCAACAGCGGGGTCCTGCACCATTATCAGGCCGCCGGCCTTTTTGATATTCATAACACCTTCACTGCCATCATCACCTGTGCCGGATAAAACAATGCCAATGGCCCTGCGGCCGCAGTCAATAGCCAATGCATTGAAGAATGTATTGATGGTTTTGTGGGGCAAACCGGACCTTTCCTTATTGCGCAGCAGCAGGCGCCCGTTATAGATGGTCATATACTGCTGGCTGGGGATCAGGTATACCTGGTTCGGCTCTACCAGCATATCGTTGGTAGCTTCACTTACCTTTAACGCGCTGTGTTTGGATAAAATTTCCACCATCCGGCTTTTATAATCCGGGGAAAGGTGCTGTATAATTATATAGGATGCGTGGTCCTGAAGAGTGTGGTCAAAAAAAGAATGCAGCTCTTCAATACCACCGGCAGAAGCGCCTATGGCAATAATAAAATGTTGACCCTGATCACTGTGGCTTTTCATGCTTGGAAATTAAGGAGGCATACACAACTGCAGACCCTGGTACAATATAACTAAATGTAGGAATAAACAATTTTCTACAGATCCGCCGGCAAAGAATTTGTCTATTTGATCATTGTTGCAGTAGCAAGAGAGAGTAAAAAGCAGAGCCTGTCTGGTGTATGCAACGACATCAATTTAAGCAAAATAATTGACATCCCGTTCAACAAAAACCACTGCTGTCTGAGTAGCAGGCAGTACGCTCAACATCCTATCCGTTTGTTCATGATCATACCCGGTTATTTAACCGGGCTTTGGAGATGTAAAAGTGTAATGCCACGCAGCATTCCACTCCTCTCCCGCAAACCGCCAAATGAAAAAACCTGCCAGGGCTTAAAGCCCGGCAGGTTCTGATTGCATGGTTCCCGTATACTATTTTTCTGGTGTTATAACTTTTACATTCTTTAATGCCGAGCTATCCCTTACTTCCTCGCTGGCGGTTTTTACAATCACATCGTTTAAGGCTAAGTCGCCAAAGATCTCTGTTCTGTTATCCACACGGCGGCCGGTTTTCACCGGTACCCAGTCAGCTCTATTATCAGCTACTTTTATTACGTACACGCCCTGTGTTGAATTCAGCACTGCACTGGAAGGCACCACAAAAGCGCCGGCATCTTCACTGGTTAAAGGAATAGATACTTCTGCTACCATACCGGGCAACAGCTTCTTATCCTTATTCTCCACATCCATTTCTATGCTTTGTGCGCGCAGGCGCTCATCCAGCACACCTGACAAACGGCTTACCCTGGCTTTGAACTTTTGATTTGGTAAAGATTTAGCGGTAAAATCCACTTCACTTTTATTACCCAGGTAACCAATATATGCTTCGGGCACACTTACCACTAAACGTAATTTCTTTTGCTCCTGCAGGGTAAAGATCGGCAGGTCTGACCCCTTGCCGGCCGGGCCTACATACGCACCGGCGCTCACATTCCTGCGGCTGATAACCCCACTGAACGGTGCGCGGATCTCCAGGTAATTACGGTTAGCCCCTACCTCGTTATAAGATGCTTTGGCCGCATCCAGCTGCGCCAGGTCCGACTTTTGTTTGGCAAAAGCAATATCCAGGTCGTTCTGGGAAACAGTGCCCGGCGTTTTGCTGGTTTCCAGCAAACGGTCGTAAGTAGCTTTGCTGGACAGGTAAACTGCTTCCTGTGATTTCAGGCGGGATTCTGCGCCGGACAGCTGGGAGTTCACTTCCGGTGCTTCCATGGTTACCAGCAGCTGGCCTGCGCTTACTTCACTCCCCACATCCACATACAGCTTTTTCACAAAGCTGCTTACCTTGGCATATAAGTCAACACGCTGAAAAGCAACCAGCTCACCGGGTATCTGGATGGAGGATGACAGCTCCCCTTTTTGCAGGGTAAAGGCTTCCAGGGCCGGTGCAGCGGCAGCAGCGTCCTTTGTTGGTTTCTCATTCTCCGCCTTTGAAGAGCCGCAGCTCTGCAGGATCACCGCCAATACCATCGCCGGTAAAAACAGCGGGACGGCTTTTAATACTGGGTTCATAAAATGAATTTTATTTGCTTTTATATGCTCGCTCATAATCATTATGCTTTAACAGGTATAAAGTGAATGCTGTCCTCATCTTCCGGATCCAGGGATACGCTTTGGGTAGTAGTTCTGCCCTGTCCCCATGCAAAGGCCAATGGCAAAATAAACAGCGCCGCAAAGGTGGAGGCTATCAGCCCGCCAATTACCGCGCGGCCTAAAGGCGACGACTGATCGCCGGCTTCACCCAGGCCGCTGGCCATAGGTATCATACCTACCACCATTGCAAGGGCTGTCATTAAGATGGGGCGTAAACGCAGGGCAGCAGCCTCTTTGGCCGATGTTAGCGCATCCCCGTTGTGTACACGGATCTGCTCCGCATTAGTGATCAGTAATACCGCGTTGGAAATAGATACCCCTACAGACATGATCATGCCCATATATGACTGCAGGTTCAGTGTAGACCCGGCCAGCATGAGCAGGCTCAGGGAACCTAACAGCACCGCAGGCACGGTAGCCAGCACTATGGCCGATACTTTGAACGACTGGAAGTTAGCCGCCAGCATCAGGAATATCACCACAATGGCTACTATCAAACCGCTTTGCAAACTATCCAGTGTATCCGTTAAGGTGCTGCTTAAACCTATCAGCTCCACATTCAGCCCGCGGGGTATATCGCCCAGGGAGGCAATGGCCTTGCGTACATCAGCGGAAGCGGCTCCAAGGTCTTTATTATTCAGATTAGCCGTTACCGTTAATATGGGTAAGGATCCCAGGTTATCATTTTCACCGTAGGTAAGGTCCGGTGTAATGGTGGCCACATCGCTCAAAATGGGGCGTGCCGTATTACGCAGCAGCGGAATTTCACCTATATCATTCTGGCTCGTGATCTGGTTTTCCGGCACCTGCACCTGTACGTTATAGCTCAGGCCTGCGCGCTCATCCACCCAGATATTCTTTTCCGTTAAACGGGATGAGGAGGTGCTGGCTATCAGGGAACGGGTTACATCGTTCAGGTCCACTCCCAGCTGCGCAGCGCGTACCCTGTCAATATTAATGTTCATGGCCGGGTAGTGGATAGACTGGCCCAGCTGCACATCACGCAGGTAAGGGATCTGCTTTAATTTCTCCACCATCTTTGCCGCATATTGCTCATTCAGCTTTTTGTTACGGCCGGCAAAACGTACTTCTATGGGGGTGGGCGATCCCTGGCTCAATATTTTATCCGTTAATTCTATCGGCTCAAAAGAAAGCTGTACCTGCGGATCTATGCTGTGCATACGGTCGCGGATCTTATCTTTCAGCTCATCCAGGTCGGTTTTATAATGCTCGCTTAACGCTACCTGCAATACAGATTCATGCGGGCCTGCCATCCATAAGAAGATAGGCGCTGTGGAAAACAGCTGCGGGTGCAGGCCTACAAAGGCAGAGGTAATAGACACATTCTCCTTCCCTACTATATCATTCACTGCATTGGTAAGCTGTATGGTCTTCTTCTCTGTTTCTTCAATACGGGTGCCATCCGGGGCGCGCATACGCACCTGGAACTGGGAGCCGTTCACCTTCGGCAACACATCGCGCCCAATGTTGGTGATCAACAGGTATACGATACCGGAAACTATCAGCAGGTAAGCTGTTACGATAGCTTTGCGGTAAGGCATCATCCTGTCAATAAAACGTAAATACCGGTTACGCAGCTTGTCAAAGCGGCTTAGCTTTCCGTTGTTATGGCCACCGGGATGTTCTACCAGCGCTTTCTTCTGGTCCCAGGTGCTTTCTCCTGCATGCAGGCCGGCGGCTTCATATTCTTCCTGCTCTGTAAGCGGTTTGCCATCCGGGCCTTTATGATGCTTTACCTTCATGATCCAGTTGGCCATTACCGGTACAAAAGTTTGCGCCAGGAAGTAAGAAACGATCATGCTAAAACCAATGGCCAGCGCCAGTGGCAGGAACAAAGATCCCGGTATGCCGCCCATCGTAAATGCCGGTGCAAACACGGCCAGGATACAGAACAGGATCAGCAGCTTGGGAAAAGCAATTTCCTTACAGGCATCCCAAATGGCCAGCGCCTTGGGTTTGCCAAGATCAAAGTGCTGGTGTATATTCTCAATGGTTACCGTACTCTCATCCACCAATATCCCAATGGCCAGTGCCAGGCCGCTCAGCGTCATGATATTAATGGTTTGCCCGAATAAGCTCAGGAACAGCACACCCGATATAATGGAAGTAGGAATAGTTAAGATCACGATCAGCGCTCCACGCGGATCGCCCAGGAACAACAGCACCATTAAACCGGTTAGCACAGCGCCTATGGCGCCCTCGCTCAGCAAGCTTTTAACGGAGTTTATTACGTATACCGACTGGTCAAACTCGTAGCTCAGCTTCACATCATCGGGCAGCTGTGATTGTATTTTAGGCAGGGCCTTTTTCAGGTTCTGCACTACTTCCCAGGTAGAGGCATCGGCAGCTTTTGCAATATCCAGGTACACTGAGCGGCGGCCGTTAATAAGGGCGTAGCTGGTGGTCACATCTGCACCATCTTCTACCGTAGCCACGTCACGCAGGTAAAGGTTTTGTACACCGCTTTTAAAGAGAGGGATATTTTCAAAATCTTTTACCTGCTTAATAGTTGTATTGGCAGGGGTAATGTAGTTCTTATCACCAATGCGCACGTTGCCGGAAGGCGCTGTTTGGTTATTAAGGCGCAGCGCTTCCACCAGCTGGTCCGGCGTCATATTGTGGGAGCGTAACAGCTCCGGGTCTGCTTTAATTACCACGGTGCGGATGTTACCGCCAAAAGGCGTAGACCCTACCAGGCCGGGAATAGAGGTAAAGGAAGAACGCACATACACGTTAGCCATATCCAGCAACTCGTTATTACTGCGTTTGTCGCTGCTTAGCACCAGCTGCCCGATTGGCAAGGTAGATGCATCAAAACGTATAATGAACGGCGGGTTGGAGCCCGGCGGAAAAATAGCCTGTATACGGTTTGAGAATGCGCTCACTTCCGCTGCAGCCTGCGCCATGTTGGTGCCGGGGTAAAAGTTGATCTTGATCAGCGTTAAGCCCTGGATATTCTTGGTTTCAATACTTTTTACCCCGTTCACATACAACAGGATGTTGATGTACTGCTTACCAAAGAATGATTCCATCTGCGTGGAGGTATAACCGCCAAACGGGTGCGAGAGGTAGATCACCGGCATATCCAGCTTTGGGAAGATGTCGATCTTGATCGTTGTCACGGCTTTAATACCAAAGAAGAATAACCCGGCTACCAATACCAGGATGGTAATTGGCTTACGAAGTGCAAAACGAATGAGATTCATAATACTGTTGTGTGAATGATCAATACCGATTCCTTAAACTACTGCCTATCAAAGTTGTCCTTCAAACAGGTTAAAATCACCGCTGGCAGAAGCTTTCAGCAACAAGGCCTGCCATACATTGCTGTAGGCGATATCGCGGTCGGTTTCTGCGCGTATTAAAGTATAAAGTGCCTGTGTAACATCTACCAGGTTGGTGAGACCATTTTTATATAATACCGATTTCTGTAAAAATGCATCTGAAGCGGCTTTCACCTGTATGGGCGCCTCGTTATAATTATCCAGCGCGTTGCTGATCTTAGTATCAGACAGCTTTAGCTGTGCCCGGATCTGCTGATCCGCCAGCTCATACTCTGCCTGTAAGCCTTTGCTGACCAGCTTTTGCGACTTCACCTGCTGGGAGATCCGTAAAGGCTGCGTTATGTTCCAGGTAACGCCTATACCAAAAAGATAGTTGGTGCGGGTAGGTTTTACCCCATCCCAGTACGACTGCTTATAAGCATCCAGGTTAGTGGCGTTATAGGAAGGATCAAAGCCGGAGCCGCGTGTTTGCAGCACGCCTACCAGAGAAAATACCGGGTAGTTGAACGTATGGTAATACTTTGCCTGCTCATCGCTTACGGCTATACGGCTTTTAAACCATTGCAGGGTGGGATGATTTTCAATAGCCGCAGAATCGGCCAGTACAGCCGGTACGCGGGCTACAAAAAAGGTATCCAGGTTAAAGTCCTGCGCCGGTACGCCCATCAGCTGTGCCAGCTGGTTGGATTGTGTTTGCTGAAAGTCCAGCGCGCGGGTAAGCGCGATCTTCGCATTGGAAACTTCTGCATTGGCCTGTGATGAATCCACACCGGGATTTAAACCGTTCTTTACACGGGTCACCACCACGCGGCGGAAAGTATCTGCCCGGTTCAGGTTCTTCTGGTAAGACAGCGTAAGCTTTTGCGCTGCCAATAAATTCAGGTAAGCGGCTGCTACCCTAATTTCCTGTTGAAAAATTTCCTGCTGCCAGTCCTTGGTATCCCTGGTAGCAACCGCTTGCACTGTTTTGATCTTTTCTTTGGCGCGGCCAAAAGCAAAAAAATCCCAGTTAATATTGGTAAGGTATAATCCGCCGAAAGCGGCATTCCAGTTCTGATCAGGTAAAGGCTGGCCTGCAGAGGCAACCGCCAGGCCGCCAAAGCCATACAGCGGGCCGTTTTGACCGTTAACGGTACCGTAATCCTGCTGTGCAGATACGTTCAGGTTAGGCAGGTAATCGCGCTTTGCCTGTACCACACTTGCCTGTGAAGACGCTGCATAGCTGGATTTAGCTTTGATCGTTCCATAATTATTGACGGCCGTTTGAATTGCATCTTTCAGCGTAAGGGTTTGTTGTGCGCTTAACAGAGAGATGTTGGCAACAATAAAAAACGGAAGGATCAGTAAAAATTTCTTCTCAAACATGAACGGGCGATTTTGCAATGTATTCATTTACGAAAGCTATAAATCCAATTGCAAAATGACTACATCTTTTTGAAGTAATTTTGAAGTAAGCACGTTTTTCAGGAAAATGATCAGAAATTTTTTGGGGCTGTAATCCTTTAGGGACAAGGCTTGCGCAAGGCATGTTATCAAGCAGGCCTACTATTGATTTAGATAGTAAAGTGGAATTTATACAAGGGCCGGCGCAAGATTATCCTGCCGGTTAAGCTTCACTTCTTCCCTGGTTCTGGGTTGAAAATCTACCTGTAATATATGTTGTTGGTTCCTGTATTGGTACGATACGCTAAAGCCGCTTACCTCACAGATCTGCTTTACGATGGATAAGCCCAGGCCTACACTCTCACTGCACTGGTTACTTTTCTTAAAGCGCTGAAACAGCTCCTCTGTGGGCATTACAGGCGGCAGGCCGGTATTTTTTACCGTTAACTGCTTCTGCGTCAGGGTAAGCTCAATGCTGCCATCCTGCACGTTATGGCGAATGGCATTGCCCAGCAGGTTATTCATCAGCATGTCTGCCATCACCGGATGGATCTTCAGTAAAATGCCTTTATCGATCTCTGTTCTTACAGAAATATTCTTCATCTCAATGCGGTCCTCATAGGCCGCCAGCACATCTTTGGCTATTTTGCAGAACTTGATCTGCTCTGAAACCGTGTACTCATTATTCTCCAGCTTAGCCAGCAGGGTAAGCGAGCGGTTGATCTTGGAAAGCTTTTCAATGGCGTTCTGCATATCGCCTAATAGTAAAGCCTGTTCTTCTTCAATAGCGGTTTCACTTAACATCTCTACCTTATTGCGCAGCACAGCCAGGGGCGTTTGCAGTTCATGGGAGGCATTCTCGCTGAATTCCTTGATAGCGCAGTATTCATCTACTGCTTTATCCGTCATTTTCTGTAAAAAGGAATTAAGCTCTTTGAACTCCCGGGTGCCGCTGGAAGAAAATTGTACCCGGTTCTTTACATTAAAACCCTGGATGGTTTTTATGGTTGTGCGCAGGGAATGCAGGATACGCTGGGAAACCAGGCGGATGGTAATGGCTACGCAAAGTATTATCAGCAGCAGCTTCCAGAAAACAGTATCCAGTATAACACTGTAGATCTGTTTGGCGCTGGGAATATAATTGTAGGAAGAAATGCGGTAGGGCTGGCCCTTAATATCAAAATAGGAATGCACGGTGAGCAGGCTTAACATGCCTTTGCTATCTTCTTCAAGATTGTCTGTTTTTTGTACCTGTACCCGGTTTTGCGGCAAGGCAGCAGTCAGCTTTACCACTTCCAGGTTAGTGCCTTTCGGGGCGATGGCATTCACGGCTTCTCCCCTGTTTAAACGGTCGGCCATGCGAACGTTCAGCTCTTTCAGGTGAGTGATCTCCGCCTTATTAATGTTCTTTTCCAGGTTATAATAACAGATATATGCTGTAATAGGTGTTATAAAGATCATAACACCTATAAACCACAAAGAGAACTTATCCACTAACTTCATCTGCAGGTATTTTTATGCACTGGTGGCATTAAACTTATATCCCAATCCATACACGGTAGCTATATAATCCGCTCCATTGGCCGCGCTGATCTTCTTACGCAGGTTCTTAATATGCTGATAAACAAAGTCAAAATTAGCCAAATTATCCGTATAATCACCCCAAAGGTGGGCGGCTATTGATTGGCGGGACAATACCCGGTTCTTATTCACCACCAGGTATAACAACAGCTCAAATTCTTTCCGGGTAATGTCCAGCACAATATTGTTCACCGTAGCTTCCAGCGTATCGGTATTTAAAGTGATCTCGTTAAAGGATACCATGTTGCTGCCGGCCAGCCTGTTACGGCGGTAAATGGCCCGCAGGCGGGCATGCAGCTCGGGCAGGTGAAAGGGTTTGGTAATGTAATCGTCCGCACCGCCTTCCAGGCCGCTGATTTTATCATCCAGGGCATCTTTGGCAGAAAGGATCAGTACGCTGCTCTGGATCTGTTCTTTTTTGATGAACTTCAACAGCTCCAGCCCGTTGCCGTCTGGCAGCATAATGTCCAGCAGAATGCAGTCATAGGTGAACAGCGCCAGCTTTTCTCTGGCTTCCTCGAAACCATAGGCCAGCTCACAGATGTACCCTTCCCTCGAAAGAAAATCCCGGATGCTCACGGCTATTTCCCGGCTGTCTTCTACTGCTAGTACTTTCATACGTTAGCGAAGGTAGGATGGAATTTTGAACCAATTTTGAAGTTTGTTTACATGCTGATGCCGAACGATCAATGCAACGTATAACCTGATAGCCATTAGGCCACGCCTTCAGCTTTTAGCCATACACATACAAAATAAAAACAAAGTGTATAAAAATACATATAAATTGTAATCTTCTCAAAAGCTGTTTAAACTGGAAATAAGATCATGATGATCAATTTTTTTTTGTACAAGACAAAAAAATTCTCATCTTTAAGTAAATAAACTTTAATCCCTCATTACCCCCAAATCTTACTATGAAGCGAAATTGTTTATCCCCAGGTATGAATCATAATAAAATGATTGCTCCCTCCTGAAATTTTCCTTTAAAGGTATCATCACAAAAAATGGATTTATCGTCCAGCAAATAATCATTAGCATATCAGGGACAATTAACATCTGCCGGGACAATCACGTTACAAGCCACCTTTCATTAAGCGCATTTTTAACTTGGCTTTATGAATTTAATTCCACTCAAAGAAATTATAAAAGGTGTTTGGATAATACAGGCTTTTCAAATACCTATTGTGCTTTTTATCGTTATATTTTCCTTTGTAACTGCAAGAAAACGTATAGAAACGGGTTATCTTTTTAGTAATGAATCCTATCAGTACCCCGAGGTAGACCATTTGCGGTGGATAGCATTGGGTTTTATTGCCAATTTAATTTACCTGGGGATCCATTTAAATGAGACGGTACGTATTGTACGGCTTAATTTCGTTGATACCGACTTACAGAAATCAGCCTTTGATCTTCTTAATGCTTTCCTGTTCCTGATGGCCTTCATCAGCTGGTATTTTAAGATCAGGCAACCTGGCAATAAGGCAAAGGCTTTCATAGTAGCTATGCTGCTGCTGCTAACCGCTCTTATATTCTATTTAAGATTTTCGATCAGCTACAAATTTCTATGCCTGTATGACTGCCTCTGCTATTTTATAACCGGTTATTTATTATGGAAAACGGTTGTAATTCCCAACGCAATTTTAAAAACTACAACTGCCAGGTATTGTTTGCTGGGTGGTTTTTCCCTCTGGGCCGTTATTCAGCTCTTTGCACCTTATATAAAGCCTTGGAATGATCTTCCTGGATTCGCGGTCTCCACTATATCCAAGCTTGCCATATTATGCGGCTTCTTTAGCTTTTATATTACCATAGTACGGGATTTCATGCTAAAAAGTAACCGGGAGCTTGCTGCCAATACCCATAACTTACGCAGCTTACAGCGGTTAATTGATGAGGTGTCAAAAGCAGGCAACCTGAACGAAATTGAAATCCTTATTTCCAGGCATTTAACTGCCACCCTTTTTAATTTCGATTATTTTATATTTCACCAGGTAGATTATTTAAAAAGAAAGATCATTTGCCAGTATGTAGTCAGTAAACATGCCGGGCTGGATTATATAAAAAAATGGCAGGCCGGTACAAGCCGGGAGCTGGATCAGCAGAGTATCATAACGTTAGTTATAAAACAGGGAAGAACCTTTTCTGTAGATGGAAATATAATAGACAACAAACCCGTTGACATTACAGATCCACAACACCAGTTCCATTCTCATTTTTCCAGTCCTTACCACCATGAAGATCTGGCGCGCTTTTTTATTCCGGTAATAAAGCTTACCAATTCCGATACACAGAGCAGTACGGAAAGTTCCACCAGAAGTGAAAAGGTGATCGGCGTATTTGAAATGGGTTACTGGAAGCCACAAACCGTAAGCGTGTCTCTCATTAAAACACCCATCGATATATTGATGTTATATATCGACAACTTTGCACAGTCATATGCCAATATCGTTGAGGCTGAGATCAGAAAGCAGGTACGGAATATTTTAACGGAAGCCGACAGGCAAAGTAATGACGATGAGCTGAAATACCTTCAGATCCTGTTTAAAACCATGTGTGAGCTTATACAGGCTGATGAAGGTTATATTACATTGCAATCCTTTAACCGGCAGGAAGCTATAACCGGACATAAGATTGTGACCTATAAAACATCCCCTGCTGAAAAGCGGGAGTTTGAAGCACGATCAAACCCGGCGCTTTTGGAACGCGCCCTCTATTTGGGTAAACCACACTTTTCAAATGGAAGCTCAAAGGGAATGCTGTCTGAAATAGCCATTCCCCTAAAGCATGAAGGAGCTATTATTGGATATGCAAAAGTTTTTAGCACTCAATCAAATTTCTTCAATGAATACAATATTTATGTTCTTGAGAAATTTTTCCTGGAAACAGGACCCGCATTTATTGCTAAAAAGTTCCATCATATATTATCAGAGCTAATCGTTAACGAATCTGTAGTAAGTGAGCTGGATGAAAACAGCCAGGATATTATCCATGTAATACAAAAGTATTTTGCAACAGATTACGTAAGCATCTGGCTGCTGGATTATACGATGGAAGAAACCGGTTTTAAATGCCAGGCCTATAGCAGCAGCATAGGAACCCGCTGGGAGGATTATGGAAAACGTCACATTCTTTTACGGGGCGATATTCCCATTTTTGAGCCGGTAGATATCAATACCCTGGAAACTGCGGATTGGGGTATAAGAAAGGAACATCACATCCACTCACTTGTTCACATCCCACTGAAGATTGATGAGCAGCAATATGGTTTCATTAATATCTACGCAGAAAGAAAAATTGACAAACTATTACTGGAAGATGTACAGTTTCTCAGACTGATTGCTAATAAGTGTGTGTTCTCGTTAGTTACCACAGAAATGATAAACAGCTTTTCAAAAGTCTCCCAGTCATTTGTGGCCAAAAATCAAACCGAAGTATTGCAGGAAATAACCACTATTGCAAGACAAATACTCCATTCCGATCCGGTGATCCTTTTCCTGTTCGATGACACCAAAAACATCCTGTATGGAGAAACTATCACCTCTGGCTTTTTAAACGAAAAAGAACGGATCTATGAGGGGCGTGCCTCTAACTTTATTGAACTTTCCGTTACCCAGGGAAAAGATAAATTCTACAGATCAGAAAATGAGCTGCCCAAGGAATATGTAAAGGAAAATGGCTTCTGGAAACGGGAAAAGATCATGTCCTTAGCCGCCATCCCGCTCAAACATAATAATAAGTTTATAGGGCTAATGTATTTTAACTACCGGCAGCAAAGAGAATTTCCGGATGCTATTAAAAAACTGATCAAGGCCTTTTCTGCTTTGGCCACTACAGCCATTGTCAGCGCAAATAATATTGAGGTTATTAAAGAGCAAAGGAAGTTGCTGGAAGAAAATGCCAAAGCATTACAGGAAAAAGCAGAAAAATTTGAATTCGAGTATGCCGATACTTTAGATAAAATGGAAAGAATGCTGCCGGTTGCAAACGCGTGGACCCTGGCAGAAATAGTAAGAGCTGTAAATCATGACATCAGAAACCACCTGATAAAAGTTAATCAGAACCTTGAAAATATAAAAATAGAATCCTTCAATGAAATTAAGAACACCGGTGAAAGGACCATTTTATTGAATAACATCTCTACTATTGAAGCGGATATTAATAACTCCACCAATTTAATCAGTCTTTTTGAACCCAATAGTTTTAAAGTATCCATTGAAAGCACGTATGATATTGCCCAAAAAGTAAAAAAGCTTTTTAAGGAGGGAAATAATATTGCCATTAACGTTAAGAAAAAAGACCCGATACCGGATATACGGTGTGTAAAGGCCGAGCTCTCCATGGTGATGTACAATCTTACTACCAACGCCAGGAATGCCATCATTGAAAAATGGAAAAGGGACGGTAAAAAACAGGGAGGTCCCCAGGGAAAAATTGAGCTGGCACTGGACTATGACCCGGTAGAAAGATTTCACATCTTAACAGTAGAAGACGATGGTATTGGCATTGATAACCAGGTGCTGCTTCAGATATATGAGCCCAACTTTACAACCCGGCCAGGCAAAGGATTAGGCATCGGGCTATATTTTGTTAAAGAAACTATAGAAAATGCCTACAAAGGCAGTATTCAATGTTATTCTACTGTTAACAGAGGGACAAAATTTGAATTAAAATTCAAACAACATATTAAATAAACAGGTATGCCAAATTATAAAACCCAGATGTTCATGATTGAGGATGAAGAAGATGTTGCAAAAAACTATCTCGTTCATTCCGGCATCCAAAACATGATCAAGGAAATTGCCTGCATCACAAATCATGATGATTTGCTGGATTCAATATTACAAGGCTTCCCATTTAAGGTATTCTGGATAGATGTTAATCTGGGTGAAGGAAGAGAGGAGGAAGGGCTTGATATTATAAAATACATCCGGGAACATCACCACGATGCACTGGTCATCGTATACACGGCATATGCCGATAACCGGGAAAGCTGTATGGCGGCAGGCGCTAACCATTTCTTTCTAAAAGGTAGCGACTACAGTAAGACCATGAACCAGATCAACAGGATCATACAGGATTTCCTGGACAACCAGAGCAGGAAGATAGAATATATTGCAGAAGTAGCCCATGTAGATGAAGAATGGGTAAAATTTGAATTTGAATACGAAGGCCGGGAATATACCAGGTTCTATCCTATAGCCCCGGTGGAGGCCGCGCTGGAAAACGACCTGATAGTGGATACCAAAGTGAAGATCACCTATCTTGAAAAAGGGCCAAAAATAGAGATTACGTTTGAAAAAATAGCAGCCCCGGAGGAGGAAGATGATGAAGAAGATGAAGATGATGGCCTGTTTGATTCCAATATCTGGTCAAATAAAATACCATGAAGCTCGATATTTATTTTAAAAATGTAGGCCAGGGAGATACCATCTTTCTTCACTGGGACGATGATCAAAAATTCGGATTAATTGACTGCAACCTGGTAGATAATGAGATCGATGGGGTCATTGATCACATTAAAGCCTATAAGATCCGGCACTTTGAGTTTATGCTCATGAGTCATCCGCATGCCGACCATTTTTCCGGGTTCCTGAAGCTGTTTGATTATTGCCGGACCCACCAGGTAACGGTGGAGAAATTCTTTCACACCGCTACTTTTGATCCCGAGCAGTTAGGCGCCCTGCTTGGCAAGGAACTGAATAAAAAGGAACACCGCGAGCAGGTAACATCTACCGTAAACCGGGGAAAGCATAAAAGAATGCTCTGGGAACTCTATAAAACGCTGGATCAGCAACATGAGCTGCATTCCAACGGGTTTATTAAAGATGACGTTTATATTATAGGTAATGATTACGAGCTGCCGTTGAATGACGTTTTTTCCATGAAATTCCTGGCGCCTTATAATAATGACGAGTTCAAGAAATATATCAAAGGCACCTTTAGCATTGGTTCAGGAGAAAAGCTCCAGATGACCCGCAAATTTGAAAATAACCCCATGGCCAATTATCTCTCTACCCTGATACAGATAGGCAGCCGCTACGGCCCGGAGTTAATACTGTTAAGCTCTGATATCACCAGCTATACCCTGGAAAGGATCTTTGGTAATACCGTAAAGTTTAACAAGCTGAAGGAAAGAAGGCTTATTGCTGCACAAATACCCCATCACGGCTCAGACAAGAACCACTTTCCTCTATTCTGGCAAAACCTCAGTGATGTTAACCAAGCCTATTTTGTAATATCAGTGGGATCAGGGTACGGCCACCCAAATGTAGAAGTGGTAAACTTCTTCAGGAATCAAGGTAATAGGCTACATGCCACTAATTATGTAGGCGGGTTTAAAAATGCTTCTTCAAATCCAGCGGACACAGGATCAGGTCCCGATGTATTTGTAGATACGGTTCTAAGCATGCCGGGCGTTTTACCTGAATCTGTAAAAGAACACCATCATGATCCGGGAAATTCAACCTACGGCGAAAAACATTTAAGCATATACATTACAGAAGGTGCATTGCGGTGCAAAGTGATATAACTTCCTGCCCCTACCGCACTACCACCGCCGGCGCAGTAACCGCCCAACTCCCCGTATCAATCCTGTAAATAACCGCATCCGCCGCCGGCACCGTTACCGTGAGGTTGCCGCTAATGGAGCTGAGCGTACCGCTGAAAAGTTCTTTCGCAGCAGCGTAGGTGCCACCGCCGTTAAGACCAATACGCCCCATATTCACCGTGTATGTTTTGGGGCTGGCGCCGTAATTAATAATGGCCAGGTACTGGTAACCGCCAATGGTGGCGGTAAACAGCTCATTTGGCTGGTTGCCGGTATTGCCTTCAACCGGGCGAAAAGCTTTGCCGTTGCCGTTTTTGGCAATATCCAACAGGTCGGCATTTTGCAGCAGGGATTGGGCCGTGCTGGTCCAGGCGCCGGTGGCGGAATAATCGTCGCCGGTAATGAGCGTGCCGGTTACCAGCCCGGAAGTAAGCCGGGCGCGGTTTTCGCCAATAGGTTCCGTGGCAAATACAATATGGTCAGCGTCAATGTACTTGTACAAATTCTTCTGCCACCAGCCATAGGTGGTGCTGTTAAGGGTATAACCTGTTTCGCTGATGTCTTTATAGGCGTCGCAGGCAATGCGGCGCATGTGCACATAACGGCCGGTAGCCAGGTTAGGGCTGATTGCTGCATAGGTGAGCATAGTACCTGCCAGCTGGTCCACTACATACTCCATGCCTTTGCGGAAAGCCTCCATACCGGTATGCACGCTGTTATCATAATAGCTGTCGGCCTCCAGGGTGGCATGGCCCAGGAAATCCAGCTTTATCATCTGGAAACCACAGGCTTTGAACTTGCCTACCAGGTAAGCAATACGGCCGCGGGTGGCCGGATGTGTAGGGTCCATGGCGCGGGCGCCATCCAGGTCCACAGGTGCGCCATTCACTTTTGTCCAGCAGTCCTGGTATTGGTAAGAGGTGCCTTCTACGGTGCCGGTAGCATTTTTGCCCCAGTCCACAAAAGGCGCCCAGTAAATGCCGGGCTTAAATCCTTTGCTTTTGCAATAATTGGCAAAGCTGGTCAGCTGGCTGAAATCGCCCGTCCACCCGCCGGACGCCAGGTTATCCCAATAAGAATCCAGGTCTATGTACAGGGTATTATCGCTGTCACGGAACCCGGTGCAGCTATTGGCAAAAAAGTCCACTACTGCATTGGCTTTAGCCAAAGTAAGGCTGGATTGTATAGCGCCCCAGCTGTTCCACCCGAAAGGGGTACCGCCGGTGAAGCTGCTGATGTAACGCGGCTCTGCCAGCAGGTTAGCGCTGCCATAGGTTTCAAAAGCTGTGCGCCAGTCGCTTTCATAATCTACCAGTATCTTAGGCGATTTACAGGTAGTGCCGCCCACATTTACCCAGCCATGCCCCCTCCCATCATGCGTAAGGGTACCATCGGTATAGCCACCGTAAGCAGAAAGGGCCGACAATGTATTATTTCCATTAGCCGTTGCCGTTATCCCTGTTTTCCAGTGCATGTGTTCTACAGATCCTATCACCAAACCATTGCGGCTGGTGTTATCATACAGGGCAGCCACCTCCGAGCCGGTGAAGTTGGCAGCGCTGAAGCTTTGCGCATCATACCGGATCCAGGCGTCATTATCAAACGGCACCTTTAATGCCCGCATATCCCCGGAGCCCGGCACCCAGGCAGTGTTGGTGGTTAAGGGCGACATACGGTAACAGTTAGCGCCCGTACCATTCAGCAGCACTTCAGTAAAAAAGTAATTCTTACCCGCATAGGTATAAAACACCTGCTGCATGGGTATTAAGCCGCCGCCGCTAAGCGTAATGGTATGTTTGGTGCCGCTGCCAAAAGCATCGCTTACAGGCGTAGCTGCATATACACGGCTGGTATAACCGGTATGGCTATAGTAAATATTGTTGGAGTTGCAGCTGGCATAAGCATCGGTAATTACCAGGTTATTGTTAAAGTATACATTGTACTTACCGGTGGCCAGGTTGTAATAAATATAGTTGCCTGCTCCAAAAGTAATGGTGGTGGCTGGCTGCAGGGTTATCTTATCAATATTGGGCCCCCAGCCTCCGCTGCCGTTATCCAGGCGGATGGTGTTGCTGCCTGCGTTTAAGGCTACATTAATGCTGGTGCTGCCAACGGTTGTCCACCCGCCGGAGGGCGCGCAGTTGATACCCGTATAGTTACCGTTGTTGGGCGTAACATAAATTACCCGCGGGTCTGCCGTGCAGTAATAAATAGTAAGGTTGTACATGCCTGCGCTGCTAACATTCACCGGCACTACTACCGTGCCATTGGTTGGGCCGCCTAAGTCGCCTGCCATGGCGCTGCCGGAACAGCCGCTGCAGCTTTGTGTATTGGCCCCGCCGGTAAGGGTACCGCTTTCCGCTTCAACGGTTTGCGCGGCTGCAGAAAAAGTAAAGAATAAGCTGAGGATACTACTGAAAAATGTGACGTGGAGGGTTTTCATACGTGGAAACTTTTAGTGGCATAAAGGGAATTAAAAATAGCGGGTTTGCATAAATATAAAAATAGGATATTCTGTTTTTATGATGGATTATCCATCGATTTTAAAAAAAGAAGATTAATTTCATTATCGTAAATCCCAAAACATAACCCCATGCAACGTAGTTCCTTTGTAAAATTATTACTAACGGCAGGTGCTGCCATTACCACTCCTGTTTCATTAGCAGCGAAGCGCCTTTCCGGCAAACGAGCGGGTAAAGGCTTTATGGTAGCTGCAGGCAAAGACCGCAACGACCACAGTATTTCCCTGATGGAAGGCGATACCTTTTTTACCAAGATCAGTACGGCCGATACTGATGGAGGCATGTACCTGTTTGAATCTACCCGGGTAAAGGCAGGCGGCCCGCCGCTGCACATACATGCGGAGCAGGATGAATGGTGGTATGTGCTGTCCGGTGAGTTCCTGATCAAAGTAGGCGATGAGCAGTACACTGCCAAAGCAGGCGACAGCGTATTTGGCCCGCGCGGCATTCCTCACACCTTTGCCAAAGTAGGCGAAGCAGAAGGCAAACTGCTGATCCTTTACCAGCCTGCAGGAAAAATGGAAGCTTATTTTAAAGCCGTGAGCGAAGGCGTCTTAACCAAAATGACAGACGAAGAAAAGAATGCTTACCGCAAGGAACGTGGCGTGGAAATAGTTGGCCCGGCCATAGGACATCTGAAACAGTGAACCAAATTGCCCAATCCGCTGTTAATATTAGTAGCAGCAAACCGCTGCGCCGTAGTAGATATCTAACCTATAAAACTTGCACAAGGGGTTGGCCAGGAGTACATGAAAGCGGGGGATCGCATATACACGGTTCCGCATTCATTACCGTTTTCAAAGACGGAACGCTTTTGGCCGGCCCCTTTCTTCTTATCTAGCGCTATTGATTTATGTCGTAAAATCCCCTGTAGATTGTCGTATTTATACCATTAATAATCCGTTGGACGATGTATATTTGCAATACAATGCAAAGAAAAATCTTCATTATGAAAATTGCCAGAACCACCAGCTACGCTGCAAGGTAATGCACCACTTCTCCTGTTAGCACAACACAAGCCGGTGTTTACCTCAAGCCTGGGGCTGTTTATGCCCGCGGGGTAACTATCTTTTCCCTGATCCGTTTAATGATTGTTTTTAAAAATTTCTGTATGTCGCAACAAACCGTGTCTACCAATAGGGTATCCTATATTTTTTCATTTATAAAACAGGCCATCAAGGGCGAGGAAATGGACTACACCACCGGTAGCCTGCGTAAAGCCGTGTTCCTGCTGGCCATTCCCATGATCCTGGAAATGTGCATGGAATCTGTATTTGCTGTGGTAGACCTCTACTTTGTAGGGCACCTGCCGGATAGCAGCCATGCCATTCAAACCGTGGGACTTACGGAATCTGTAATTACCATTGTATACTCGCTGGCCATTGGCATTAGTATGGCAGCTACTGCGCTGGTAGCGCGCCGAGTGGGTGAAAAGAACCCCGATGCAGCTGCCTATGCCGGTGTGCAGGCCCTGTGGCTGGCCATTTTTGTAACAGCTGCCGTAAGCATAACGGGGATGATCTTTGCCGCCGATATTTTACGCCTCATGGGTGCAGAACCTACTACCGTAGCAAAAGGTACATCCTATACCCGCCTTATGATGGGTGGCAGCCTGGTGATCATGCTGCTGTTCCTGATCAACGGTATCTTCCGCGGGGCTGGTAACGCCGCCATGGCTATGAAAAGCCTGTGGCTGGCCAACATCTGCAACATTATCCTGTGCCCCATTTTCATTAACGGGCTGGGGCCGATACCGGCCTTTGGCCTTACAGGTGCTGCAATGGCCACCACCATTGGCCGTGGTATTGGCGTGGTGTACCAGCTGTATCATTTATTCAACGGCAAAAGCCAGGTGAAAATTAAAAATCATCACCTGAAGATCGATTGGACAGTGATTAAATCGGTGATCAAAATTGCGTCTCCGGGCACGTTCCAGTTTATTATCGGCTCCTGCAGCTGGATCTTCCTGGCCAGGCTGGTGGCTGAAACCGGGGGCGATCATGGCTCTGCGGGTTACCAGACAGCCATCCGTTTGCTGATCTTTTTTATTATGCCTGCCTGGGGACTTAGTAATGCCGCCGCCACGCTTATCGGGCAAAACCTGGGTGCAGGCCAGCCCGACCGGGCAGAGGAATCGGTACTGAAAACCGCCAAATACAATTTTATATTCATGGCCGTTGTAACCGTACTATTCCTGACCAGCGCCAAGTTCTTTATTTCCATGTTCACGCAGGATCCGCAGATCCAGGACATTGCAGCTAATGCGCTGCGCATTATGAGCCTGGGATATGTTTTCTATGGTGTGGGCATGGTAATGATCAATGCCTTTAACGGCGCCGGCGATACCTGGACGCCTACCTGGATCAACTTCATTGGTTTCTGGCTGTTCCAGATCCCGCTGGCATATACCCTGGCCAAAGCCCTGAACATGGGCCCCCTGGGCGTATTCATTGCTATTCCCGTGGCGGAAACCGCCATTTCTATTACTTCATTTATCCTATTCAGGCGCGGTAAATGGAAGCAGGTGAAGATCTGATTAATAATGAAGAATGAATAATTAATAAAAACGCAGCGATACTATTGTGGTATCGCTGCATTTCTTTTTTACGCCTCCCCAACACAATCTATTAATTATTAATTACGGCGGCTGGGCGTTTCTTCTTTAGTATCAGCGCGCTAATCAGCGCAACCGCCAGCCCGATCGGTAAGATCTCGAAATAGGTGAAGAGCACTACAAAAAGCGGGTTTTTATACATTTCCTGCATGCCGGCCATCTGGCGGGCCTGCTTTTGAATTTCCTGTAAGCTGGCGCCACTGTTCTGTTTTACTTTGATCATATGGGCGGCATATTTATCCATAAAGTCAGGAACAAACACGTAATACTCCACCAGCCATACCAGCACATAAATGGTAGAGGCGATGAGGGTAATATACAGGCCTATCCTGAAAGCCTTTCCGAATGATATTACACCACCGTTATATTTATCCCTGAAATTTTTGATCGCTACAAAGATGGTAGAGAAAGCCAGGATCATGGAGGCATACCCCAGCACCATGTTACCTTCAAAATCGGGATCACCATAACATCTGGCCACGGAATAGATCATCATGGCGGTTACAATCAGGCCGGATATCAGGCCAAAGATCCATACATTCTTTTTCATGCGGTAAGATTTAGGTTTATACGCCGGCGGCGTTACGTTAGGTTGATGAGGGCAAATTTGGAGGTTTAGGGGCAAAAAGGCTTCATACTTTAGGATGATTTTTAGCTTTTCCTGCTCAAGAAGGCTCACCTTAAGGTATGATCCGCAGGCGTTTAGCCTTTTCCACCGCCTGGGTACGGCGCTTTACATCCATTTTTTCGAACAGCCTGGACGAATGGGTTTTAATAGTGTTTAAAGACACAAATAAACGCCCGGCAATTTCCTGGTTGCTTAATCCCGCTGCCATTAGCTGCAGCACTTCCAGCTCCCGGTTGCTGAGGCCCAGCTGCTGCAGCTCCTGCTCGTTCAGGGTGAATTCTCCGCTATGCTGAACATATACCTCTTTTTCCACGATCACCGTTCTTACTTTGGGTTTGGTGAGCTTCAACGCCAGCCAGATGCCCAATGCAGTGAAGATCACGGCAATGGCGCCAATGTATACCTCAAAAGCGTGGTTAATAATGATCAAACGCAGCTCCAGCCATTTTAGTAAAAATAACAGCAAGGCCAGGCAAACGCCATACAGAATAATATGTTTGTGCTTTGACAGGAAGGAGGCTGCCATCAGTATACAGTTGAGGTTTTGTGTTAGGACAAAAATAACATTTTAAATAAGTTTCGTTATCTTATGTGATCATTTCAAATTCCTCAAAACCCAAATCAAATGCCATGAAAAAAGCCCTAGTATTGTCCACCCTGTTTTGCCTCGTATTTTGCCTGTGCCATGTTAACGTAAGCCATTCTGCCAGCAAGCCCCCTGCTAAAACAGCAGACAAAAGATGTGATTATTATGATAGCAGAGGTGATAAGTATTACTGCGTGGAAACCAGTGCCGCCTGTAATATTGCACACGCCTATGTAAGTGAGGCCGGCAGCACGGCCACCCCTACCCTGGTGGTGCTTTCGCTGTTCAGCACCTCCGGCAGCTGTAAAACGTATGAAGGCAGCCTTACATTGCCATCCGGTAACATTATCGTGATCGATGTAATTACCTGCGACTGCGGCAACACCCTTACCACGCACGTACGTTTTGTAAGAGACTAAGCCAACGGCATTACCACATTGCAAAACCCGCTCTGTAGCGGGTTTTGTTTTTATAACCGGTTAACACAAATAAAACGGGCAAATGCCGGCCTTTTGCTAATTTAAACGCCAAACATCTTAACATGCTACGCAAAGCGGCACTGTTGTTATTTATACTTTCCTGCGTATATACAGCTACCCATGCACAAAAGCAGATCCGGGTGCTGATCGTAGACGGCTTCAGTAATCACGACTGGCAGCAAACCACGCAGCTTACCAAAGCCATCCTGGAAGAAAGTAATTTGTTCGATGTATCCATTTCCACCACGCCACCCACCGCCCATGATCCGCGCTGGGCGCAGTGGCGGCCCAATTTTAAAGATTATGATGTGGTGATCCAGAACACCAATAACATTAACGATACCGCCATACGCTGGCCCCGCGCTGTTGAAATAGCGCTGGAACAATATGTAAAGGCCGGCGGCGGTTTATACATCCTGCATTCCGGCAACAATGCATTCCCACACTGGAAGGAGTATGATAAAATGATAGGCCTGGGCTGGCGTCCTAAAACAACCGGTTTTGCCCTCATCATTGATCCTGCTGGTCATATACAGCGCCTGCCACCCGGCCAGGGAGATGCCACCAACCATGGCGACCGCTTTGATGCGGTGATCCGCATCCTGCAACGCCATCCTATTAACAAGGGCTTTCCGGATGAATGGAAAACCGCTTCCATGGAGCTGTACCGCTACCCGCGCGGCCCTGCAGAGAATATTACCGTGCTCTCCGCCGCATACGATAGTATCAGTAACAAAACATGGCCGGTGGAATGGGTGGTAAAGTATGGAAAAGGCCGGGTATATAATTCCAGCATGGGGCATTTATGGAAGGGCGATGTGTACCCCCTCAGCTACCGATGTATTGGTTTTGAAACCACCATGATCCGGGTAGCGGAATGGCTGGGCAGCGGTAAGGTTACTTACCCCGTACCGGCTAACTTTCCCACTAAAAATGCGGTAAGCCTCCGGGCGCTTACTGATGTACCCAAAGGGCATTAAAAGAGGAAGGGCGGCTGAAAACCAGCACGCCCTTGTTTATTAGAATACGCAATCGAGAGAGTTATTTTCTTTTCTTCAGCTTTACTTCCTGTACAGAATTAAACACCGTGATCACGGTAAAGCCTGACTGTAATTTAGTAGTGGTAGCGCTAAATACAGAACGCATAACCAGGGTATCACCCCTCCAGGCTATTCTTACACCGGATTCCTGGGAAGCACCGCTCATGTTGGGATCATCCGGTACCGTAATAAAGCCCTTATCGAAATGGATGGAATCAGTGCCTATCAGCCTATAGGTCACATTACTTCCTGCAGGCGGTATGGTGGCTTTGAAAGGCAGCTCGTAGGTATCTTCCAGCAGGCCTTCATCATAATACTCGGATTTTACAGTAGTATCAATGGAATAACCCATACCGGTTGAAACGAACTTGCTGGCATCTACCACTACAGAGCCAACATTTTCCTTGGTTTTGTAAGCATTGTAGGTAATCGTTTTTTCATTGGATTCAGGTACAGTAACCGTGCTGATGCCGGCAACGCTCATCCCTGCAAAATCATAAGTTCCCTGGATCTCGGAAGCATTTCCTTCCGGTTTGGCATCATCTTTTCCGCAGGATGCCATAACGGCGGCTACTGCGGCAGCTAACAACAATTTGTGACTTTTCATTTTTTCTTTTTAGTTCGTATAGGAATAGGCCCGCAAGTTACCACCACCATCTGTAAAATATATAACATTTTAATGTCATATATTTATCTTAAATGAAAAAGGGAGCCTTGCAGCTCCCCTTCCGGCGGAAGGATGGTACATTACAGTATATGGGTTACCGTTATTAACGGCGCAGCCACTGTTCCATATCAATAAGTTGTATCCCGTTCTGCGTGCGCAGGGCAGCCCGCACGCCATGGCAGTTCTCTATCCCTATCAATACCAGTATACGTTTACCCGGATGCGCTTTGGCCGCCTGCAGCGTTACATTTACAATATTCTGCGTCCAGCGGCGGTCGCCGTCCATATCTACCGGCCCTATAAGCTGGTCTTCCAGCGCACGTTTGCCGGCCAGCGCTTTATCCGTACGCTGCCCGTTCACATCTGCGGGTGTTTGCCATACTATCTTCAGTACATTAAACAGGCTGCCGGTGTACTGTTGCAGTAAGCGGGATTCGTCGGCCCGGGTACTGTCAAACCCTTTACGGGCTTTGATCACAGCCTGCACTATTTCGGTAAAAACAGGCTCCGGCGGCTCTGCAGCATAAGCCGGGCGTTGCATTTCATTTACCAGCGGGAATATTACACCCGGGTACTCTATCTTTGACGGATATACTTTTTGCTCCTTTAATTCCTTCGGGTTTACATCCAGCACAAATACCTCCGGCCCAATAGCGCTAATGATCTTTTTCAGCGTATCCAGATTATACACCGGCGTGCTGTTATGGCGGCTGTATAAGGTAGCCAGTACAAATACCTCGTTCTTGTTATTCACAGGTGTTTCTTCCGGCAATACGTGTATAAAGAGTAAACCACTTAGTATAAGCACCACTGGCAGAAAAGTATATTTCATACAGGTGATCATTTTACAACAGGTTTAAAAATGTGTCAGTACATCCGGCATAAAGGCCGGCAGCTTTACTTTACAGCGGTACATGCCGCCATACACATCTTCCTCTTTCAAAAATTCATGCTCTTTTTTACTGATCCAGAAAGTTTGCGTATAGTCAACACCTTTATTGTTACCGCTGGTCACCAGCTTCCAGCAGTCCACACTTTTATTATCCAGCGTGGTAAGCGCTTCGCTGCCGCTTACTTTATAGATCACGAATTCGGGAAGGTCCAAACCGGCATCATAAAAGTTAATGGCAAATGTTTTACCCGCAGCCAATGGCAGCATTTCAAAAGTTTCCACATCCAGGTTCCAGTTAAAGTTGGGCCGGTCAAACTGCAGGGTAAATCCTTTCTTTGAATTACCGGCCAGGGTATCGGTAGCGTTAATACCGGCAGCATCCCAGTTATAGGCTGCCAGTGCACCCTTGGCATTTTCCTGGTGATACACCGGCGTAAAATCCTTTGCGCTGTTCACGGAAAAGTAAGTCCGGTAGCTGCTGGTATCACCGCCATACCAGTGCTGGCTGACGGTGAATACCGGCTGCCCGTTGCGGGTAGCCGTTCTAATATCGCGCAGCCAGTACCAGCACCATAACATTTTAGGCGATTGCGGGCGCTGGTAATACACCAGGTACTGGCGCAGCCCGGGTTTCAGCAAACGGGTGTTCAAAATGCGGCTGCCCGGCACCACCGTATCAACAGCCTGCGCTTCCAGCACCAGGGGCACCAGCGCACCGGCCATAATGGTGATCAATATTAATATGCCGATAACAATGTTATTTTTCATAGCGGTTGTATTGGAATACGAAAACAAATGTCTGCCGCCGTTGCTGCTTATAAAAATCAATTCAATTATTCACTTACATACTTTAGCCGTACCCCCATAGTGTTCAATAACGGCAACGGTTGAATTTTACAGGCCAACGGTTGAAAACAGGTGGCAGGCAGCCTTAAAATCTTTGTACCTTTAATTATGAAGATATTTTCCGGCCAGGCGAGCCCCGTGCAGCTGCAATGGCTGCTCTGGGGTTTTGTGTTCCTGATCAATTTCTTTTCCATGCTGCCGATGGATGGCGTAGTGCAGGCTGCTGCCTTTACTGCCATCAGCACTGCATTCTATGCCATTATCATCTATGGCAACATCCATTTCCTGCTGCCGGTATTTTATAAAAAAGAACGGTTAATGCCTTACGCACTGGCATCCATTTTTTTTCTTGCGCTGGTAGGCATTACCCGCAGCTATCTTTCTCAATACATCTACAATAAATACTTTTCCAAAGAGTACCTGCCCATTACTACTAAAAGCATTATTTATGTGAGCGCCGCCTGCGTAGTGATCTATGTGCTAAGCTTTGTGTTCCGTTTTGCGCTGGACTATTTTAAGCTGAAACGGCAGGCAGAGGAGATCATTGCAGAAAAGAGCCTGGCAGAGCTGAACCTCCTGAAATCACAGGTGCAGCCGCATTTCCTGTTCAATACCCTCAACAATATTTATTATGAAGCCTATAAGGAAGCGCCCCGCACCGCCATGCTCATTGAACGCCTGTCAGAGATCATGCGGTACTTTGTAGATGAAAGCCCCCGGGAGGAAGTAAGCCTGGGCACGGAGATCCAGTTCCTTGAAAATTATATTGCCCTGGAAAGGATCCGCATCCGGCACGAGATATCCATTACCTTTATTCAGCACTGCCGTAAAGAAGCCAGCATTCCCCCTATGTTATTAATGACCTTTGTAGAGAATATTTTTAAACATGGTATCGATAAATCCAATCCGGAAAATGCCGTTACCATTTCATTGGTGCAGGAGAACGGGTACCTGCTTTTTCAAACCCAAAACCTGCTGCACGATAAACAAACCGTAACCGGGCAAAGCGGCTTTGGCATCCGCAACCTGCACAAAAGGCTGTCGTTGCTATTCGGCAGCAACTATGAGCTTAGCGCCCAGCCGGCAGGCAAATACTTTAATGCATCCCTGAAAATTCCGTTACAATGAACCTACGCTGTATTATTATAGATGATGAGCCTAATGCCGTGAACCTGCTGGAAATGTTTATTCGCCAAACCACCGAATGGCAGCTGCTGGCCAAGTGTTACGATGCGCTGGAAGCGCTGGCTTTTCTGAAAGAACAAACCGTAGATTTTATTTTCCTGGATATTAACATGCCACAGCTTACCGGCATGGAGCTGGCCGGCCTGCTGCCCAGAACCACCCATATAGTGTTCACCACCGCTTATTCGGAATATGCGGCAGACAGCTACGGTTATACTACGCTGGATTACCTGCTGAAACCCATTACGTTAAAACGTTTTTACGCAGCCGTACAAAAAATAGAAACCCATTTTCATTTAAAAAACCGGGGAGTAACCGCTCCCCCATCTGCACCGGCAACGGAAGAATATTTTTTCATTAAATCAGGCAAAACATTTCATAAGCTGCTGCTGCGCAACATCCTTTATTTTGAAGGCGAAAAAGAGTATGTACGGCTGGTTACCAGCGGCGAGCAATTGCTGGTGTACCGCCGCCTGAAAGACATTGAGGAACAGCTATCCCATCCCTTTATACGCGTACACCACTCCTATATTGTGAACATTGCGCAGCTGGACAAGATCCAGGACAATCATATTTTCATTGGCGACAAACAAATACCTGTGAGCGAAAAATTCAGGGAGCCTTTTATGGCTGCTATCCGCCAACGGATCTTTTAATTATATTTGTTGGCAATTATTTCATACCCTATGAAAAGATCCCTTGCCGCTTTGCTTTGCGCACTCGCTTTTACGGGTTGTTCCTCCGCTCCCGGCAACGCCGCCGCCACTATCACTAATTATTCAGACAGCGTCACTTTTGTGCAGGCCGATACCGGTTACCGGACCTTTTCACCGGCCGGTAAAGAGAACCGCTCTGTTGAAATAGACAGCGCCATGCGCGAAAGATTAAGCTGGGCCGATATGCTGGTTACGCAATACATTTCCCTGACAGATAATACCGCCGTACAAAACGCCGCCAAAGACAGCTCCATTGCCTGGCTGTGGGACCAGCTGCTGGATACCGACAGCGCAAAATACATGGTATGCCACCTGGGCCATGATTATGAGGATGATTATGGGAAACGGTTTATTACCGACGGCTGGTTGTACATTGATACGCTTACGCACCAGGTATATGAATATGATGTGCCGGACGACAGCTTAATTGTGTGGAACCACTAACGTTAACACCTCTACGGTAACAAACCCCTCATTCTGCGTCTGTAATATCCAGTATATCACCGGGTTTACACTTCAGGATGCGGCATAAGGCCTCCAGTGTATCAAAACGGATCCCTTTTACCTTGCCGGTTTTCAGCAAAGACAGGTTCGTAAGGGAAATGTCCACTTTCTGCGCCAGCTCTGTTAAAGAGATCTTGCTCTTTGCCATCTGCACATCCAGGTTTATGATAATCGCCATTATACAAAAGATTCGTTATCCACTTTTAACTGGTAGCCTTTCCGGAAAACTTCTGACAGCACCAGGATAACAAGCCCGGTAATAACCGGCCAGAAACCCAGCACTATTTTTATCTGGTATATGCCGCCTGCCTGCTGCAGCTGGGTTTTGAACATTACATTCTTCACAAAAGCATCTATAAAATTTATAACCGCCATCGCAATTACAAACAGGCCAATATAACGCAGGCGCTTTACATTTTCCAGGTTAAAAGGCACCTCTGCCTTCAGGGACTTGAAAATACGGCGGGTATTGTAAAGTACACTGCCGAACAGGAACATCGACAGGGCAAAGAAGAAAACAACATTAGCGCTTAACAGCGGGGTAAGCTGCACCTTGAACTTCATTAACCCCTCTACATTCCGTAGGGACGATACCTGCGCCTTCAGGGTATCCATACCCGTAACCGGCAGCTGCTTAGCGGCATTTATGGTAACAGGTACATCCCATTCCAGCTTATGGGTGGTGAACATTTTAATGCAGATGCCAATAACAATAATAACCAGGAATACCCAAAAGAGGTACCAGACAATGTTGGTAAGGATATACAACCCGCGAATAATGATCCGGTTCATAAGGATGGAATTTTGTTTCGATCCAAATGTACGCAAAACATTTAATATTTTATGTAAAACATAAAATATTTTAAATAATAGGTAAATAGGCATACATACCTTTCCCCTGCCGCTACCCGCTAAATAACGCCACATAACTACTAAAGAGGCACGTACAGGCCACACCTGCAGAAGTAAGATCAACAATTACCCGGGGCTACCCTGCATTACCTTAATAATGCCTAACAGGTCATCCACCACCTTTTGTTTTGCCTGCAGCTCCTCCTGCAACAGCACAATAACATCCTGGCAAAATGGTAAGGCGCTGTCTTTTTGTTCAGGCTCCGTTTCGTAATCGAATAACAGGGACAGCGGCGTATTTAAAATAGCCGCAATTTTCTGTAGGCGGTCAATGGTTAATTGAACCTGCCCGTTCTCAATTTTACAATAAGCATTCTGTGAAATGCCCAGCTCCAGGGCTACATACTCCTGGGTAAAACTTCGCTCCATACGGAGCTTTCTGATAGTGTCCGAGATCATGGGGTGCAACAATTTTTGAGGTTAACAGTTAAAAACAAACAAACTAAATCGTACAATAAAATTAGGAATAAATTAAACACGCACGCTATTGGCAGGAATAATTTTAATGTTCAACTTTACACCCGATCTACAGCAGATCTATTGTTGTTCTGTTCTTCTTGTTACACCCCAAAAATCACACTTACACAGAGGATCAGCCCAAACAGCATGAGCACACCTACTAACCGTTTGCAGCAATGTCTGCCATTGCGCAACGCTAGTAACCCATTGTTGATTTCTTCATTTCAATAACCTCAAAAATTTAAACGTCATGATCCGCATTTTCAATGCAAAAACAGCCATTGTAGCCTGCCTCGCAGTTACTACTGTTACCCTGTCCAGTTTCAGCCACACCAGCGCGCCTGCCTTATTAGGCAGCAACCAGGCCACTAACCTGCAGCTGGCAGATGCCCAGAGTGTGAACGGCGCCAAAGCAGCCGCTTACCTGACCCCGGTACCCACTATTTATGTAGTGCCCCTGCCGTACACCCGTCTTATTACAGCAACCCGTTACATTACCCAAACGGACCTGCTGACCGCTACTGCAAATGCTACCATTATCACCCAGCCGGGTGGAGGTATTCTGAAACCTGCACAGCAAGTGCAGAGCAAATTGAACAACCTCGATTAATCACAGTTTTAGTTAGTAGTGTAAACTTTGAAGGTTGAAGCAGAAGGCTGAAGAACCGGGCTGGGCAAGCTATGCCCGCTATTCAGCCTTCTCTTAACCCTTATGTATTTACACGCTACCGCTTCAACCCTTCAAACCTTCAGCCATGAATATTTTACGCCCGATTATATACCTGGCATTCATCAGCTATTTTGCAGCCACCTTCCTATTCACCATGCCGGATAATTACCTGAGCCTGCAGTTCTATCACCAGCAGCAGGTGTTCCAGCAATGGCTGTTCCAGCGCTGGGGCTTCTTTGCGCCGCCCCCTAATTATGATGAGCGCCTGTACTACGAGTTCCGTGATAAGCTTACACACCAAAGCAAAACCTTTGAGGTAATGGAACCGATCGTAACCCTCAAACAACAGAAAGCGCCGTTTAACTGGCATGAGGATATTGTAGATTACCTGCTTTCCGGCAGCATGACCGGCATTGGCGATGACCTGCACGATATGCGCCAGGACCTCATCTACCGGAACAAACAAGCCGGAAAAAGCGCCACAGATACCAGCGGTGAGCATATGCTGCGGGAAACCATCCAGCATGGCATCAGCTTTCAAACCCTGCGGAACTACGCGGCCATTGTAGCCCAAAAGAACCAGCTGGATACAGCCCGGCATGAAGTACGCCTCATCCTCTCCCACGTAATGCTCCCCAAATTTGCCGACCGGTTCAGCACCAAACCCCGCCGCGAAGAAGCTTATTTCATAAGCGATTATGTTACCCTTAACCGCTAAAACCGTTCACCATGGCACTGTTTAAATACCTGCTCAGCTTAGAGGAAAAGAACCGCTATTCCTTTTACCTCGCTGTATTCCGCATCTTTGTTTGTTTTCATCTGATTAAAACCATCCTCTTCCAGTGGGCCTACCTGGATATACTGTATGGCGCCAATTCCTTTGTATCGCCGGTACCAACCTTTATTACAGAGCTGCTGGGCATTCCCACCCATTTTTTGCGGGAGCATTACCAGTGGTTCATTACCGCCTACCTGCTGATCATTGTATTATACCTGTTTGGTATAGGGAAACATTTTACCGCCCTGCTGCTGTTCCTTTGTTATGAAACCCTGCAGCGCATGTGTAACCTGGTGCTGAATGGCGGCGATAACCTGATGAAGTTTATAATGCTGTACATGATTTTTGCCGACAGCTATCAGTACTTCAGCATCAGGGCCTGGCAGTTTAAGAACCAAACCTTACGGCGCCTGTCGAACCTGGGCAGCAACCTGTGTGTGCGGGCCATTACCCTGCACTTTTGTATGATCTATTTCTGGTCGGCCTGGCATAAGATCCATGCAGAGGTATGGTTCAATGGCGTGGCCACTTATTATACCTTTAGCATTGGCCGTTTCAAAGGCACGCCCTGGAACGATTTCCTGGCCCGGAACGGCGTATTCGTAACCATTTCCACGTATTTTACCCTGGTAGTAGAAGTATACTTCCCGGTGCTGGTATGGTTTAAAAAGACCCGCCTGGCGGTAGTGTGCTGCGGCATTGCCCTGCACCTGGGTATTTATGTGTTTATGATGATCTATGGCTTTGAGATCATTTTCATCATGACCTATGGCTTCTTTTTTAAGGATGAGGAATGGCAGGCCTTCCTGAATAAGCTCATTAGCCGCATAAACCGTAAAGCCAGGTGGAAATTACCTACCTTTGCGGAATTTCATCCTGAACCGCAGGTATATGCAGGCAGATAAGATCATATTATTCGATGGGAGCTGTGCCTTTTGCAACGGCTTTATACGCTGGGTTATCCGCATGGACCGGGTACATTTCCGCCTCTGTGATCAGCAAAGCGCCTGTTTTCAGGCCCTGGCCCAAAAGCATAGGCTACCCCTGGCCACCGGTACAGCCGCCGGCACCATTTACCTGGTACAGCATGGCAAAGCATATACCCGGACGGCTGCCATAGCCCGCATTCTGCGCGGATGCCGGCAGCCGTTCGGCCTGGCCGGCTGGCTGCTGTCTTGCATTCCCTCCTTTATTACCAACCCGGTATATAACTGGGTGGCCCGGCGACGCCACCAGCTGGTACGTAAGCAGGCCTGCGCCCTGCCTACTTTTGAAATGCGGGAGCGGCTGGTGTAGATTTGCGGCAAAACGCCCATCCTCCCGCTTCCCCCCGCTCCTTTTCCCTCAAACGCCAACTCTCTTACATCTTCCTCTTATCTCACATCCCACCTCTTACACTACATCCAATCTTACTTCTTACTTCCATCTTCAAATTTTCCTATTTTTGCCCTGCACTTTTTGGACAAGCATTATTCTTACAGCCAGGTTTTATTTTACAGCATGCAGATATTAATTAAAAAAGCAATCGTTATCGCCCCGAATGATCCTTTCTCCGGGCAGCCGATGGACATTTTAGTAGAAAATGGCAAAGTGAGCAAGGTAGCCGCGGAAATTAAGGCGGATAATGTAACAATCATTACAGGCAATAACCTTCACGTATCCATGGGCTGGATGGACGTTTTTGCCCATTTCTGCGATCCCGGCCAGGAACATAAGGAAGACCTGCAAACCGGTTCACTGGCAGCTGCCAGGGGCGGTTTTACCACGGTAATGATAGTGCCAAACACCCAGCCCGCCCTGCACACCAAACCGCAGATCAGCTATGTGCTCAGCAATACCAGCCGTGGCCCTGTACAGGTGCTGCCCATAGGCGCCATTACCAAAAACCTGGAAGGTACTTCCCTGGCAGAAATGTACGAGATGCAGGAAGCCGGCGCCGTAGCCTTTTCCGACGGTATTAAACCCGTACAATCCCCCGGCCTGCTGCTGAAAGCCCTGCAATATGTAAAAGCCTTTGACGGCACTATTATACAGGTACCAGATGACCTGAGCATCTCCGCCCACGGCCTTATGCACGAAGGCATCCACTCCACCCAGCTGGGCATGCCCGGCAAGCCCGCCCTGGCCGAAGAGCTGATCATTCAGCGCGACCTGGAGCTGGCCCGCTACACCGGTTCCAAGCTGCACATTACCGGCGTAAGCACCGCCAAAGGCATAGCCCTCATTGCCAAAGCAAAGGAAGAAGGTATAAAGGTTACCTGCTCGGTTACGCCTTATCACCTGTCTTTTACGGATGCCGACCTCCGGAACTACGATACCCATCTTAAAGTAAACCCGCCCCTGCGCAGCGAAGAAGATGTTGCCGCGCTGAAAGAGGCCGTGGTGAATGGCGTGGTGGATTGTTTTGCCACCCACCACCAACCGCAGGACTGGGATGCCAAACAGCTGGAATTTGAATATGCGAAGAATGGAATGATAGGATTGGAGACCTGCTTTGGGGCGATCCGTAGACATATTCCCCAGCTGCCCCTGTCACAGCTCATACAAATGCTCACCATAAACCCACGCCGCATCTTTAATCTTCCCATACCGGAATTTAATAAGGGAGCGCTGGAAAACCTCACTGTATTTGAACCGGATACCAGCTGGACGTTCACCAGCGCGGATATTGCTTCCCGGTCTAAAAATTCACCGTATATTGGCGCGGAGTTAACGGGCAAAGTGAAAGCGGTTATCAACAATAATCAGGTACTGTTTTCTTAATCCTTATAAACCTTACTACTATGCACAAAAGCAACCATCTTCAGTATGGATTGGTTATCAGCGCAATCCTTATTCTGTTATCTGTACTTTTTTATGTGCTGAACCTCAGCACAGAGAGTTGGGTAAAATGGGTAAGCACGGTTGTTATATTTGTTGGCGTTATTTTTACCTGCACCCAGTTTGCAAAGCTGAATGACGGGAATGTGACCTTTGGCAACGTTTTTGCAAACGGGTTCAAAACCACGTCCCTTATAGCACTGGTTACCGTGCTGTTCTCCGTGGTATTCATCCTCATTTTCCCCGATATCAAGGAAAAGGCATTGGAGGAGGCACGCAGACAGATGGAAAAACAGGGACAGTCAGATGATGTGATAGAAAAAGCCATTGCCATGACCAGTAAAATGTTCATGGTATTTGTATTAGCCGGCGGTATTTTCGGTACCCTCTTCTTTGGCGCCATTGCATCCCTTATAGGTGCAGCCGTAGCCAAAAAGAATCCGAACGTGCAACAACCGCAGGCATAATTACGCTGAATGCTTAATGCCGAACGCTTAACGCATAGAACGTGAAGCAAAATGCAGGAAGCCTTCAGCATTAAGCATTCGGCGTTAAGCGTTTTAAAAAATAATCCAGACTATGAGTTTAGACATATCCGTTATCGTTCCATTAAAAAACGAAGAAGAATCTTTGCCGGAACTTGTTGCCTGGATTGATCGTGTGATGCAGGAAAACAGCTTCTCTTACGACATATGGATGGTGGACGATGGTAGCACGGATAGCTCCTGGGAAGTGATCCAGCGCCTGGCAGCCGCCGACCCGCAGCACATTAAAGCCATCCGCTTCCGCCGTAACTATGGCAAGTCAGCCGCTTTAAATGAAGGCTTCCGCGCAGCGCAGGGCAATGTGATCATTACCATGGATGCCGACCTGCAGGACAGCCCCGACGAAGTACCGGAACTGTACCGCATGATAGTGGAGGACGGCTACGACCTGGTAAGCGGCTGGAAAAAGAAACGCTACGATAATGCCCTCACCAAAAACCTGCCCAGTAAGATCTATAACTGGACCACCACCAAAATGAGCGGGGTAGCGCTGCACGATATGAACTGCGGCCTGAAATCCTACCGCAAAAAAGTAGTGAAGTCTATTGAGGTGTATGGGGAAATGCACCGCTATATACCCGTGATCGCCAAATGGGCCGGCTTTAGCAAGATAGGCGAAAAGCCCGTGGAGCACCGCGCCCGCAAATACGGCGTTACCAAGTTCGGACTGGAACGTTTTATTAACGGCTTCCTGGACCTGGCCTCTATAATGTTCATCGGTAAGTTTGGTAAACGCCCTATGCACCTGTTTGGTGCGTTGGGAACCGTGTTCTTCCTCTTAGGTTTTGGGATTGCCTTTTACCTGGGCTTTGCCAAAATTGCTTTTGACAGGTATAACATGACGGACCGGCCTATCTTTTACCTGGCCATCCTGTTTATGATCATAGGTTCACAGCTGTTCCTCACCGGTTTTATTGGCGAGCTGGTAGCCCGCAATGCACCGGAGCGGAATACATATTTAATCGAAGAAAAAATCTCGTGAATTGAAGATCCTCATACTCGGCACCGCCTACCCTTTCCGGGGCGGCCTGGCAGCTTATAACGAAAGGCTGGCCGAAGAGCTGCAGCAAACAGACGATGTAGATATCTGGACCTTCACCGTACAGTATCCTGGCTTTATGTTTCCCGGCAAAAGCCAGTATTCAACAGATCCTCCGCCCGCACACCTGCGTATCCGCCGTATTGTAAACTCCATTAATCCGCTGAACTGGTGGATCACCGGCCGTAAGATACGCCGCTTTAATCCTGACATTATTATCGTAAGATACTGGCTGCCCATTATGGGGCCCTGCCTGGGCACTATATTACGCATCGCTAAAAAAGGCAGCCGCATCCGCATCGTAGGCTTGTTGGATAACGTAGTACCGCATGAAAAAAGGTTTGGCGATGTAGTCTTTACCCGCTATTTCCTGAAACCGGTAGATGTGTTTGTAGCTATGAGCCAGTCTGTGATCAACGACCTGCGGCAGTTTGAGCCCGTAAAAAAGGCGTCGCTCATCCCCCATCCTATTTACGACAGCTATGGCGAATTAATACCTAAATCCGCTGCCAGGGCGCACCTGAAGCTGAATGCCGGTAAACGGTACATCCTGTTCTTTGGCTTCATACGCCCCTACAAAGGGCTGGACCTTTTATTGCAGGCTATGGCAGATGAGCGCCTGCGCAAGCTGGATGTTCACCTGATAGTGGCCGGGGAGTTTTATGAAGATGCCGCCCCCTATCACCAGCTGATCACGCAACACCAGCTGGGCGATAAGGTGCTGCTGCATACCGACTTTATTCCCAACGACGATGTAAAATATTATTTCCGTGCGGCCGACCTGGTGGTACAGCCGTATAAAAGCGCCACCCAGAGCGGCATTTCACAGATAGCCTACCACTTTGAAAAGCCCATGGTGGTTACCAATGTAGGCGGGCTGGCAGAAACTATTCCGGATGGCAAAGTAGGCTTCATTTGTGAGCCGGAACCGGTCTCCATTGCAGCTGCCGTAGAAAAATATTATGTTGAGGACCGGGAAGCTGCCATGACCGCCGGAGTACAGGAAGAAAAACAAAAATACTCCTGGAGCCGCCTGGCTGCTGAGATACATAAGCTGGCGGAAGGCGCAAAGCCGGAAGCATAAAGCTTTTAGCTTTTGGTCTTTAGCTTTTTCCAGAGACATATAACAAAAATACTGCACATAGCGTTAAACATACAGCAATTGAACAGCATGCAGGCAGCGTTAAACATTCAGCACATTACACATAAAACAAACGGCATTAAGCTTTTGGCTTTAGGCTTTAGGCTTTTTGCTCCATCCACTTGCCTCCTGCTAATTTGCCTTTTTTCCAGTATAACAGCCGCAAAGGCGCAGCACCTGCACCCGGCAGACAGTACGCTGCTCTCAAAACAGCAGGATTCCCTGCAACGGGTGGCAGATACCATTTTAAACGGTAAAACAGAAGATATACGCCAGCAGGCCAGCGACCAGTTCATACCACAGCTGGTGCGCGCGCTGAAAGCGCCCTACTCTTTTGAGTTCCCTTTCGATTCCCTGCAAAGCATCAGCATTCAATACCCGCAGGATAGCACTTTCCGCATTTTTACCTGGGGCCTGGAAAACGATAATGGCTTTTACCGCCACTACGGCGCCATCCAAATGAACAGTAAGAACGGGCAGCTGAAGCTGTTCCCGCTTTTTGATAATTCTGATTATAGCTCCAATGTAGATACCGTGGGCGATAACAAAGCCTGGTACGGCTGCCTCTATTATAAAATAGTACAGCAGCATTTCTTTAACAGTGAATACTATACGTTATTTGGCTACGATGCCAATAACCTCCGCAGCACTAAAAAGCTGGTGGATATGCTGCAGTTCAAGAACGGGAAACCCGTATTCGGCGGGCCTTTCTTTAGCTATGCAGAAGATACCGTGCCTAAGCCTACCCGCAAACGCTTCATTATAGAATACAGTAAAAAAGCCACCATCAGCCTCAGTTATAACCCCGAAATGGATATGATCGTATTTGATCATCTTGTGTCGGCAACCAATGAGCCGGGAAAACCGTATACGTATGTACCTGACCTGGATTATGAAGGGTTTAAATGGAAAGGTGGAAAATGGGTACATATAGAAAAAGTGTTTCACGACGCCCTGCCCCTGGGCAAGTTCCCGGTGCAGCAGCCGCAGGATCAACGGAAAAAGAACCTGATGCGCCCCCAGACCGCAGAAGAAATGGAAGCGGAAAAGGCGTCGAAGAAACGCAAAAACAAGTAACACGGTTTTTTTGTTATATTCATCAGGGGCACTATTTGCCGTTTAATCAGAGCACAATGAAAAGATTTACTGTTACGCTGGCGGCTGCAATATTTATGGTAGCATCCGCCTTCACGTATGTTGCAACCAGCTGGAAAATTGCCGAGGGCTATACTATTAAATTTGACGGCAAAGGCGCTTCCGGCACGTTCACAGGTTTAAAAGGGGACATTATTTTTGACGAGAACGATCTCCCGGGCTCAAAGTTCAATGTTACGGTAAGCACCGCCTCCGTGAATACCGGCAATGGTTTAAAGAACAAACATGCCAAAGGCGAAAAGTACCTGTATGCCGATAAGTTTCCCCTGATCCGCTTTACTTCCAGCGCTATTAAAAAATCTGATAAAGGATATACTGCCACCGGCACCCTGGAAATACGCGGAGTTAAAAAAGAGATCAGCCTGCCCTTTAACTATAGCAAAACCGCCGGCGGCGGCCTGTTCACAGCCAATATAGAAGTGAACCGGGAAGATTATAAAGTAGGAGGTTCCAGCTTTATCCTGGGCAGCGATTTTAAAGTAGATATATCGGTACCCGTAAAAAAATAAGCGCCCTGCATGCTACAACCCTCCACAATACAATTGCTGCGTTTTCCTTTCTCCTACTTCCTCATGCCGGTGTACTGGTTTGCGCTGAGCTTTGTACCAGCTATCAACTGGCCCAAAGCCATCCTCATCTTTATACTGCTGCATGTGCTGTTATACCCTTCCAGTAATGGCTATAACAGCTATATGGACCGCGACGAAGGCAGCATTGGCGGGGTGGCTAAACCCATGCAGCCTACACGGCAGCTGTTCTATGTAACAGTGTGGATGGATGTAGCGGCTTTTCTACTATCATTTCTCGTATCTCCATGGTTTGCAGTGGCTTTAGGCTGTTATATCCTTTGCTCCCGGGCTTACAGTAACCGGCGCATCCGTTTAAAACGTTTCCCGGTCACAGGTTACCTCACCGTGATCCTGAACCAGGGCGCACTGGTATTTTGCATGGTGTATTACGGTTCCGCAGTGAACAGTAACCTGCCCTTTCCCTGGATACCGGCCATAGCAGCAGCCTTTCTAATAGGCGGCTTCTACCCTATTACGCAGGTATACCAGCATGAGGCAGATGCAAAGGATCAGGTAACCACCTTAAGCATGAAGCTGGGCAGGCGTGGCACCTTTTTGTTCTGCGCCGGCATGTATGCCATTGCCTTTGGCCTGTTGTTTGTTCATTATCAACAGCAACAGCAGCTCCGTCATTTTGTGATATTGCAGCTATTTTTCATCCCCGTTATCTTCTTTTTCATACGCTGGCTTATACAGGTGTGGAGGGATGCTTCCCGGGCGGACTTTAAGCGTACCATGCAAATGAACATATTGGCAGGTACCTGTACTAACATGGCTTTCATTGTATTACTAATTCTACATCACTTTGGCTGAGATCATTTCCATAGGCACCGCGGTACCCGCTTATCGTCACCAGCAGGGCGATATCCTGCGTTTTATGCAGCAGATACACCAGTTAGATGAAACCGATAAGCGTAAGCTGGCTTTTTTATACCGGCACAGCGGTATTCAAACCCGCTATTCCGTATTACCGGATTATAGCCTGCCGGAGGAAGAATGGACCGTTACCCAAACCACGGCTGTTAGCGCTAACGGCACCTTACTGACGGTTGATAAACGCATGGCCCTGTACAAACAGGAGGCCCTGCCCCTGTCGCTGCAGGCCATAGAACAGTGTATGGAAGGGGTTATGGAGGTAACAGCCGTTACCCACCTTATTACGGTAAGCTGCACCGGCATGAGCGCACCCGGCCTGGACCTTGAGATTATTGAAGCGCTGCAGCTGTCGCCCGGCATTTTTCGTACATCCGTAAACTTTATGGGCTGCTATGCGGCCGTACATGCGTTAAAGTTAGGGAAGATGATCTGCGATCTGGAGCCGCAGGCTAAAGTAATGATCGTAGCTACAGAGCTGTGTACCCTGCATTTTCAGCAGGATTATACGCCGGATAACGCTGCCAGCGCCCTGCTGTTTGCCGATGGCAGCGCAGCAGTGCTGCTGGCCAACCAGCCCGCAGGTACTGCCCGCAGCAAACCTGCACTGAGCATTGACGGCTTTTGCGCCAACATAGCCTTTAAAGGCAAGCTGGATATGGCCTGGGGCATCAGCAACAAAGGTTTCCTGATGTCGCTGAGCAGCTATATCCCGCATCTTATTAAAGAAGATATCAGCGGGCTGGTACAGGAAGCCCTGCAAAAGAGCCACATTAAACAGCAGGATATTACCCATTGGTGCATACACCCCGGCGGCCGTAAGATCCTGGATGAAATTGAGCACCAGCTGGCGCTGAACCCGGATGACCTGTACTTTTCCCGCAAAGTGCTGGAAGATTATGGCAACATGTCATCAGCAACTATTTTATTTATACTAAAGGATATATTAGCAGGACTGCAGCATACCCCACAACCGGCAAAGATCTTTGGAGTGGCATTTGGCCCGGGGCTTACAATGGAAACATTTATCGCTTCCGTAAAATGAACCTCGCACAACGTTCATACAAGCCGGAATTACTGGATGGGGACAACATTCCATTCAAAGACATTGAGCAAAACCTGCGGGAGCTGGATAACATCAACCGCTGGCTGGGCGGGCACCGTATTACCATCCGCGGCCTGCAGCAGCTGCTGAACGGCCGCACCCGCATTCATGTATGTGAAATAGGCTGCGGCGGCGGCGATAACCTGGCAGCGCTGCTGCAATGGTGCAAGCGCAAGCACATCAGCGTAACCTTTACGGGTATTGACATAAAGGATACCTGCATTGAATATGCTGAGCAAAAGCAGATACTGCAATCCCACACCCGCTGGATCGTGAATGATTACCGCGATGTAACGTTTACGGATAAACCGGATGTAATTTTCTCCAGCCTTTTCTGCCACCATTTTACGGATGCCGCTTTAATTGAACAGCTGCAGTGGATGCAGCAGCACTGCAGCACGGGCTTTTTTATTAATGATCTGCACCGGCACTGGCTGGCTTACCACTCTATACGCATGCTCACTAAATTATTTTCCCGCTCTTACCTGGTAAAGAATGATGCGCCGCTAAGTGTGGCCAGGGGCTTTAAGAAGCGGGAATGGCAGGGTTTACTGGCACAGGCCGGGCTGCCACCGGCCGGCGTGCAATGGCAATGGGCTTTTCGTCACCTGGTTACTTTTAAGCATCATGAATGACAACCGGTATGATATTGCTGTGATAGGAGGCGGCCTTGCGGGGCTAAGCCTGGCTATTCAGTGTGCCGGAGCAGGTTATACCGTGGTGCTGCTGGAAAAAGAACAATACCCTTTTCATAAAGTATGCGGGGAATATATTAGCCTGGAAAGCCGGAGTTTCCTGGAAAGGCTGGGTGTTCCGGTAGGAAATATGAACCTGCCGCAGATCCGGAAGCTGCTGCTCTCCGATCCCCACGGACAGGCCTACACGACTGATCTGTCCCTGGGCGGTTTTGGCATCAGCCGTTACCTGCTGGATAATACCTTATATGAAATTGCCCAAAAGAAAGGCGTACATGTGCTTACCCAAACCAAGGTGCAGGATGTACAGTTCAGGAACAACCGCTTTGTCATCAATGCCGATCAGGGCCGGCGTATTACCGCCTTTATTGCAGCAGGCGCCTTTGGCAAACGCAGCAACCTGGATGTAAAGTGGAAACGGCCCTTTATACAACAGCCGCCCGGCAAGCTCAATAACTACATTGGTATTAAATACCACATTCAATATGACCACCCCGAAGAGCTGATAGCCCTGCATAATTTCGACGATGGTTATTGCGGTATTGCCCGCATTGAAGAGGGTAAGTGCTGCCTTTGTTACCTGACCACGGCCGCCAACCTGCAAAAGCACAACAACAGCATTCCGCAAATGGAGCGGGAAATATTATACCGCAATCCGCACCTGAAAAAGATCTTTGCGGAGGCCACTTTTTTGTATGAGCAGCCGCTGGCTATTTCCCAGATCAGCTTTTCCAAAAAGGCAGCTGTAGAGAACCATATCTTAATGGTGGGCGATGCTGCCGGCATGATCACGCCCCTTTGCGGCAACGGCATGAGCATGGCCATGCATGGCGCCAAGCTGGCTTTTGACCAGATACACGAGCTGCTGCAGCAAAAGATCACCCGTAAGGAAATGGAACGTTGTTACCGGCACCACTGGAACAAGCACTTCACCTCCCGCCTGTTCATGGGCCGTATCCTCCAGGCCTTCCTGGGCACTGAAAGCCGGGCTACCTTTTTGGTTGCTTTAATGCGGTATATGCCGGGGTTAGCGAGGCAGATTATAAGGTCTACGCACGGGAAACCATTTTAATTTTCAATTACGAATTACGAATTGTTGGAGACACTTCAATGCAATAGTAATTCATGATATACATACATACAAAAACGGAAGGTTTGAAGTTAAAGGCAATCAATGCCTGCTTCAAACCTTCAGCTTTATTTAATTATTCTATTATCTATTTACTCAATTACATCATTTTTACTTAATTACAAATCAAACCTACCCCAACTACACTCAATCCAATTCAATCTCCGCTGCATTCAATTCGTAATTCGTAATTAAAACAGTTCTCCCTGTATATTATCTTCCGGATCCGGATCCTCATCCTCAGACAGCAGCTCCACACTTACCAGGTCTTCCCCGGCAATACGTGTACCTACTGTTTTCCAGCCCGTTACTTCTACAAACTCACCCAGGTTCACTTCCTCTTCTTCCGGACTGCGCTTTTTGCCTGTTTTCAGCAGCACAATAGGATCAGAGTGCGTAGTGGCCAGCTCCAGGTAATTACCGGCGCCTTCTTTAATGAACAGGAACTTGTTATTCATTGTTTGCGTTTCAATCTTAAAACGTTTCACATTGAACTGTTTCTTATCTGCATCAAAGTAAATGGCGGTCACTATCTTTTCCGGGTTGAACTTTTCGATGTAGATCACATCATCCGGTTCATAACGGTTGGTAAGCTCAAAGTTGGTAAGTACATAAGTACCATTCTTATACACCACAAAGATCTTATCCTCGCCTTCAAAGCTGCCAATGTACACGCCGCGTTCTTCGGTGTTCAGGCGGCCTACAGCCACATCATACCAGATCTTCTGGCCGGCCAGGGTAGATACGCCTTTTTCCTTAAACTTCACGCTGCGTATGGGGTACTTGGTTACCTGGTTGCCCTGCGAGTTACGGCCTTTAATGGCAATGGTTTCAAAGAACAGGTCAAACTCCTTGTTACGCGCCGGGCAGTTGGGGCTTAGCTTGATAGTTACCACTTCTGCCTCGCCATTGGCGTTGGCGGTAAAGTAATGCACCTTGGAGTTCTTTTCTCCCTTAATGGTCAGATCATACTCCTTATCGCGGGTAATACCGGTTACATTAAAGCGTTTGGCGTAGCTGATACCGCTTTTGCCATCCACGTAGATCATATTGTAGGTAGTACGCTCATCGCCCTTACGGAAAATATCCACATGAATAATATCCTTGCCTACAAAGGTTTTATCAGATACTTTGGTGATCAGCATCTTACCATCGCGGCGGAACACGATGATGTTATCCAGGTCAGAGCAGTCTGCTACAAATTCATCTTTCTTCAGGGAAGTACCAATGAAACCATCTGCACGGTTCACGTAGATCTTGGTATTGGCAATGGCCACCTGCTGCACCTGTATGGTATCAAAGGTTTTGATCTCTGTGATCCTTTCCCGGCCTTTACCATATTTCTTCAGCAGGTTCTCATAATAACCCACGGTATAATCCACCAGGTGGTCCAGGTCGTATTTTACCTGCTTAATATCCGCATCAATTGCTTTGATCTGTTCATTCAGCTCATTGATATCCAGGCGGTAAATACGGCGTACGGGCTTTTCCGTTAGCTTCACAATATCTTCCCGGCTAATTTCCCGCTTCAGCTGTTTCTTATACGGTCCAAAACCTTTGTCAATGGCGACCAGTACAGCTTCCCAGTCCTTATGTTTTTGTTCCAGCTCCTTGTAGATGCCTTTTTCAAAGAAGATCTTTTCCAGGGAGGTATAGTGCCATTTATCTTCCAGCTCGGCCAGCTTTATTTCCAGCTCTTTTTTCAGGAGCTCGCGGGTAAAGTTGGCTGAGTGCCGCAGCAGGTCAGATACTGTTACGAACTGCGGTTTATCTTCTACAATGATACAGGCGTTGGGCGAAATAGATATTTCACAATCCGTAAAGGCATACAGCGCATCAATGGTAATATCCGGTGAAATGCCGGGCGCCAGCTGCACTTCTATTTCCACATCTTTGGCAGTATTATCCACCACCTTCTTCACCTTGATCTTACCGCTGTCGTTGGCCTTTACAATGGATTCCATCAGCTGCGTAGTGGTAATGCCATAAGGCACGTCCTTTATCAGCAGCGTTTTTTTATCCTTTTCTTCAATATGCGCACGTACGCGTACCTTGCCGCCACGCTTTCCATCGTTATACCCGGCTACATCTACCATGCCGCCGGTCATAAAGTCGGGGTACAGCTCAAACTTTTTGCCCCGCAGGAATTTAATGGAAGCATCTATAAGCTCGCAAAAGTTATGCGGTAATATTTTGGTGGAAAGGCCCACGGCAATACCTTCCGCGCCCTGTGCCAGCAGCAGCGGGAACTTCATAGGCAGTGTGAGCGGCTCGTTCTTACGGCCATCGTAGCTCAGCTGCCAGGTAGTGGTTTTGGCATTAAAGGCTATTTCCAGCGCAAACTTCGAAAGGCGCGCCTCAATATAACGGGCAGCCGCCGCATCGTCGCCGGTGCGTACATCGCCCCAGTTACCCTGGGTTTCTATCAGCAGCTCTTTTTGTCCCAGGTTCACAATGGCATCGCTGATAGAGGCATCCCCATGCGGGTGGTACTGCATGGTTTGCCCTATTACGTTGGCCACTTTGTTAAACCGGCCATCGTCCATTTCCTTCATGGCGTGCAGAATGCGGCGCTGTACCGGTTTTAACCCATCTTCCACGCTGGGTACCGCACGCTCCAGTATTACATAGGAGGCGTAATCCAGGAACCAGTTTTCATACATCCCACCTACGTGAATGATGTTCTGGAGGGATTCTTCGTTTGGCAGATTAGTATTTTGATCGTCCATAAGTCAACTTGAATGTAAAATGTAAAATGCTAAATATTAAATGTAAAAGTCAGAAAGAATAGTTCAATAGAATGCATGTATTCTCCTTTTACATGTTTCATTTACATTTTAAGTTATTTCTTTTTGCTGTTTCAACACTTGCATTAAAAATAGCTACTAGCTGGGTACATTCAACTAAAACACCACATTCTTTAGAATGATCCAACATTTTTCTTTTCTCTATTATCTTCATATTTATTTGAGATTCTCTCAATTCTTTCAATGCAATTTTCATTTTATGAATAAAATCATTTTTTGATTCTGCTGCTTGCGCCTCACCATAGATTAATGCAGGTGCAGTTCCACTTCTTACTAATTGATTTGCAAGATGAATACCACCTCTATTATTGGGCAACAGCTCCACTAGCTCTAATACCTTTACGGCAAAATCAATTAATCTTTCTTCCAGGTCATACTTTCTAAATTCATTCATTAGGGTAACAATTTTAGATGAAGCACTTCTTTATCCTTTTACATTTTACATTTATTATTTTACATTTATCATTCTCTCAAATTCCTCCCGCCAGATCCTCACCGAATCCTGCTGCACATCGGCAATGGAGTTCATTTCTATTAACGCACAATCGGTAACTGCTACCAGCTGGTGCCAGATGTTGATGGCTACTACCACCTTTGCCGGCGCCATAATGGGCGTTACACGTATTTCTTTTTCACCCAGCGGGCACCAGTGCAGCTCCGCCTGCCCTGTCATTACAAAAAGTATCTCCGGGTTCTTGTAAGCACTTTTGCCTTCATGGTAATGCTGGCCGCTGCTGCTGCCGGCTTTACGGATGCACATCATAAAATCACCGGTACGGTCAGAGCTCCAGATGTAATTGGCGCCCCGCTCATCCTGCCCTAATAATTCCAAAGGTGTTACCGTTACCATAAAAGTATTTTATGTGCCGGTTCTACCGGCACGTATCATTTATTCCGCTGCAGGTTCCGTCGCCCCCGCAGGCGCTTCTTCCCCGCCACCCGGCAGTTTCACTTCAAAATCTTTCATCGTTTTCAGCTCTCCCCTGCTTTCCAGCTGCCCTTCTTTTATCAGCTCTTTCAGGCGCCAGGCAAGATACTGGTCCAGCACCGGGTACTTTAATTTACCGGTTACCTGCCCTACTACCTTGGCGGCTTTCTGAAATTCCTTGCTGCTTTGCTGCAGCAGCTCTTTATCATAATGCACAGCGGGTTCGCCCTTTATTTTTTTGCCTCCTTCCAGCAGGCGTATGCCGGCATTCTCGTTCATTAAACGGTGCCATTCATCGCCATCCAGCTCAAACTCCGCCAGGGATACCGGACGGGCCAGCTTTTTAGCTTTCAGGAATTCTTTGGGTAATATCTGGTGCAGGTGGGTAGGGTAAAACACTGCATTCTTCTCATTCAGGAAAGGCAGGTTATTCAGGTAAATGATGTGTATACGGCCTGCAAAATCGTACAGCTGGCTCACCAGCCAGTAATACCCGCATACATCGCGGGCATTTTGCCCGGCCCAGATCCATACTTCCTGCTCCGGTTCTGCTTTTAAAAGGGCTTTTAACTGTTTCACCAGCTCTGCATCTGCCCAGGGCTCTTCTTCTGCCGGCGGCGGCGCTGTTTCCTCCGCAGCGGCAGCTACCGGCTGTGGTTGTGGCTGTAAGCCGGCCAGCTGTTGCCACCACTGGCGGCGGTTCGACTGTCCATCCTTGGTATCCAGTATAAATAAAGGGCCTACAGAAAGGTCATCCTCAAAACAAAGTATTTCCCCGTTTAACTTCTCGTCCAGCTCAAAAGCTGCTGCCAGCACCGGTTTGGAGGCCTGTCCAAATACGATATGTAATAACATTAATTAAAAATTAATAATTAAGAATTAATAATCGAGGATGAAGATCTTCACTTAAGATTCAGGCGTACTGTCTGGAAGTGTTTAAGATTGTTGTCATAATTTTCAACAATTCTTCACAGTCATGTACAATTGAACTTCCCAGCTTCAGATCCATTTCTCCGGCCTCCATTAATAATTTCAATCTATACCTGGTTTCTCTTGCCTCTTTATAGGCAATTTGCATTTTTACAATAAATTCTTTTTTTGACACACTGCCTATCGCCTCTTCAATATTCGCTCCTATCGCAGTTCCACACCCTAATATCTGGTTTAACATTGGCAACAGGTCAGGCCCTTTATATAAGTATCTGTACAACTTCACAACCCTTACTCCAAACTTAAAAGCCTTCTCCTATACAATGTTATTGCCTTTCACAATATCAAATTTTAGGGTTTTCCATTACTCACACTACCTGCCTCACGATTATTAATTATTCATTCTTCATTATTAATACCTATTCCGCAACCAGGTCCTTCTCGTACCTTAAATTGCTGATAATAAACTCCTGCCGTGTTTGCGTATTCTTACCCATGTAATATTCCAGCAGCTTTTGAATGTGCACGTCTTTGGATAAGATGATCGGTTCCACCTTCATATCTTCCCCAATGAAACGGCCAAACTCCTGTGGTGATATTTCACCCAATCCTTTAAAGCGGGTGATCTCCGGTTTGCTGCCCAGCTTTTTCACTGCCTTTTGCTTTTCCTCCTCACTGTAACAGTAAATGGTTTCCTGCTTATTCCGCACACGGAACAAAGGCGTTTCTAGGATGTATACGTGCCCGTTCTTCACCAGGTCGGGGAAGAACTGCAAAAAGAAGGTAAGCAGCAGTAAGCGTATGTGCATACCATCCACATCGGCATCGGTAGCTACCACAATTTTGTTGTAGCGCAGGCCTTCCAGCCCTTCTTCAATATTCAGCGCGTGCTGCAGCAGGTTAAATTCCTCATTCTCATACACGATCTTTTTGGTAAGGCCAAAGCTGTTCAGCGGTTTACCACGCAGGCTGAATACTGCCTGTGTTTCCACGTTGCGGGATTTGGTAATGGAGCCGCTGGCGGAATCACCTTCCGTAATAAAGATGATCGTATCCAGGCGGCGGGCTTCCTGCTCAATTTTTTCCTTGCCGGTCAGCTCATCATTCAGGTGAAAACGGCAATCGCGCAGCTTACGGTTGTGCAGGTTGGCTTTTTTAGCCCGTTCATTAGCCAGCTTTTTAATGCCTGCCAGCTCCTTGCGTTCCCGCTCGCTTTGCTCAATACGTTTTTTCATGGCCTCTGCCACCGTTGGGTTACGGTGCAGGTAATCATCCAGGTGTTTGCTTAAAAAATCCAGCACAAACGCCTTCATGGAAGGGCCATTCTCAAATACGGTTAAAGAGCCCAGCTTGGTTTTTGTTTGGGATTCAAATACCGGCTCCTGCACCCTTACAGAGATAGCGGCGCAAATAGAGGCGCGTATATCCGTGGCGTCATAATCCTTTTTATAAAAATCACGTACGGTTTTCACAAAGGCTTCGCGGAAAGCTGCCAGGTGCGTACCGCCCTGGGTCGTATGCTGCCCGTTCACAAAGGAATAATATTCCTCACCATACTGGTTTTCATGCGTTACGGCTATTTCTATATCCTCGCCCTTCAGGTGAATAATAGGATAGCGCAGGTCGTCCGCATTGGTTTTACGCTGCAGCAGGTCCAGCAGGCCATTCTTGGAAATGTATTTCTGCCCGTTGAAATTAATGGTGAGCCCTGCGTTCAGGAAGCAGTAGTTCCAGATCTGGTTTTCCAGGAACTCCGGTATATAATGATAGTTCTTAAAAACCGTATCATCCGGCGTAAAGGTTACCAGCGTACCATTGCTTTCATTGGTAGCGGCTTCTTTATGCTCTTTGGTAAGCACGCCGCGTTCAAACTCCGCTACTTTCATGCGGCCGTCGCGTATGGCCGTTACTTTAAAGTAGCTGCTCAGGGCATTCACCGCTTTGGTACCCACCCCGTTCAAACCTACAGATTTCTGGAAAGCTTTGCTGTCGTACTTGGCGCCGGTATTGATCTTGCTCACTACATCCACCACCTTGCCCAGCGGTATGCCGCGGCCATAGTCGCGCACCGTTACGCTGTGCTCAGATACTTTAATGTCTACCTGCTTGCCAAAGCCCATGGTATGTTCGTCAATACAGTTATCTACCACCTCTTTAATAAGGATATAGATACCATCGTCCATACTGGTGCCATCCCCCAGTTTACCAATATACATACCCGGCCGCAGGCGAATGTGCTCACGCCAATCCAGCGAACGGATCGAGTCTTCTGTATAGGCCGCAAAAAGATCTTTATTGTCCTTTTCCGATTTGTCTGTAACTGCCATATATATATTAAAACATTTTCTACGTAAAGTCCCCGTAAGGTTACTAAATCTTTTAGCAAAACCCGGTTACGGGCAAAAATAAAGGATTCAGGCTATCATCCCAAGTATAAAGTTATTCACCGTGGATTTCTTTTGGCACCTAAATTTTTTTTTATGCAAACTATACTCTATATGAGAATTTAAATTATATTTACAGTCAGAGGTTCACAAGTACAAAAACAAACATCCTAACTATGAAAACGCTATGCCTAATGCTGCTAATGGTAGTGCTGTCTGTGGCACTCCTGGTAACGTTCCTGGTGAATCGGGAACAACGTTCCATGACTCGTTTGGGAGATACCTTCACAAAATTGCTTCGAAAATTTGATTCCTGGCAAATGTTGCGGTAAGCTTATTGTGAATTTTTTTTAGCGCGTGTGCTAAATCAAATTAGCAAAACTGTCCATTAAAAAAATCGAGAGAGTAACTGACTGGCTGCTAACCCATTAATTAGCGCTTAGTCAAAAAAACCATAACTTATTTTAAATCCTATACCTATGAAAACCGGTCTACTATTCAAATTGGCGTGTCTGCTTATTGCTTCCATGGTTTTGCTGGCGCATCTGGTAAACCAGAAGCTGCAAAAAATGGAGCGTGTGCGGGTGAAAAGAAAGTAGCAGCAGCGTCAAGCTATCCAATCTTAAACGAGCTGGGGCGGAAAGGCGGGGTTCAGTCGGACTAACTCCTGTCTTTCCGCAACACTTTTTTAAGGAGGGAATGTAAAGAGCTGTTATCAATGAATGTTTGCCACCCCACAAAGATCCCTCATTTTCTAGTTTTCCTTAAACATTACATAAGCATCAGGCTAATAAGCTCTCCCCTGCTTACACAAAAACACTACTGCAATAATATTGCATTATATAGCCACAGCAACTTGCAGCACAGCGCGGCATTAATAGCATACACTTAGCTTAAGCAGCTGTTAACCATTCTTTTATTACTGGAAATACCGGGTACTACCGGTTGTAATACTTGTTCACCGCATCTGTACGGCTTCTTACGTGCAGCTTCTCATAAATATTATGCACGTGCCTTCTTACCGTTTCAATACTGATATACAGATTGCTGGCTATTTCCTTGTACAGGAAACCTTTGGAGAGCTGATCCAGGATCTCTTTTTCCCGGGAGGTTAAGGCTTCCAGCGCAGGATTGGGTTTGGCCTGCTTCTGGAAATAGGCTACTACACGCCGGGCTATTTGTGAGCTCATTGGTGAACCGCCTTCATGTACGTCGCGGATAGCTTCCAGCAGCTCGCCGGGTGAGGTTTTTTTGAGGATATAACCACTGGCGCCTGCTTCCAGGGCCTGGAATATTTTGTCGTCATCTTCATACACCGTAAGCATCATAAACTGCATATCAGGGTACTCTGTTTTCAGGCGCGCTATGCACTCAATCCCATTCATACCACCGGGCAGGTTAAAATCCATCAGCGCAACATTGGGTAATAAGTTAGGGATCTGCTCCAGCGCGGTTTCCGCATTATTAAAAGTACCTACGCAGGCATAACCATCCGAACCGTTGATCAGTAATTCCATTGCAGTACGGATATCATGATTATCCTCCACAATAGCTACCGAAATGATGTCCATGCTGTCCTGGGATTTCTTTTTTGAGTACACAGTTAATGAGTTTTACTTAGCGAATACGATGCAATTACTTAACACGAAAATGTGATACCAAAGGTAGATCAATTTAACGGGATATCGAGAAAAACTATGGTTCCGTTGTTGGAGGTTATATCTGCATGCCCGCCTACCGACTGCATGCGTTTCTGGATATTTTTTAATCCATTACCGAATAACCGTACTTTTTCCTGGTCAAATCCTTTTCCGTTATCTTTTATCAATATGGTCATGTGTTGCTGCATCTCTATTTCTATGATCACTTCTGTTGCCTTGGCGTGTTTTACCACGTTGTGCAACGATTCTTTTACCGCTAAATAAATATTACGGCGCGTGCCGCCGCTTAGCTTAATATTAGGAATGGTTTCCGGTATGTAAAACTGCTGCGTGATGTGTGCGTGCTCCAGGAAGTCTGCCGCAAAGCTGCGCATGTAGGCGATCAGGTTTTCAAGAGAATCATTGGATGAGTTCATAGCCCAGATGATCTCGCTCATCTTATCTATCATCTCACCGGCTGCGTCCGAAATGCGCTCTATCTCATTAGTTTGCGCAGGGTCTTGTATCTTCCTTTTTGCAATTTCACTTAACAGGCGTATCGTGGATAGTCCCGAGCCAAGATCATCATGCATATCGCTTGAAATACGCGCCCGCTCCTGGTCTACAGCCTGCTCTTTTTCCAGCTTCAGTTTTTCATGACGTATTTTATAATCAAGATACAAAGTAGAAAAATAATAAGCAATGCCTAACAGTAGTAATAACAATAAAAATCTGAACCATAACGATTGCCAGAAAGGTATGCGTATCACTATTTCCAGCGTGGTAGGCGCAGTATTCCAGATATCATCATTGTTAGAAGCCCTAACATTAAAAGTATAGGTGCCAGGGCGCAGGTTGGTATACCTGGCCATACGGAAAGTACCGGCCGATACCCACTCCTCATCCGCCCCTTCCAGCTTATACTGCACCTTGTTCTTCAAAGGGTTGGTATATTCCAGCGGTACAAATTCTATAGCAATGGTGTTCTGGTTATAGGGCAGCTCAATATGATGCAGCAGGGAAATGGCCGTGTCGGATTCATAAGGCCGGTCCAGCACCTCCATACGTTTAATAACTACCTTAGGTACAAACGGGTTAGGGCGGAAATTGCGCGGGTAAAACCCGTTCACCCCGCGTATGCCGCCAAAGAACAGCTCACCATCCACCGATTTAAAATAGGCGCCGGTATTGAACTCATTGGATTGTAAACCATCTTCATGATTAAACGTAGTGATCTCATTGGTCACCGGGTTTATTTGCGATAAGCCTTTGTTATGGCTTACCCATATACGGTCCCTGTCATCCAGCAGCACCCCGTAAAAGAAATCATTCACCAGCACCGGAAAATCATAGCTGTTGTAATGCTGCACCTGCTGGTAATTGGCATCCAGTATGAACAAACCGCGGCTGGTGGCTACCAATAGCTGCTTATGCGCATTCTTGTTAATGCCTTTTACAATAGTTCCCGCAGGTAAGGGTACTATGCGCCAGTGGGTATTGCCTACATCTTTAACGTACAGATTTGCCTGTGTGCCAATGTATTGGTTACCCAGGTAATCCTCAAAATAACAGTTCAGGATCTCATTGGGAAACTGGTGCACCAGCGAAGCCTTGTACTTATTATTCCCCCGCTCATCCGGACTAATGGAAAGCAGGTATTCCCCGTAAGGGAAATACACTTCGCCATTCACCCGGCGGATCATAAAGGGTGTATAGTTCTCCTGCTGCGGAGGCAGGCCCAGTGAATCTACGACCGGGGTCAGGTTCTCAAACTTTTTGGTTTGCACATTCAGCAGGCCCAGGTAGCGGCCGTCAAAATGGATCCACAGGTATTTATAGTTCTCCCTGCAAATGGCATTCACGGTATTGGCAGGGAACATTATATGCCCCTCGGTATTGGATATGCGTTCTATAAAACGGCCGCCCTCTTCATAAATATCTAACCCGTCGCGCCACAAACCTATATACAGCTTCCCATCATCATGCTTGTAAATAGACCGCACCATGTTATGCGATATAAAGGGAGAGCGGTACAGGTTAAACACCTTTTTATGGGGGGAGTATTTTTTTATACCATCCCCATTGGTGCCTACCCACATATTATCGGCCGCATCGCGATACAGGTAACGCACATTGTTCAGGGAGCGGGTTTCAAAAGTGTTGAAGGTGGTAATATGCTGTATCACCTCATTGCGGCGGATGGTGTATATCAATACGCCGTCGGTGCCGCCTATCCATACATTACCATTATGATCCAGCTCCATAACCACCGGCTCAAACTGCACACCTTTATCATCGTACTCATTGATTAACAGGTCGGTGTACTTGTGCTGCTTTTTGTTGAACATCACAATATGGCCGGCGCTGGCAATGATCATGGAATCGGCATTCAGGTTACGCAGCACCGGCGCCTTGCCTATACCCGGCAGGCAGTAGGTGGAGAGGCGCAGATCGCGGGTGTTTAAAGACATCAGCTCACCCGGCTCAAAGTTCATCCATATCAGCGGCCCATCCATTAACAGGTCGGTAGGCACCAATCCCCGTTTGGTGAATTGCGGCGGGTACAGGATAATGCGCTTGATGGTGTAAGAGCGGCTGTCCAGCACATACACGCCTTTCAGCGGCCGCCACACCCATAGCTGATGCGTGGCAGTGTCTTCCCCCACGATCTTGAATTTCAGGGCCTGGTCGCGTTCCTGCTCATTCACGTAGCTGGTATCTTCCATTACCTGCTGAAAGGTGTTGCGGTAGGGATCGTATAAGCTAATGCCGTTATTATGGGCCAGCAGCAGCTGCCCCCGGCTGTTCTTATAAAAGCCATATCCTTTATAACCCTTCAGATCAAACCGGTTAATCACCGCCCGCACCCCGCTGGAGCTGCTGGCTACCAGGTTACCCTTGCCTTCCCCCGCCTTGTTCTGCTCGCTGGTTTTGTAACGGTATTCATTAAACACATAACCATCAAAGCGGTTCACCCCATCACGGTTGGCAATCCACATAAACCCCTGGTTATCTTGTATAATATCGCTTACATAACTTTGAGAAAGGCCTTCGTTTACGCTGTAGGCATCAAATATATACCTCCCCTCCTGCGCAAACAGAGTTTTCATTACAAAAACAAATAAGGCAAGTAACTGCAGTTTCTTTTTTATCTGGGATGGTAAATAGCGCACTGATGCAGGTTAGTTGTTTGCAAATATATAAATCTGCATCACACTTTTGAATGATTTTGTAATTTTCTTGCTCACTAAGGTATTGTAAATAAATGTCAAAGATATTCGGCTATATATGCTTATGGTGCTGCTGCACTGTTTTAGCGGCCCGGAGCCAGCAAAAAAGTCTCCTGCAACCCCTCACCCGTGGCCCGCTCAAAAGCATCCGGGGCCTGTGCGTGCTAACGGATAGTTTACTATGGGCATCCGGTACCGGCGGTATGGTAGGTAAAAGCACCAATGGCGGTAAAGACTGGCAATGGACCCGGGTAAGCGGTTGCGACAGCTGCGACTGGCGCGCTATTAATGCCTTTGATGAGAAAGAAGCCGTAGTGGTAAATGCCGGGGAGCCGGCGCATATCTACCGCACGGAGGACGGTGGTACCACCTGGCAGCAGGTATATTATAATGATACCAAAGGCATTTTCTTTGATGATATGGAGTTCTGGAATAACCAGGAGGGTATGGCCATTGGCGATCCCCTGCAGGATCACTTCATGCTGCTGCGCACACACGACGGCGGCAAACATTGGGATACCCTGCCGCTAAAACAGCGCCCTGCTGCATTAGCGGGCGAAGCTATTTTTGCAGCCAGCGCCAGCAACCTGCAGATGCTGCCGGGGCAGCAGGCCTGGTTTATAACCGGGGGCGCCACTGCGCGCAGCATCCGGCTGCAGAAAAACCAATGGCAGGCCAATGCCCTGCCCATTATGCAGGGCGCTGCCACACAAGGCGCCTTTTCCATAGCAGTATTGAACGCGCAAAAGGCCATTGTAGTAGGGGGCGATTACCGTAACGATACCCTGCGCGCACAAAACTGCCTGCTAACCGAAGACGGCGGTAAAACCTGGACGCAGCCTGCAGTGCCACCGGGAGGATTCCGCTCTTCCGTTGTTTATATAAATCCTCAAACCGCTATTGCCACCGGCACTTCGGGAACGGATGTTTCGTTCGACGGCGGCCGGCACTGGGAGCCCATCAGCAAAGAAGGCTTTCATGTAGTACAGGCTGCTAAAAAAGGGAAGGCTGTATTTCTGGCCGGGAGCGATGGCCGCATTGCACAGCTGGTAACAGAATAATCAACACTACGGCAGAGTACGCATACTCACTGTATAACAAATAATAATACAACACAAGTATTATACATTCTTCGGGATTGATCACTAAGTTTAAACCATGAAAAAAGTGCACCCGGAAGGAGTGCACTCTAAAGGACAAATAGGTTAAAGCAAAAAGTACGTTCGATAAATTGAATTTACCAAGTATTTAATATTTTTCATGACCGATTTAGCCAATACATCAATTTAACAGGTGAACGATGGATTAGCCAGCTCAAACGCGGAAAAGATGATCTTCACATGATTTTTTTTTAATTTAGATGAGTGGTTGGGTCTAAAGAGGAAGGATTGGATTTTTAAACGCAAACTATGCAAGTAACAAGCTCGTCGAGTAAGTATTCTGTAAAACACTACCCTGATAATATCAGGAAATGGCAAAAAGAAGGCAACTACTTCTATTTCTATACATCGGAGACCATACTGGAGGTAAGGATCATATCAGACAAGATTGTGCGGTTCCGCTACGCGGCAGATGGTAAATTTCAACGCGACTTCTCTTACGCAACCAGCGAACGGCTGGAAGAATCGCCCGTAAACTTCGGGATACGTGAGTTTGAGGAAGTATTTGAGATCTATACGGATATGATCCGCATCTGGATAGCGCGCGATAACCTGCGCCTTACCATTACCGATACGGAAGGCCGCATTATTAACCAGGATGAAATGGGCTTTCACTGGCAGCACTACCTGCAAAAAGGCGGTAAAATAGTGTACTGCAGCAAACAGGTACAGGAAGGCGAATGCTTTTTTGGCCTGGGCGATAAGCCAACCGACCTGAACCTGCGCGGCAAACGCCTGGAAAACTATGGTACAGATGCCTACGGCTTCCAGAAAGATACTGACCCGCTATACCGCAACATTCCCTTTTATTACGGCCTGCACCATGGCATAGGGTACGGTATTTTCTTCGACAATACCTTCCGCACCCTGTTCGACTTTGGCCATGAGCGGGAGGATGTGTGCAGCTTTTGGGCCCGCGGCGGGGAAATGAACTATTATTTCATTTACGGCCCTGCCCTGCTACAGGTAGCAGAAGCCTATACCAAAATAACCGGTACGGCCGAGCTGCCGCCCCTGTGGGCTTTGGGCTACCAGCAATGCCGCTGGAGCTATTTCCCTGAAAAACGCGTACGCGAAATAGCCGCAGAGTTCCGCAAACGCCAGATCCCCTGCGATGTAATACACCTGGATATTGACTATATGGAAGGCTTCCGCTGCTTTACCTGGAGCAAGGACTACTTCCCCGACCCTGCCGGCTTAATAAAAGACCTGGCCGCAGAAGGTTTTAAAGTAGTGGTGATCATTGACCCCGGTATAAAGGCCGACCCGGATTATGATATTTATAAAGAGGGTATGGAAAAGGACTACTTCTGTAAACGTGCCGACGGCGCTTTTATGGAAGGGGATGTATGGCCCGGCAAATGCGTGTTCCCGGATTATACAGATCCTAAGGTGCGCGACTGGTGGAGCAGCCTGTTCAAAGACCTGCTGGATACCGGCGTACGCGGGGTGTGGAATGATATGAACGAACCCGCCGTATTTGAAATGGGCACCTTCCCGGAAGATGTGCGCCATGACTATGACGGCGAAGATGTGAGCCACCGTAAGGCGCATAATATCTATGGCCACCTGATGAGCAAGGCCACTGCAGCAGGCTTAAAGAAGTATCTGATGCCCAACCGGCCCTTTGTGATCACCCGCTCCTGCTACGCCGGCGCGCAGCGCTGGGCCTCCGTATGGACGGGCGATAACGTATCGGAATGGGATCACCTGTGGCTGGCCAGCGTACAGTGCCAGCGCCTGTCCGTATCCGGTATTTCCTTTGCCGGCAGCGATATTGGCGGCTTTATCGGCGAACCGGACGGGGAGCTGTATACCCGCTGGATCCAGCTGGCCACCTTTCACCCTTTAATGCGCACCCACTCTGCCAGTAACGAAACCGGCTTTAACCAGGAGCCCTGGAGCTTTGGCAGCAAGTACGAGTTTATAGTTAAGCGCTTTATACAAATGCGCTACCGCCTGCTGCCCTACCTGTACACCACCTTTTGGCAGTACAGCCATTACGGTACGCCTATGCTGCGGCCCCTGGCCTTTGTAGCGCAGGATGATGAGCACACGTATAACCGCTCCCACGAGTTTATGCTGGGCGATGCCCTGCTGATAAGCCATGTGGAAGCCCCGGGCATGAAGGAAAAAGAGATCTATCTGCCTGCAGGCCAGTGGTATTACTTCTTTAATGATAAGCTGTATGAAGGCGGGCAAACCATAACCATCGCTACCCCGCTGGAAGAAATGCCGCTGTTTATAAAAGCCGGCGCCGTAGTGCCCAATTATCCCAACATACAGTATGTGGATGAGAAGCTGATAGATGAAATGATCCTGAATGTGTACTACAGCGAGCAGCCCACCCGCAGCACCCTGTATGAAGATGCCGGCGATCATTATGGTTACAAGAACGGCCAATCCAATACCATTAGCTTTAAGCAGGTATCTGATAAACAGCAGTTCCGTTTAAAAAAGAAATTCTTTGGCCAGTACGAAGCCGGTTATAAAAAACACCGGGTGCTGATACACGGCCTGCCGTTTAAGGCTACCGAGTATGTAGTGGATGGAAAAGTGTTTAAGCTGAACGCCCGTAATTTTGCAGTTGGGGTAGTGAAAGTAGCCCTGGATAGAAAATTTGAAGAGCTGATCATACGCTAAGGGGTAACATTAAGTTCATATTCGTTAACGATCCGTTATTAGTGGCTGGTTGTTGGTATTAGTGTGTTAGCTTTACATACAGCGATACATTCTTTTCTAACACCTAGCCACTTTTTGTTGTAAAAAAAAGGGCACTAATAGATGGATATCTTAGTGCCTTTTCATAACCTATGCCAACTTTAGAGTTTATTCAAAAGTAAGCCGATTCGCGCTACAGGCAAAGTTTTCAGCCGCTCAAAACCTACAATGAACAAAATGAACAGCCTTGAGCGGAGTGAACATTCAGCAGGCAAATTGATCAATAAGGAGTCCTTACTTTCTTTTCTTTTTCACACTGCAGATGCCAGCTTACAAATATTGATGTGAGAGGTATAAGCTGCAACTAACGTTAACGGGTAATCGGCACACTGCTATCTTACCGCGCCCGCATTTTCCATTTTCATTCCCATTCATCCGCAACCGTTCCACCTTCGCATGTACTTAGCCGTCTCCCATTCCTGCACTGTGTAGCAGCCTCCTCACTATTCTTCCCGGATCAACACATAATAAAAAGTTTAATTACTCAAAATAATTAATATCAAACTGTATAATCATGTGCCCTAAAGTGTGGCTATTTTCCTTATACTGTAGAACCGGTTACCCGGCATATTCATGATAACCATTTCCGTTATAAGTATATAATAACCACCTCCGTATATTATATTACCATAAATTAGCCCGATCCGCATCCACGGCCCGGCATGGCACAGTCCTTGTTCCCCCTTACACTGTAAGCGCGCGTTTATAGCTTCGAGAGAAAAAACGGAAACCTATTTCAAACCACTTAAATCTGATGTTATGATAATGCAAAGCAGTCACTCCCAGGAAGAGAACTGGCAGAATGTTAACCGTGAAAACCCACAAATGGAAGACAGCACACCAGTTGAAAACGACAGTAATAATAATAAAGACGACAACCGTAAAACCGGTAAAGCCTTACGTGGGTTTGCGGCTATGGATATGGAAAAACAACGGGCCATTGCCAGCATGGGCGGCCGCGCTGCACACCAGCAAGGCGTAGCACATGAATTTTCATCTGAAGAGGCCCGCGCTGCCGGCCGTAAAGGTGGAGAAGCCGTAAGCCAGAACCGGGAACATATGGCTGCTATCGGCAAAAAAGGCGGTGAAGCTGCACACGGCCGCAGGCGCCAACGCCAGCAGGAAACACAGCAGCGCTAATAAGCATAACTAAGGCTAAAAACTTATTGACCGGAAGGTAACGGGAAAGGTAAATATGTGTTTACCGGTACTGCAACCTTCCGGTTTTCATTATTTATGCCCTATGCATAAAGCGTTAAATAACAAACTGAAAATAATGCACAGAAAATAAAGAAAGTGAACAGGAGCCTGTATAATACATCGGTATAGAAGCGTTCTTCCGTCACGTGTTTTCTAAAATGTTGCATACTAAAAAGAGATTTTTACGGGTTACCAATTGGGTTACAAATGGGTGTTAACATATTTGGTTTCGTAAATATACTATAAAAAATAAAAATGGCAAGCTTATCCTTGAAGAATGGTGTTAAAAAAAGATATGAGGCACGCAGCAGATAAGTTTCTGCCACATGCCTCATATCAAAACTATTGAGAACGATGAAAAACCTTTTTACTACTTCTTCAGCACGATCTTATTAACGGTCGTTAATTTATTACGTTCTACCGTAATGCCTGTAAGGGTAGTATCCCTGTAACCGTTGGAAGCATTTACAAACAGCTTGTAGCTACCGGGTTTCAGGCCGCGTACCAGGTAATTGCCGTTAAACCAGGGCAGCGCAAAAGCAGTATCTGTATTATTGTATACCGTGATCACCGGCCATGCGGCATTAGGTGTTACCTGGCCACCCAGGCTGCCGGTTAACTTCAGGGTATATACCGTAATTACCGGCTTCAGAATAAACTTGCCATCCCATACCTTAACAATAGAACGGTTCAGATCAAAGTCAAGCCACAGGCGGAAGTTGCCGGATGCAATTTCATCCCAGTCATCGCTGCGCAGCTTAATAATGATCTTCACCTGGCCGCCGGGAGATTTCAGCGGATATTTAACGCTGTCTTTTACCAGGGAGTTATTGCTACCCAGCGTAATACGGATCTTCTTTACCTTGCCTTTGGCAACAATACCACCGGCCAGCAATGTATCCGCACCATTCCTTAAAGAAAGGATGTCGTATACACCGGGTTTAATACCCAGAGAATCCCATACATCGCATTTATCCTTATCATCACGGCGGTCTTCATCCCACCAGCAACGGTCGCGCCAGTCCCAGTTATGGTCGTCATCGTCACTGCTCTTGGTGCAGGTATCTATCAGCACTTCCACTTTACGGATATCAAGGAACACATTGTCAAAAAAACCCGGATCATCAGACATGTAAATATTCAGCTTTTGCTGGTTTGGGCCCGGGCCTGGTTCTGTAGAATTATCTTTCTTACAGGCATAAGCCACCACAGCTACCAGGGCCAATAATACCACTGGCCACCGCAGGTTGCGGAGATTCTTCATAAATAAATGGTTTTAGGTGATTGTTGTGTTGTTTTGTTTTATTGAACTTGAAACCTGATATGGATGTTTTTCGTTTACATATGGTTTTAGCCTATCTACACGCGCGGTATTCTATAAACGTCTTTTTTAGATGGAAAGTGTTAAAGAAAGTTTAAAGAGAAGGAAAAAAATTCCGGGCATAGTGTTTCCCAATCATTAACAGTTGATAATTAATGATTATTGAACGTAGTCATATAAGGATCAGATTTTTTACTACACCCCTTTAAAAACAGCTGCACCCAGGGGCGGCACGCGCAGCGTAAACGTATAATCCTTGCCGTTATAAGGCTGCTGCACTGTTTTTATGGGTGAGGTATTTAATACGCCGCTGCCGTAATAGCGTGGGTCATCGCTGTTCAGTATCTCCTGCCAGGTACCTGCTGCAGGCAGGCCTATCATATAATTTTCATGCGTGGCCGGGGTAAGGTTTAATACTATCAGCAGGGTATCTTTAGGGTCTTCACTTTTACGCAGGTAGGCCAGCACGCTGTTATCGTAGTCCGATACATTCACCCACTCAAAACTATCATAGGAAAATTGCTGCCGGTACAGGGCAGGCTGCGAGGTATACAGGCGGTTCACATCTTTTACAAACTGCTGTAATCCTTTATGCGTGGGGTGATCCAGCAAATGCCAGTTCAGCTCTGAACGGAAGTTCCATTCCTGCGTTTGGCCTATCTCATCGCCCATGAACAGCAGCTTGGTGCCGGGATGGGTGAACATATAGCCGTATAACAGGCGCAGGTTTGCAAACTTCTGCCAGTCATCGCCCGGCATTTTATAGATCATGGGCGATTTGCCGTGCACCACCTCATCATGGCTCAAAGGCAGCATAAAATTTTCGCTGAAAGCATAGGCAATGCTAAACGTAAATTCATCCTGGTGCCATTTGCGGTGCATCGGATCGCGCTTAAAGAAAGTAAGCGTATCATTCATCCAGCCCATCATCCACTTCATCCCAAAACCTAAACCGCCTAAGAATACCGGGCGGGATACGCCGTAAAAAGAGGTGGATTCTTCTGCGATGGTTTGGGTATCCGGGTGCAGATGGTAGATCCTTTCATTTAAATGTTTCAGGAAAGTAATGGCTTCCAGGTTTTCCCGGCCGCCTTCTTCATTGGGCGCCCATGCGCCGGTATTGCGGGAGTAATCCAGGTGTATCATCGAAGCCACCGCATCTACCCGCAGCCCGTCAATATGATATTTATCCAGCCAGTACAGGGCATTGCTCAGTAAAAAGCTCCTTACCTCGTTCCGCTTATAATTGAATATATAGCTGTTCCAGTCGGGGTGATAGCCTTTACGCATATCCGCATACTCATACGTATGGGATCCGTCAAAACGGAACAGGCCATGCGCATCATACGGGAAATGGGAAGGCACCCAGTCCAGTATTACGCCAATACCTTCCTGGTGAAAAGCATCCACAAAAGCCATAAACTCCTGCGGGGTGCCATAACGGGAGGTGGGCGCATAATAACCGGTTTGCTGGTAGCCCCAGGATCCGTCAAAAGGGTGCTCCCCTACCGGCATCAGCTCCACATGCGTAAAGCCCATATCTTTTACATACGGCACCAGGCGCTCAGCTATTTCTTTATAAGAATAAAATACTTCGTGGTTATTAGCATCCGGCCGCCGCCAGGATCCCAGGTGCACCTCGTATACGGTAAAGGGGCTTTGCAGGCTGTTATGCGCATGCCGGCGCTCCATCCATTGCTTATCCTTCCACTGGTAATCCAGGTTCCAGGTAATGGAGGCGGTATTGGGGCGCAGCTCCCAGTGAATAGCATAGGGATCGCCCTTATACAGCTCTTCGCCGGTGCGGGAGCGGATGAAGTATTTATATAAGCTGCCTTTTTTTACTTTCGGAATAAAGCCCTCCCATATGCCGGAATGGTCCCAGCGTGGGTACAGGGTATGCAAATAGCGGTCCCAGTTATTGAACTCGCCTATCACTGAAATATAAGCTGCATTGGGCGCCCATACGGCAAAGTAAGTGCCGGCCACCCCCTCATACTCCACGGCATGTGCGCCAAACTTTTCGTACAGGCGTTCATGCAGGCCTGCCTGGAACAGCTCCACATCTTTTGCGGAGAAAAGGGAAAAAGGGGCTACTGCGGGTAAGGTGCTGTTGGATTCTTTTGACATCGGGCTGCTGTGTTTCAGTTTTTCGGGGGAATTGCTTCCCGTAAAGTAATAAAAAAAGTCCTCCTCCGCTTACGGAGAAGGACTTTTATTTTCTATTGCGCAATTAGATTAATACCTGCGTTTAAAGCCAGGTTTGGCAGAACTGGTCCTTCTGCCTTCTTCTCCCTCACGGCGGGGCGGGCGGCTGCTGCCACCACCGCCACTGCGGCGTTTATCACCATCCTGCGACATTTCGATCCGTACGCTGCGGCCATTGTATTCTGCTTTTTTAAATACTTGTACAAACTTCTCTACCACATCGTTCTCCACCTCAAAGAAAGAATATACCCCTTTCAGGTCTATACGGCCGATCTTATTGCCCCTTACCCCGCTGGTATCGCACAGGTAACGTAACATATCCCCACGGGTAAAATCATCTACTGAACCCAGGTTAATGAACAGGCGGGTGAATTTACCGGTGCCGCGGTAGCTCATACCGGAAGAGGAAGTTCCGCCGCTTTCGCCATACGTTCTCCTTTCTTCCTTCACGTTCAGGTCCGGCGCATCCTGGTAATATGCCAGGAACTCGTTAAACTCCAGGGAAGCAAAGCGCTTGATCAGCTCTTCCTTGCTCATATTGGCAAATTCTTCGTATATGCGATCCAGGTAGGGGTCTATCTGCTCATCATTCACCGTTACATTGTGCACTTTATGTACTAATGCAAACAGCTGTTTTTCGCAAACGGCAAAACCATCCGGCACTTCTGCCTTAATGAACTTCTTGCCACCCAGCACCCTTTCTATCTGGCGTATCTTACCAATATCACGGCTACTGATAATAGCAATTGATATGCCTGATTTACCGGCACGCGCGGTACGGCCGCTGCGGTGCGTGTAGTTCTCCACATCATCCGGCAGCTCGTAGTTAATTACGTGCGTAACGTTGTCCACATCAATACCACGGGCAGCCACATCGGTTGCTACCAGCATCTGTATGGATCTTTCGCGGAAACGTTTCATTACCTTATCACGCTGCTGCTGGGTCAGATCGCCGTGCAGGGCATCGGCATTATAACCGTCGCGGATCAGGGATTCAGCTATTTCCTGTGATTCTATTTTAGTACGGGTAAAGATGATACCGAATATTTCAGGATTATAATCCACAATGCGTTTCAGCGCTGCGTATTTTTCGCGCGGGCGTACCACATAGTATTCGTGCTCAATATTAACGTTACCGCTGTTCTTATTACCTACCGTCAGCTCAAAGGGGTTGGTCATATATTGCTGTGCAATACGGCGAACCTCCTGCGGCATGGTGGCGGAAAACAGCCAGGTAGTTTTAGTTTCCGGTGTTTTGGAAAGAATGTTGTTAATGTCTTCCTGGAAACCCATGTTCAGCATTTCATCTGCTTCATCCAGTATGGCATAACGTACATTCTCGAAGTTAACCGCACCGCGGTCTATAATATCCAGCAGGCGGCCTGGGGTAGCTACTACCACATGCGCCCCTCTTTTCAGCTCACGCAGCTGCTGTACAATGCTGGCGCCACCGTAAACGGCTACTACGCTCAGATCACCCAGGTGCTTGCTGAAGTTCTTCAGATCGTTGGTTATTTGCAGGCACAGCTCCCGGGTAGGACATAAGATCAGTCCCTGTGGTTGCCTGCGTTTAATATCCAGTTGTTGTAATAAGGGCAGGCCAAATGCTGCCGTTTTCCCGGTCCCTGTTTGCGCCAGTCCTACAAAGTCCCGGTCGCCGGTCAATAATACAGGAATGGCTTTTTCCTGTATGGGAGTAGGTGCAATAAATCCCAGGTCCTGGATTCCTTTTAAAATGGGCTCCTGTAAGCCCAGTGACTCAAATGTTATCATTGATTTGCTTTAACAAGCTCCGTCCGGAGCTATTATTTAATACGCAGCTATCTGCCGAACGCTAAACGCTGAACGCATAACGCTTCCTGCATGTACTGCAAGTAATATTGATTCCTTAACTTCTGACTTCCGGTATCCGGCATCCGCTGCTTTTAAGCGGGATGCCTTTTGTATTTTGCTTCCGGCAGGGTGCCTGTGGCGTTTAAACATCCTGCCTGTTGCATTGGCATTCAGCTTTCTGCTTTTCGCTTTCAGCTTACTGCTTACATTTCCACTAATTCCCCTTCCAGGTCGTAGTCAAATGCTTTGGTGATCCTTACGTGCACAAAATCGCCCGGTTTCAGGCGCTTGCTGGTATTGATGATCACTTCATTATCCACTTCCACGGAATCAAATTCGGTACGCGCCAGGTAGCGGCCGGATTCTTTCTTGTCCACTATTACTTTAAATACCTGGCCTATTTTTTCCTGGTTCTTTTCGTAAGAGATCTCCTGCTGCAGCTCCATAATTTCCCGGGCCCTCCGCTCCTTCTCTTCTGCGGGGATATTATCCTCCAGGTCATAGGCGCTGGTGCCTTCTTCATGGCTGTAGGTAAAAATACCTACGCGGTCAAAACGCATATCTTCCAGGAAACGCTTCATTTCTTCCACGTCTTCCAGGGTCTCACCCGGGAAGCCGGTAATGAGGGTGGTACGCAGGCAAATGCCCGGCACCTTTTCGCGGATAGCTGCTACCAGGTCCTGCATTTCGGTACGCGTGATCTGCCTTTTCATGGCTTTCAGCATGTTATCTGCTGCGTGCTGCAAAGGCATATCCAGGTAGTTGCAAATGTTGGGGAATTCGTTCATCACGTCCAGCACATCCATCGGGAATTTGTGCGGGTAAGCGTAATGCAGCCGTATCCATTCCAGTCCCGGTACCGCGGCCAGCGCCCTTAACAGGTCGGCCAGGCGGCGTTGTTTATACAGATCTAAACCGTAATACGTTAATTCCTGCGCTATCAGCATCACCTCTTTCACCCCAAAGCGCACCAGCTTTTCAGCTTCTGCTACAATGGCTTCAATAGGTTTGGATACATGGGCGCCTCTCATAAGAGGTATTGCGCAAAAAGAGCAGGTGCGGTTACAGCCTTCTGCTATTTTCAGGTAAGCGTAATGTGAGGGGGTGCTCAACAAGCGCTCACCCAGCAGCTCCGCTTTATAATCGGCGTCAAATTTCTTCAGGATCAGTGGCAGCTCCATGGTGCCGAACCAGGCATCCACCCCGGGGATCTCCGTTTCCAGGTCGCCGCGGTAGCGTTCACTTAAACAGCCGGTTACATATACTTTATCCAGCCGGCCCTTTTGCTTCAGCTCTACCTGTTCCAGTATAGTGTTGATGGATTCTTCCTTGGCTTTGTCAATAAAACCACAGGTGTTCACTACTACAATGTTATGGTCTTTTTTGGCGTTCTCGTGTACTACGTCAATTGCATTGGCCTGCAATTGCCCGCTAAGCACTTCAGAATCAACCATGTTCTTTGAACACCCTAATGTAATAATATTAACCTTGTCTTTCTTTAATGTTCTATTCTTCATTATGTTCTAGTCTTCATTGCCGGTTTAGTACCGCCACGAAGACATTCAGACACGAACAAATAAAAACAGCAGACTTACTGTGTGTGACCTTGCCTTAGTGGGGGTGGTGTGTTGGAAGTTGCAAAGGTAATAAAAAGAAAGTACATTTTATACCCTTTGATTAATTTATGTATGCCACACCACTAAGGTGTGGCACATGTATAATCCGTAATTATAAACAACATTTAATAATCATCTCGCTATCAGCCATTTATACTAAACAGCGAATCCACAAACTCGGTTTTATCAAACACCTGCAGGTCCTCCATTTTTTCGCCGATACCAATATATTTTACGGGGATCTTAAACTGGTTGGCAATGGCCAGCACTACGCCGCCTTTTGCGGTACCATCCAGCTTGGTAATAGCCAGGGCGGTAACTTCCGTAGCTGCGGTGAACTGGCGGGCCTGTTCCAGCGCATTTTGCCCGGTGGAGCCATCCAGCACCAGCAGCACCTCATGCGGCGCTTCCGGTATCACCTTTTTCATTACCCGCTTTATTTTGCTCAGCTCCTCCATCAGGTAGGCCTTATTATGCAGGCGGCCGGCGGTGTCTATGATAATTACATCCACATTACGGGCGGCCCCGCTTTGTACAGTATCAAAAGCTACGGCGCCGGGGTCGGAGCCCATTTGCTGTTTTACTATGGGTACGCCTACCCGCTCGCTCCAGATGGTGAGCTGGTCCACGGCAGCGGCCCGGAAGGTATCTGCAGCGCCTAACAGCACTGTTTTACCGGCCTTTTTAAAGTTATAGGCCAGCTTACCAATAGTGGTGGTTTTGCCTACCCCGTTCACGCCTACTACCATGATCACGTAGGGCTTTTTATCGGCCGGCACGTCAAAATCACGGAAGCCGCTGTCTGGCGCCTCCACCAGCAAGGCTGCAATTTCTTCTTGCAGTATCTTGTTCAATTCACTGGTTCCCAGGTATTTATCTTTTGATACGCGCTGTTCTATACGATTGATGATCTGCACGGTAGTATCCACGCCTACGTCGGCAGATACCAGGGCTTCTTCCAGGCTATCCAATACCTCTGTATCAACGGAGGATTTACCGGCAATGGCCCGGCCTATTTTAGTGAGGAAACTATCTTTGGTCTTCTGTAATCCCTGATCCAGGCTTTCCTTCTTTTCCCGGGAAAATAGTTTATTGAAAAAGCTCATAGTAGTTGTTTTAGCAGGCCCGCCTTGTTCCGTTCAGTAAAATAAGAAAGGCGTGGCAATTTACAACATTATTGCATTGGGGATGCAGCATACATTACAAACACAAAAAGCTGTCCGTATAATACGGGACAGCTTCTGTGAAGTATGATTGGTAAAGCCGAATTACTTTTGGTTAATGTACTCCTGAACTTTGTCCTTGTGTACAATTGCTTCTTTAAAAGTATAGGCGCCGGATTTCGGAGAACGTACCGCTCTGATCACTTTCGTCCACACTTTAGCTTCAGCAGCAGCCTTCGCATCCTTCTTGATCGCGGTTTTTGCTTGTTTTGCCATTGGTTATTGTTTTTAGTGTTAGGCTGGTTGTATGGTTGGGAACAGTTATGCCGTTACACAACCATTCAGCCACACAAACAATTCAACAAATTATTTAATTTCTTTGTGTACAGTCACTTTCCTCAGAATAGGATTGTACTTCTTCAGCTCCAGACGCTCCGGAGTGTTCTTTTTGTTCTTGTTGGTGATATAACGGGAAGTACCCGGCTGACCTGAGTTCTTATGCTCGGTACATTCCAGTATTACCTGCACCCTGTTACCTTTCTTTGCCATTGTTATATACAATTAGTGGATTGCACAATTAGATTTCCTGCCCGGCCGCACGCAATTCCTTAACTACTGCATACAAACCTCTTTTGTTAATAGTGCGTAAGCCGTCCGAAGATACCTTTAAAGATATCCAGCGGTCTTCTTCCGCAAGGAAAAAACGCTTTTTCTGCAGGTTAGGCAGAAATCTTCTCTTTGTTTTGATATTAGAGAAGGAAACATGGTGACCTGTTATCGGCTTCTTTCCTGTCACCTGACATACTCTTGCCATGATCGAAAAAATTTTGGACTGCAAAAGTCCACCTTTTTTATTGATTTTACAAACATTGTTTGTGAATTTTATTCACAGCCCCGAAAATAGTATAAATGTGTATATCCATATTCAAACATATAAGCTGAAAATGAATGGTTTAACTTGTCAGGACCGGAAGATATCCACATTTACAGCAGCACCACCAGGCTTCTTAACACAGCGCCCAGCCTTACCACTTCCAGGATGCGCTGCTGCTCCGTACCATGTTTCAGCAGGGCTTCTTCATGGGAGGTTACGCACATTTCACAGCCGTTCAGGGCAGATACCACCAGGCTTAACAGCTCAAAGAACTCCTTCCCTACCACCGGGTTGGCCATAATGCTCATACGGATGCCGGCCGGCGTGTTGGTATAATACTCCTTGTTCACGAAATGGCGGAAACGGTAAAACACGTTATTGGCATTCATGAGGGAAGTGCAGCTGATCACTTCCGCAATTTCCTTTTCCGTAGCGCCCTGTTCCTGCGCCAGCTTTTCAAAGGCAGCCTGCAGGGTGGCCTGCTTTTCATTTACCGCCACGGCCAGGCCTATGAGGTAAGCTTCTTTTTTATTGAGGGTACCTGCATCCAGCGCGTTGCTTATATTGATCTTCAGATCTTTCAGGTAACGGGCATCGGTAGCTACCAGCGCGTTCAGGTGCTTGGATAAAGCCGCATCGGTTAAACCTACTGCCTGTAACAGCTGGATGGCTGTATCTTGATTTGTAGTAGCGAACATAGTAGTTGTTTTGGGTCCATGGCCGATAGTCCATTGCCTGGTTCGCAATGCTGGTGCTGCAGGGAACACAGGAGGCTATTTCCCGGACCGGATGAACATTCGGTAATTTAAATTTAAAAGTCCATGGAAGATGGTGGATCGCTTGTATGGGTTACAGGCTATGGACCATCAACCATGGACTATCATATTCAAAAAATTAAGCAGTCAGCGTAGCTTCACCCTTCTGCCAGTTGCAGGGGCACAGCTCGTCTGTTTGCAGGGCATCCAGCACGCGCAGCACTTCTTTCACGTTACGGCCTACATTCAGGTCGTACAGGGAAACCCAGCGTACAATACCTTCCTGGTCAACGATGAAGGTAGCACGGTAAGCTACTTTCTCATTAGCTTCCAGAATGCCCAGCTCTTCTGCCAGTGATTTGGAAGTATCAGCCAGCATCGGGAACTGCAGACCGCGCAGGTCATCATGATCCCTTCTCCAGGCAGCGTGTACGAATTCACTGTCGGTTGATGCGCCGATCAAAACAGCATCACGGTCAGCAAAATCCTGGTAGTGCTTGTTAAATTCAGCAATTTCAGTAGGGCACACGAAGGTAAAGTCCTTGGGCCACCAGAACATTACCATCCATTTACCGGAATTCCGGATCTCTTCAGAGGAAATGTCATAAAATTCTTTGCCTTTCTCGATGGATACTACAGCCGTTTTTTTGAACTCGGGGAACTTTGAGCCTACGGACAGGATAACATTTTTCATGTGTATTACTGTTTATTTAGTTTAGTGATTCTTTTGCCTCTCTTTGCGTAAGTACTACGCATTTAAAAACAGGTGCAAAGGTCATTGTCCGTGTATTAAAAATCAAATCGATTTTGGAAATGTGGTATTGATATTATCTATACTTACCGTCCCCTTCCATAAATACAGCCTATAGCACCCCGCCAGCCTGCGATCCGGCGCGGACATGGCCTAACGAGCCTTTGGCGCTGCCCGGTTTGGTTGCCTAAACTGTAACAATTTGGCACGTTATTTAGTTATACATACATGAACTTGAAAAAATATTAAAATGGCAAGTATGAAGCTAAAGCATGTACTCTTGGTGATTATTACGGTGGGCCTTGCATTGATCCCGTTTATTAAAAACGCCATCAACAGACAGGATGAATTTGACGCTACACAAGATCTGTTCATCTAATTTGCCCAGCGGGTACCATATCCGTTCCTTCTATCAAAACTGCCCCACGCCGGGGTCAGGAACCCGTTTGTCCTTACCTTCGTAATAGTTCCATATTGTCCTGGCTACCTGCCGTAACAGCTGCCAGGCTTCGTTATCCCGCTCCCAGCTTTGATCCAGATTATTTTTAGTATAAATGCTGTAGACAAAGTCCCCATGTGCTGCGTTCACCATTACCACTTCTGAGCGTGATCCATCCACTGCACCATTCTTGGAAGCTGTTCTTACCTGCTTCGGAAATTCCAGCAATCCTTCCTGGTCCCAGTAATTACGGGTAAGATTGCGGTACATACGCTCACTGGCAGCAGTGCTCACCACCTCTCCCCTATAGATCATTTCCATTAAACGGGCCATTTCCCGGGGCGATGTTTGTCCCCAGCCCAATGCAGTGCGGTTGGCTTCCCGGCCCGGCGTACGGCTGTTCACCCGTGTGTTTACAAAGCCATGGGCCTCCAGCCAGGCATTGATCTGCTGCCCCCCTCCTGCCAGGGATTGCAGCCACAGGCTGGCGGTATTATCGCTCATGGTCAGCATCAGCATCATTACCTTATCCAGCGTTATCTGCTCCCCGTTCTTAAAAGAACCCAATATGTCCTCCCCGGCATATAACAGGGAATCCTTATACACAAGTGGCTGATGGTACTGCAGCTCCCCTTTGGCTATTTTATCAAATATGCCTGCCATAATGGTCATTTTAATGGTGCTGGCCGTAGGGAACAGCGTATCTGCATTAATCGCCACATACCGGTCCTTTTTCAGGTGATGCACATAAATGCCGGCCACGCCATGGTGCTTTTCAAGATAAGGGCGCAGCAGGGCGGTTAGCTGTTTATCTTCTTTTTGGGCAAAGGCGGCAGCGCCGGTGAGTATTAGCAATAAGGTGCAGGAAACCAGGTATTTCATATAAGCAAAATACGGGTTCCGGGATAGATAACATAATTGTACCTGTTGTACTGCTCCAATAACAATACAATAATATTTCAATAGTAAGCCATCCTTATTCCATCTCTTATAAGGGATGAGACGAGTATGGCTCGGATATAGCTTTGATATGGGACAACTATGGGACAACTATTCTCTGCAAACGATTGGAGCATACCCCGGGGTTGATTTACCCCAGGCAAAAAAAAGACCTGGCAGCCGCCAGGTCCGGGTATTATTAAGGTGTAAGATGGGATCAGGTTACTTCATTGATCAGGTCTGCAAAGTTGCGGATGCCGATGGCTTTGGCGCTGGTATAGCCTTCCGCATACTCAACCCCTACCATTTTGCCCAGCATGCGGCAGCGGTGTATTACGCTGTCGAAAAAGCCGGGGGATGAGATGTAGGTTTGCAGTGAATCATCCTGCGGGGCCAGGAACTGGGTTTTAAAAGCGCGGATGGCTTCCAGCTTGCGCTCCATTACCGGGGTAATATCCACCACCAGGTCTGGCTTATAATAGCGGTCCTGTATAAAGTGATATACCTGCTTGGGGCGCCAGGCTTGCTGGGGCTGCCCGTTATCAAAGGTTTCCACTTTACGCAGGCCGGCCAGGAAACAGCTGTCGGCAATTAAGCGGGCTGCCCTTCCATGATCGGGGTGACGGTCGTCTATAGCATTGGCCAGCACAATATCCGGCCGGTATTTTCGTATAGCCGTTACAACTGCCAGCTGGTCTTCTTTTGTGTTCTGGAAAAATCCGTCGGCCAGGCCAAGGTTATCACGTACCTGCAGGCCCATTACTGCAGCGGCGGCCTGTGCTTCTGCTGCTCTTATTTCAGGTGTGCCCCGGGTGCCTAATTCCCCTCTTGTAAGATCGGCCACCCCTACTTTCATTCCCTGTGCGGCATGTACCATTAAAGTGCCTGCGCAGGATAGCTCCACATCGTCCGGATGGGCGGCTATAGCCAGTATATCCAATTTCATGGGTGCAAAGGAACATAAAAAAATGAAGTTTTTCCGGGGCCTGCTTAAAGTATGACTATAAGATGTCATATAGCAGTGTTTATTCGTATATTAGGCACCTAAAAAAATCCCCTCATTATGCCACTATCCAAAACCCTTGTTCACCCGGGTTACACCAAAACCCACGTACCGGCAACATCAAATGACCATGTAAAAAAACATTCCGCCGGCTGGCTAGGCCTGGCCGCACTTGCCCTGTGCTTGCTGGGCAGCGCCTGCAGCAGGGAAAAGCAGCAGGAGGTGCAGCAGCTGCCGGACCCACAGCCCAATGAAAACGGCAACCAGCCTAATGCCGCCAAAACAGGCCCTAAGAATGTAGTGTACATTGAAGTAAATAACAACCACATGGCCAATGCAGGTTGTTATACCATGAAAGGCAACGGGCAGCCCTTCTTTGACATAGCCATTATTTTTGCGGCCAACATCAACTATGATACACAGGCCAAAAAAGCGGTGTTGTACAACAACCCGAATGTGACCAATGTGCTGAACAACAAGGCCACTTTTATTAAGCCCCTGCAGGACAAAGGCATTAAAGTGCTGCTGTCTGTACTGGGTAACCACCAGGGCGCAGGCTTTGCCAACTTTACCAGCCGTGCAGCAGCAAAAGCTTTTGCGCAGCAGCTTAGCAGCGCGGTTACCACTTACGGGCTGGATGGTATTGACTTTGATGATGAGTATGCGGAGTATGGCAAGAACGGTCTGCCACAGCCTAACGACAGCTCTTTTGTATTTTTGCTGGATGAGCTGCGCAAGCTGATACCCACTAAGCTCATTACCCTGTATAACATTGGCCCTGCTGCTGCAAGGCCCAGCTACGGCGGTAAAAAAATAGGCGACTTTGTGAACTATGCCTGGAACCCTTATTACGGCACTTATGCTGTGCCCAACTTTGCCGGCATGGCCAAGAGCCAGTTAGGCCCCGCTGCCATCTGGATCAACCATACCAGCGTAACCGCTGCCAAATCACTGGTTACAAGAACCATGAATGATAGTTACGGTGTGGTATTGTATTATGATCTGAACCAGACCAACAATCAAAGTTATTTTAACACACTGGGTTTGGTTACGCAGAAAGACAGTGTACGGCTAAGTTCCGGCTGCCTGCGTGCGCTGAATTAATAACCAGCAGGCATATATTATCTTGTGGGGTAGATGTTTTAATAACAGGCAAAAGTCTGTATATTACCATCTACCCCATTTTTATGAATAGAGTATCCCTTAAAGACGTTGCTAAAAAGGCCGGAGTAGCACCTTCAACTGTATCATTGGTACTAAACGGTAAGGCTAAACAAAGGCGCATCAGCGATAAGCTGGCGGCTAAGATACAAAGCGTGGCCAAAGCCGCCGGGTACCAGCCGCACCCCGTAGCAGTGCACCTGCGCACCGGCCAGTCCAAAATACTGGGATTGATCGTAGAAAGCATTTCAGGCAGCTTCTTTGCCGCCCTTGCCCGCACCATAGAGCAGGAAGCAGAAAAATACGGTTACAAGGTTTTGTATTGCAGTACGGAGAACAATCCGATCAAAGGCCGCGAGCTTATTCAAATGATGCTTAAATACCAGGTAGATGGTTATTTAATTACCCCTGCGCCGGGCATGGAAAAAGATATACAGCAGCTGGTGCAGGACGGTAAGCGCCTGGTATTAATGGATAGCTATTTTGAGCATATTGATACACCATATGTGCTGATAGATAATTACAAAGGTATTTATACCTGCATGGAGCACCTGCTGAAAAAAGGCTACCGCAAAATTGGTTTTGTTACCGTAGACCTGGAGCTGGTACAGCTGCAGCAACGTTTGCAGGCTTATCACAATGCCTGTAAAGCATATAAGATCCCAGCTGCGCAACAACCGGTATTAAAGATCCCTTACAACGAGCCTGCTAAAAATATCACCCGCCATATCAACAGCTTTTTAAGCAAGCATAAAACGCTGGATGCGGTATTGTTTGCCACCAACTACCTGGGTGTAGCCGGCGTGGAAAGTTTTACCCACCTGGGTTTGCGCGTACCGGACGATCTGGCGGCAGTATGTTTTGATGATCATGATGTGTTCCGCCTGTACCCTCCCGGCATCAGCGCGTTACAGCAACCTATCGCAGATATTGCCAAAGCAGCCATCTCATTACTTATGAAACAGCTGGGCGCCAGTAAAGGAAAAATAGGCAAGCAGCAGATCATTTTAGAAGGCAAGTTCATTCAGCGGAAGTCAACGTGAAAGAGTTAGCTGTTAGCGGTTGGGGAAGTTGAAAGTACTCAGGCGGCCCTGCTGCTACCATGCTGCAGAACCCGGGTTATACAAACTAATAATGTTCTGATGATCAAAAGCAAGAAGGAGGTATGTTATACCTCCTTCTTCGTTTATAGATGCCTGTTGTTCTCTTATTTACTTCATCTCCACAATCACGCCCACTTCCCGCTCTTTTATTCCGTACTGTTTTATTAGCACCGGGTCGGTTAATACCTGTACAGCTGCAATATCCTTTGGTTCTAATGCAGCCAGCTGTGATTCCAGGTTGGTGGTGATCACACTATCGCCTATAATATACCGGAAGCTGCTATCGCTGCCCAGCTTTTGCAGGGTAGCCGCATATGCGGGCGACAGGTTGCTGAATAAGCGGTTATAACGTTTACGGGCAAACGCTTTTGTTTCCAGGTAAAAAACGCCGTTAGCAGCCCGCTCTCCAAACTTTTCAATGGTCTTGCGGCCCCTTGCAATGGTGATCATAGCTATCTGGTCGGGGCCAATATTGTTTACGGCTGATGATCCCACTTCCACGCTGTCTACCACATACACCTGCACTGCATCGTCGGCAGCCTCCTGTGCTTTAGCGCCTGCGCCCATCAATAGTAAACAGCAAATACCTGTAAGTAACTTCATGCCCCTAAATTAGAGCATAATTCGTTAAAGTAATGTTAGTGTGGATGGGGCTTAATTATACGCGCGGTAGTAGCGGTACATTTCTATTTCCTGTACAATGGCTTCAATATCACGGTCTTCTTCCGTATCATATTCGCTTTTAAGATTGCCGCCAAAAAAGAAGGCTACGGTTTGCCACATACGGGCATTAAAACCGCCTTTCAGCTCCTTAATGATCTCA